>OHAC01003002.1_pt1 | contig 12562 bp, 22 predicted proteins | sample 1577051 | NCBI WGS metagenome assembly OHAC01 (sample SAMEA3541499, study PRJEB24748) | human gut metagenome | biome: human gut; feature: human-associated habitat; material: faeces | place: China | collected 2012 | reverse complement strand
GTACTGTATTCAAGGCGGGTAAGGGTTATTTCCTCCCCGTCCCTAAATACCCGGCGTTGGTGCTGCCTTATTTCCAGTCCCGGAAAAAAGAGTGTAGGAAAAACACCAAAAGACATGGTTTCCATTTTAGCTTGATTGGCAGTTATTAACGATATAATTTGTTCATATAAGTTGTTCTGATTATCTGTCCGAATTATTATTAACTTATCCATGTGTTTTCATGACCTATTCTGTCTGCGCTAGTTTTGTATGTTTAGAAGTTGCATATATCAATGGGCTAACTTCTTTTTCACAAAATAAGCTAAGTCTATGGAGTGCTCTGGTACAGGCAACGTATAAGAGATTTTTATCATCTTCATCATAGTAGTTTTGATTGTCTGCATCACAAATTAAGACGGCATCAAATTCCAACCCCTTTGACATATATACTGGTATAATGAATACACCTTGTAACTCTGCTGCACTTCCATTTCTGATTATTTGTATATCTAGTTTGTGCTTTATTTTGTTATACAAGCAGATGGAATTATTTTCAGTTTTACAAATTAATCCTATTGACTGTAATCCTTTTTCTTGGCATGATTTTACCTCTTCAACAATCTTGTCAATAAAGACTTCGGAATTATCCGCAATAAATACTTCCGGGCTATCCCCTTTCCGATTAAAACTTTTTATCTGTGGACTTTGTTCTATGAATTTTAAGCTAAAATTTAATATCTCATTCGTACAACGGAAACTTTTGTTCAACACGATAAGAGAAGATTTTTTCTTATTCAGTATTTTATGAATTTCTTCATAGAAAGATATATCCTCTTTTTTGGCAAGGGTTTGTTTCATATCCCCTAAGATTGTAAATTTAGCATTTGGAAATAATAAGCCGAATATTTCATATTGAAGCGGGTAATAGTCTTGAGCTTCATCAATGACAACCTGCTTGATATTTTTATATTCATTCGTTCCGTATATTTTTAAATATAAATAAAGCATTGCTATTGCGTCATCATAGTATATACAGCCTGCTTCCAGATTTTCTTTCGTATATTCCCGGATTTCCTTTATGCTCTCTGAGGAATTATTATTTTGCAATAAACTGAAAAAATAGGATTCATTGCTAAATAATGTTTTATACAACTCAAATATATCAATTTTTATAAATTTTTGTATTTCCTGCTTTACTAAATTTTTTTCTGCTTTATGTCCCCGTCCCTTTCCTGTTCCAAATATTAGTTCTAAAATATAATCTTCTAATTGCTCTAACTTTATGCCTAATGGAGTTTCTGTTCTTCCCAGTATCTTATCTTGTAGAGTCTGCCTGTTTACAACACATGTTCCTTCATAATAAACATCATCAAATTCTATCCATTGGCATGGAATATCATAAATAAATTTGTCTAATATTTCCCCAAAAAGTTTTGACGCTTTAAACTCGATACTGTCTTTATAAATTTTTTTGTATTGTGAGGGAGCAATTATTTTTTCTAAAAAATCGTTCTTGGACTGAATTTTCCTGCCTTTTAACAGCATTTTTAGAATATCCTCAAATACAACGGAGATAACATTATCTTCTCCCAATTCGGGCAACACATTAGAAATATATTGCTCAAATATAGTATTAGGGGAAATAATCATAATATTATTTGCGGACAACTTTGTCTGTAATCCTTGATACATAAGATAAGCTGCCCGATGAAGGGCAATGGAAGTTTTACCGCTTCCTGCCACGCCCTGCACCATTAACAGGTCGTTTTCCATATCTCTGATAACAGCGTCCTGTTCTTGTTGTATTGTTTCAACTATCGCTTTCATTTTGGCGGTGGTATTCTGTGATAATAGTTGTCTTAAAAATTCATCAACAATCTGCACATCTGTATCAAAAAAATACTTTAACACTCCATTCTTTATTTCATACTGACGTTTTAATTTGAGTTCACCTGTTACCCGCCCGCATGGAGCGTCATAAAATGCTTCTCCTTTCATAAAGCGGTAAAAAATACTTGCAATCGGTGATCGCCAATCATAAACATACATCTCCTGATAACTGTTTTTCCGTAGAGAGGAACGTCCGATATATATTTTTTCACATTCTTCCTCATCATCAAATTTAAAATCAATACGGGCAAAATATGGTGATTTTATCATGTTTTCCAGTAAAAGTATTCTGTGTTCTTCTTCTTCATAATCTACAATTTTATCTGTAACAGGGTTCATATATTGACTTAACTCAACAAGTGCCTCAAATCCGTCAGAAGTGTATAGATTTGTAACACTATGTGTTGCGTTTTCACGAACTTCTTTTTTGGCTTCGATAATTTGTGATTTCTTTTTTTCTGCTGCTTCTTTTGCTTGTTTTAATTGTTCCTCGGCTAAAGATATAGTTTGCTTTAATCTTATTTCTTCGTACTCTCTTTCTGATTGATTATTTCCCATAAAAAATACCCTCCTTGATAAAAAACAACAGAAAAATTCTCACTGATACATTGCTAGGCTAGTTTAGCACACGTTTGCCTATATAAACAGTCTTGTAATCATGAAATTTGTATGATACTATTATGGTGGGAGAGAGAATACAAAAATATTGTATATGCAATAGTAAAAAGGTCAGTAGCCTTTCCCATTATCCCATATCTTCAGCAGACAGGAATACAAGCCCAGTAAATTCTTCTTACAGAACGTGGGAAAGCTGCACCTTAGCTTTCCATGTCCTGTGAATAGAGTTATCCATGATTCCATAGCCTGTTATGCACATTTCCATAATGCTTGTCTTTGGTTCTTTTGTTCGGAATAGTGTGGTGCTGGCGGTCTATCTCTTGTTTTCGGTTGCTTGCTTCTTTAACGTACATGAGCATTGGTGCAGGGGCGGTTTTTCATTTTGACGATATTGGTGACGTCACCAATATCGTTAGAGTAAATCTTTGATTTTGATGTTCAGTCCCGGGTAAATTCCTACAGGAATATCCTGTGAGAAGGAGTAGATCATAGGAGCAAAATCATTTTCGTAGTGATAAACGGTAACACATTCCTTAACTGGATCAACAACCCAATATTCCCGGACACCGGCCTGAGAGTAAATTACATTTTTGATGCCATAGTCCAGCTTGCGGCTGGATGGGGACACAACTTCGAAGACCAGATCCGGAGCTCCGGAGCATCCGCGATCGGTCAGTTTGTTAGGATCACAGATTATAGAGACGTCTGGCTCTACCCAATTCTTATCATCAGCATCGAGATTCACGGCAAAAGGAGCAGGGTAGACTCGGCAGGATCCATGGTGATCAGCAATGTATTTACGTAGAAGATAGTGAAGACCAGAAACAATCTCCTGGTGAATCCGGCTAGGCGGTGCCATAGCGTAAAATTTACCGTCAATCAGTTCGGCACGTTCTCCCTCTGGAAGCGACCAATAATCTTTGGATGTGTAATGATTATCTTTTAATAATGGCATAAAAGAGCCTCCTTTCATTTATTAAGTATAACCATTTTGCCGAGGCGGGGAAAATGGTTGGTTGTCATATTTCTATTCTTTATTTTTTATAGTTTTTTCTAAATATTCGCACCAACCATTATCTTGAACCATAGAAGCAAGTTTTTTATTGCTTAAACAAGCGGTATAGGCTGTGTATAATAATTTTGCATATATAATTCCAAAATCCGTAAGCGATCGTGTGTAATCACATAATTCATATCCCAAGTCATCATAGTGAATATGTTCGGCAATGTAGTATAACCGACACCCGTTGAAAGAAGGTTCTTCAAAATGGCAATCAAGAAAAATGAATAAGCGGTATAAAAAATAATCTTCATCTTCTAAATGCAGTACCTTGGTGTTTAAAGATATTTCATTTTGAAAATATAATTTATTTATATCTTCAACAAAATAATTGAGAATTTCTGGTACATATTCTTTGCAATCATTATCTTGCAACGCATAAAAGGAATTGATATCTTTACTTCTTTTGATGACATAATATGATAGGGGATGAAAACGGCACTTGTTTCTGGAATCATTAATCCATTTGAGATGCTTGTATAAAGAGTAATGTTGCGATTGTAAAGAAAGCTCTGGAACAATGTATTCCGAAAAACATAGTAAAACAAAGCCGACTATAACCGCATAAAAAAGATTCATATACCCACCTCTAAAAATCATTAAATGAATGAATTCGTTTCTCAACTGTGTACAGATCACACCCATACATTTTAGAAATATCATATGTAGAGCAGTGGGTGTGCTGTACAAGAAAATCATCGGAAATAACCATTAGTGAAGCAAAATAGTTGGCCTCCCGCTCTAGTCTGGAATTTAAGTAGGTGTGACCACGCAGAAAATAACAATCCTGTTTTCGGTGAAGAAGCGCGTGGCCAAGTTCATGAGCAAGGACAAAGAGACGTTCAGGACCTTCCAGTTGCTCACTGATCATGATGCAACGATGGTTTTTCAAAAACATATAGCACCCAGAGTATTCCCCGAGATCCCCGAATTGAACAATGATGTTTAATTGTTGGGCGATCGCAAGTGGATCGGTGGTATGAAATATTTTCGTATAATAAGAAACAAGACGTTCAATCTGTTTTTCTCTCATAAACAAGCCTACTTTTTATTTTTATATGGATTGTATTTTTCTTTATTAATCTTCTTAAGATGGTGGAGCATGATATCAAGCTGCTGGGCGAAAAGTTCCTGGGTTTCTTCCGGAATCTCTTCACCGTCAAAACTGGCTGGTCCAGATTCCCCGCGTTTTAATTTATCCATGATGTTTTGTAAGTCTTTGGCAATATCCCGCTCATCTCGTTCTGCCTGTTTCTGCTCTTTAGTCTTTTCTTCTATTAGATCAGATTTGTTAATATGAAAATAGTCGGCCAACATCTGAACCTTGTCCATTCGCGGGAGTTTTAAACCAGTACACCAGTTGGAAACAGTGGAAGAACTTAAATGCAAGTCATTCATTAAATCCATCTGGGTTTTATCGTTAAGGGTCATATAATATTTAAGATTTGTTGCAAAAATTTTCTTGTAATCCTCGCCTGCCATATAAAAAACCTCCTTGTGAGTATAGATTATCACAAAAGCGAGATAAAAACAACAGAAAGTTGCAAAAATCTCGCTTTAAGTGTTGACAACTCGCTAAAAGCGAGATATACTTAAGCCAAGATAAGACACAGAGGGAGGTGAGAACTTTGGAAGAACTGCAGATTAGCTTGGCATCAGCAAGAGTAAACGCCCAATATACTCAAAAAGAGGTAGCAAAATTCATGGGAGTTGATAGAAGTACGGTAATTAGGTGGGAAAAGGGAGAAAAAATTCCGGATTATGATGAATCGAAAAAGTTATCTGGATTATATGAAATCCCATTGGATAACATTTTTTTTGGAAAAAGAACTCGCAAAAAGCGAGAAATCTAACATCTACATCTCAAAATAAAGGGGGTGAGCAGCAAGACATGAACTACAAAATAGGAGCCTTAGTAATCTGGTTCATATTTGCATCAATACTGACATTCCCAGTATATGCCGATGGTGATGACAACGAACGTTTAGCCTGTATATTGCTCTTAATGGCAACAACATTAGGCGCCATTCACAAAGTAATGGGCTAAGGCTACGAACAGAAGGAGGTGAGCAACTACGAAGGACGATATTTTCAAGATCATGTTAATAGTTCTTATGATGACGATTGCAGCAGTTTTAATAGTGAATTTAGCAGCGGAAGTATTAAATACGGCAGTTTGGATGTCAGTATTGAAACTAGTGCTGAAATAAAGATGGAACTAAGGCTTATACAAGCTGCGGCAATAGCAATCTTATTGGCAATATCAGCTGATTTTTTAGAAGAATTAAGCTGCTCTTGCATGGTATTCATTTCTATCACATGTTCCTGGTGCTGTTCCGTCAGAAAATAACCGTAATCGGTGATAAGCAGGTGATAGTCCATGTGGAAATGCTTCGGAAGGTCATTTTCGATACTTTTCCCAGAATAATAGGCTTCTTCATCAGCAGCAGGCGTGGCGTGAATGATCTGGTTATGGAAAAGATAAAGAAGGCATTCTGGGAAGCGGGACTGGCGATCTGGAAAAGCGGCTTTGAGATCATTTCCAGAAATGAACTTGTGTGAGTCGATGTAATCCAGAAGCTGGTAGTGAAAGTTCAAGAGATATGGTGGCATAAGGTTCCTCCTATGAAATTGAAAAGATAAATCCAGTATAGAGGAGCCAGAAACAAAAATCAATGGAAGGAGGCTGAAATGTGTTGCAACAGATTCAGAAGCAGCGGGTAAGCCTACTGGATGCGGCGGTAGAGATTGGATGTGCACCGCAGGCATTACGGGAACACATGAAAAAAGGGTTGTGGGATCTTGGCGAGGTAGTACCTCCGGATCAGGGAAGCAAGAACTACCGGTATTATGTGTTCCGGAGAAAATTAGACCGGTTTTTAGGAAAGGGAGGGGAAGAAGAATGACATTGGAAGATCTTTTAAAAACTTTTGAAAGTACTGCCAGAGATGTGGTACTGACAGTAGGAACAAGTACAAAAAAATATTGCAGTCGGGAAAACTACGATATTTTAGCTTTTCCGGAGTGGGTTAAGAGCGAAAAGGAAAAGCAGGAACTGATCGAGATGTACAAGAAGAGCAGGGAGAAAGAAAACATTACCACGCTTCCGGAAACGTCATGGTGGAATGAAGTGAAAGACAAGAAAGTGGTTACGTGGGACATGATCAGCGGTGGAAACAGAGGATGGAGAGAACTCTGGGTGTTTTTAAGTGAGGTATCAGAATGAGAAACTTGAGAGTAATCCCGTTATGGGAACTTCGGAGGCAGTACCACCGGAAAAGAATGATCATCAAGACAGTAAAGGAGATCATTCTGGCGATGCTCTTAGGAGCAGTCATTGGAACAGCATTAGCTGTAGGGAGGGCGTTATGGATATCGTAGAATTTACAAACTGGCTGGTTCCGCGGATGATCGCGGCAGGCGGCATCCTGCTGATGGTAATGGCAGCAGCAGGAGTCACCGGTGGGGCACTGTGATGGATTGCCGGGACTGTGGACGAAAGTACTGCCTGGAGAGAAACCGACAGTATCCATGCAAAGATTTTAAAGAAAGGACCTTACCAGCGGCAACTGGAAAAGGTCCCAAACCAATAACACATACCCAGTATATGGGAGAAGAGGAGAAAAATCAAGATGGTAAAGGTAACAATCGAACTGGAAAACGGGGTAAAGAAGGTATTTGAGAGAGAATGTGTTCTCATGGTAGGAGGAACTCAAAAAGACTTTGACAAGATTGAGACAGACAAAGCGATTGTTGGAGAGGCATCAGAGAATACCAGATGTTCAATACTGATGAGTTTGATGGACAGTGTCATCGATACAACTAATGATTCATTTAACCGGGGGTTCAGCATTATGAGATTGAAATGGTGGGTGCAGGAAAAAGAAGCAGGAATGAAGAAAGAATGCACGGATCAAAAGAGTAGTTCGGAGCAGATAAAACAGTGGTTATGGGAATTGCTTAACCAAGAAGGAGATAACAATGGGAAAGAGTAGAGCTAAGAAGCCGACCTTGCAACAGAAGAAGATCATGCAGCAGGCGGGATTGATCCCCAAGAACTGGCTGGTGATCCGAGATACGCCGGAAGAACTGGAGCTGGTGAGTAAGTTAAGCGGCAAGAGCCGGAGAGTGAAGAAAGGGTGAGGATAATGGGATATCAGTGTAAGAGATGTGGCTGTCGGATGGATCCTGGCGAGGTGCAGCGTTATCCGGGTATAGGTGATGTCTGTGAGGACTGTGTCCAGGAACTGGATCTGGAAGCGGAACACAGGAAGACATTTCATTTAACCAGAGGGCAGCAGGAGGAGATCAAACGGTTTTGTCCTGGGATTCGCCTGGGCGCTTAAGGGAAATAAGAAGGCGGCTGATGCTACTGGAATAGCACCAACCGCCGAGTCTTACACAGGTTTATATCACACACAAATATTATAACCCTGTGTCATAGAAAAAGTCAAGAAACAGGCGGTTTTAAGGCCGTCTGAGTCACTTGATAAAAATATTAAAGTTAGGACCGATGATATGTCATACACAGGGAAACGATGGTACTTCAAAAACGCCATAGAAGTAGAGGAATATCATACCGCCAGATACGGCGCTCCCGGTCAGGAGCGGGTGAAACGCAGGAAGGCAACACCGGAGGAGATGGAACGGATCAACCAATACAACCGGGAGAAGATGGCCAGGAGAAAGTTAAGAGAACACTTTGACGTCCATGACTACTTCACGGATCTCACCTATAAGCGGGACGAGCGGCCGGAGGATATGATGGCAGCCAAGGATGATTTCAAGAAATTCATCCGAGAGGTGCGGAAAATGTATAAAAAGCATGGCTATGTCCTGAAATGGATGCGAAACATCGAAGTTGGGACAAAAAATGGCTGGCATATCCATCTGATCATCAACCGGTATCCGGAAACAGACGAGATCCTGGCGGAAGCCTGGAAAAAGGGGAAGGTGATCAACCAGCTGATGTATAAGACTGGAGAATTTGCCAAGCTGGCGGCTTACATCACCAAGACACCGAAAACAGATCCACGTCTTCGTGAAAGCGATTATTCCGCGTCGAGGAATCTTCCAATTCCGGAACCAGAGAAGAAAGTCTACGATAAGTGGGAAACCTGGGGAAAAGTAAGGGTTCCCAAAGGATTCTACGTGGATCCAGATGCTTTCCATGAGGGAGTGAATCCGTTGACTGGATATAAGTATCGGCACTATACGCTGATCAGGATAAACAGGAGGTGTTGAGGATGTATGAAGTGACGATCAATGTGGGCGCAAACGCAAAGAATTACTGGGCGTTTCTCCACTTTGAGGATAAAGAAGGAAAGGTACATAGCCGGGAAGTCAGCGGGGAACGGGAAGCGACGATCAATGGTAACTATCTGCAGGCCATGACGGAAGCGTTTGGTGTCCTGAATAAAGCATGTATGGTAAAAGTTCGGTGTGAATCGGACTATATTGTGGCCTGCTTTCAAAACGGCTGGGTGACCAGGTGGGAAAAGAACGGCTGGATCAAGCCGAATGGGAAACCACCGAGAAATTTGGAAGAGTGGAAGTGCTTAAGAGAGAAAATGGCGCCACATAGCGTGGTGTTTGAATATGTGAAAGGAGAACGATGAGATGTTATCAACAGATGTGGAAGAATTCAAGAGGGAAAGACCGGAGGGAGTGATCCTCCAGGAAGGAGCCTGCCGTTTCTGCGGGCAGATGAGCCGGATCGAGACGTTAAAGTTCTGGGAGCAGGAAGATGTGGATGAAGCGGTAACGGAACTGTGTGATTGCCCGGAGGCAAAACTTTATGCACAGAAGAAAAAGAGAAAAGAAAGGGCACACAAGGCGATTGAAAACAAATTCAGTAAAGAGATGCGGGAGAAGTATCCGCCCCTTATTAATTTTTTGAAAGAAGCATCAGATATGCTTGCAGACGATGAAGTGACAGGAGTAGCGGTAGATGTGGGAAATGGACTCAAGATCAAGATGAAAATTACCGCCAAGGGGGGGATTTCTGTCAATAAAACAGTGACAAAAACAGAAAGCGAGGAAGTATGATGTGGCAAAGAGCATCATGGAAGACCCGAAGAATCGGGTCTGCTGGGCGTGTGGGGCGTATGCACCGGAAGAGCATCATGTCTTTTATGGAGTGGCAAACCGCAAAAAGTCGGAAAAATACGGCCTTAAAGTGCATCTGTGCAGCAGGTGCCATCGGGATAATCTGGATGGTGTTCACGGGCAGAATAAGAAATTGGATCAGAAATTAAAAGAAGCAGGGCAGAGAGCCTTTGAACAGATTTATGGTTCCAGGGAGATGTTTATCCAGATCTTCGGAAAAAATTATATCCAGGAGGATGAGAAAATGAACAAAGTAGTGTTGATGGGGAGACTTACCAGAGATCCAGAGGTGAGATATTCCCAAGGCGAGCGTACTATGGCAATCGCAAGATATACCATTGCAGTAGACCGTAGAGGCCGCAGAAACCAGGATGGTAATGAGCAGACAGCAGATTTCATCAACTGTGTCGCTTTTGACAGAGCAGGAGAGTTTGCTGAGAAGTATTTCAGACAGGGCATGAGAGTTCTGGTCTCCGGACGGATTCAGACAGGCAGCTATACCAATCGAGACGGTCAGAAAGTTTATACGACAGATATAGTTGTGGATGATCAAGAGTTTGCAGACAGCAAGAACGCATCCGGCGGCAATGAAGGCGGTTATGGCAACAGCTATCAGCAGTCCAGACCAGCACCTTCCAGTGCCATTGGAGACGGATTCATGAACATCCCGGATGGGGTGGAAGACGGTGATCTGCCGTTCAATTGATGTTGCATGGCTGGTTAATCAGCCATATGGAGAAAGAGGTGGGAAAATCATTATGATTTTACGAGCCTCTTTTTTCCAGGGGACTTGAAAAATCCTAAATTTGATTTACAATAGTAAATAAATATAGGAGGAATATTTCCAAAAGGAGAAGATCATCGTGTGTAAGGCAATTCAAGATATCATGGATAAGAGCAGACAGGAAGGCAGAGCAGAAGGTGAGCAGAAACAGGCGATGTTAACTGTTCTTCGAATGTATGCTAAAGGAAAATCTCTCGATGAGATTGCCGATGATGTTGGCTTCGATGTTGAGACAGTTAAGAGTTGGATTTTGGCTGGCAACAAGTAACTGATGTAGGGCATGGATAAATTTTAAGTTGAATTCAAATTTTTACATGGAATGTGAATTTCCCCAAAGGCATTAGAAATCGGAAAGATTTTTGGTGCCTTTTTTAGATGAAAAATAAGGAGGTACAAAATGATCAAAGATTTGGATCAATGGGATTTAGATCAATGGGATTTAATAGAGGAAATGGTTTGTTTGGATGTTGCAATAGGAGAAAGATATCTGGGAAATGATAGTTCATATTTGGAAAATGATAGTTTATATCCAGAGGTTGATGCGTTGTTCCAATCCGATATAACGATGATAGTCGATATGCTGCTCCAATCAGATATTGCGTATAGTCTGTTTCTAGCGGAGAATATAGACGAAAGAAAATCCGAAATTGAGGATATTCTTCGAGGCTCTTCAAAATATGCAGAAATCAAAGAAATAGTGTCTGTGGATGATGCATATAAAGAGGCAACAATCAGAAAGGACTTCGTAGCTGCTTTAAAGGCTGTAAAGAAGGGGTATGATTTGTCATCAGATTTGAGATATAGTCTTTCAGATGACGACTTGATGCAACTTGCAAAACTGCATAAGGCAAATCGTTTTCGAAAGAAAATTGAGGAATTGCTAAAGGACTGTACTTGCCACGAAGAGTGCGATTTGATGAGCAGTGGAGATTACTCAAAGTGGCTGTAAGAAGAGTTTGAGAAAAAAGAGTGCTGGGGTATTGGAAATCCAATACTTTGGTACTCTTTTTGTTGAAAGAAAGGAGAAAACTTATGCACCCGTCGAAATTTTTTGAGGAGTGCAGCATCCGAACAGGCATTGATGTTGTGGAAGTGTATGACGAGAATTTGAAGGAAAAACTGAAAAATGTTCATCCGAAAAATTTCTTAAAGACACAGATTGCATTGCCGGTCTACAAAATCACCATTTCATTTCAGACAGAATCCGGAAACTTTCGAAAGACGGAAAAGTATACGGTGATGGAGAGTGGTGACGACGATGAATATATTGACTTTTGGGTTGAGATGTTCATCAGAGACTACAATGCAGAAAATCCACATCACAAGATGATCAATCCACATGTGGATTCCATCATTCGCCTTGGTGATGCTGTGCTCCAGCTTGGTTAATGTACGCTTCGACCTTTGCGTTTAAAGGTTGCCGCAAGAAAAAGAATCTGAATCGTTGAGATCTCTTTTTCGAAAAAGGGATGCGATAGCGGCGTAAAAGGACACTCGCGAAGTATGGCTTTGCCTCACGAAAAACGAAATATCGTTCGTGAGGAAAGTGTACAATGGAAAAGCCCAAAACATTGGAGGAGTTGCTTGAAAGCTGCCCTTCAAATGGAGTTATTATAGATGGACTCGTAAAGGCATGGTCCATCATCAACAATCCACAATATTCATCAATTTTGTGTTCTGTATCAGGAGGATCAGACAGTGATATTGTGATGGATATTGTTTGGAAATGCGATACGGACAATAAAGTTACCTATGCGTGGTACAATACGGGAATGGAATACCAGGCTACAAAGGATCACTTAGTCGAGCTTGAAGAAAAGTATGGCGTAGAGATTCTTCGTAAGAGACCTGCAAAACCCGTTCCGATCAATTGTAAAACGTATGGGCGTCCGTTTGTTTCAAAAACTGCAAGTGAATACATGAGCCGTTTACAAAAACATGGGTTCACTTGGGAGGATAAACCATTTGAGGTTTTGATACAAGAATATCCCAATTGTAAATCAGCGTTGGAATGGTGGTGCAATAGACATCGCTCGCAGAAATTGAATATCAAAAACAACAAGTGGTTAAAAGAATTTCTGATCCAAAATCCGCCAACTTTTCGAATCTCCGAAATGTGCTGC
>OHAC01003000.1_pt1 | contig 12566 bp, 20 predicted proteins | sample 1577051 | NCBI WGS metagenome assembly OHAC01 (sample SAMEA3541499, study PRJEB24748) | human gut metagenome | biome: human gut; feature: human-associated habitat; material: faeces | place: China | collected 2012 | reverse complement strand
CCTGGTCGGCAACCATCTTTATGCGTTCTTCCTGCGGGAGCGAGTTTTTAATGTAACTTCCGGTGCGGCGGATCTGAGGAAGAACCTCACCTGTAACCCATTCAAGAAATCTGAATGCTCTCGTTCCCTCAGTCATTGCCTCTTTGCAACGCAGAATAAGGATGTAGAGACCTGATTCTGAAACGATGGATAGTTCTTGTATTCCACCAGGGGTCTGTATTGAATACAGCCCCTTTTTGTTCCAGCCTTTTTTATCAAGTTTTCTCGCTTGTGTAACATCAATATTCAAAGCATTGCACACATCTTTGGTGACAAACCAAGGTTCTCCGTCAATCATGAACATACGGATCTGGCAGGATGACTCAAAGGAAAAGATGGAAGGTTTGGTATTCATAGCGATCACCTTTGTAGTTAGGTTAATCACCACCGCTGAGACCAATCAGATGGTGGTGAACTGTGCAGAGTTGGTCTTACCGGCTACAAAGGAACCCGGCGCACCTTTCGGTGCCCCCGCCCAGCCCACCATAATCTGGATGTGAGCAAATGCGGACGATAAAAAAGACGCTGGCGCGTCATACATCGCCGTTGACAATTTCAGGACGCCAATCCCGGCACCCGCTTTATAAGGTGCCTGAGCAGTGTAACGTCCCGGAATTGCAGAATCAATATGCTGGTGGTCCTTCACACTCAACAAAATCACGCCTGAATTTCCACAAAGGACTAAAGCACTCATGCGGGTAGTCTTTGCGAAGATAGATAACGCGCTGTGTTTCTGGCTCCCAACGAATAACATGGACATAAAGCCCTCTTCCGTCACGAAACCAGCGGTTAAGTTCCTGCACAACTCGCCCCCCACAGTCAGGTAAAGTTCTCTGTGGTTACTTACAGCCAGGTGATTTGGTAATCTGCATTCATGCCGTAACAACAGGTGTTCAGCGACGCTGACCACCAGCTGTTGCGACAAACGGTTATTTGCCGTTAAACTATTCATGCGTTAGTTTCTCCACAACCAGAAGCAATCGACGCCACGACGCCCGGAGCTGCACACTCGCGGGCGTCACTCTTTTCTGGAGCGCAAAAGATTTTGTAGACCAGTGCTGCATGCTCCTGGAGCTTCGAAATTGACAGATACAACTCATCATTAATTGCTGTCTGCTCGTGTGGCTCCACTACCCCATCTTCGATTGCCGAACGAATCTGCTTTGAGTAACTCCCGATCTGTTCGATGACTTCCAGCAGGCGCTGGTTTATATCGGCATTCTCTACTTCCTCAATTTCAGGAAGCGATACAAACACCCCACCAGCAGACTGTGCGACAGCATCCGCAATGTAGTGAGTGCCAGCCGCGCGCTGTAAAATCATTGCCCATCCCAGCGGGAAAATCTGATCGCCATCTGCACGAAGGCGGTTGAATAAAGCGTTCTCTGTTACATCCAGCCACTCAGCAGCTTCAGCGTAACCCCCCGGCAACGCCGCGATAGTTTTTCTGACAGCTTTCACGTACCACTCAGGCTGTTTTTCTACTTTCCAGTGATGCTTACCCACGGTTAGCCTCATCGTTCTGTGGTTAAAAATTGAAGGTGTTCTGTTAATCTTTCGGATAGATATCCGGTCTTAAGTCAGATTTCGTAATTGCACCTGACGTGCATTGCTCAAGTTTTTTAGCCAGCACAAAACTGGCTTTTTTATACCCATTAAAACCCAGCCGTAAGTAGCCTGGTGTTGAGCCAACTTTTCCGGCCAACTCGCCCTGCTGTTCTTTGGTTAAAGAGTCCCAATACGCTTTCATACAATATGTACCTCCGATATACATATTACATGATTGAGATGAACCTTCAAGATACTTGTACCCTATCGGTACAAAGGTTTTAATTTCGTTATGAAAACAGTCCATGACATCCGGCGGTCTAACGCCAGAAAACTGAGAGATGGTGTTGGCGGGAATTCTTCCTTTGCCACCATGATTGATCGCGAGCCAACCCAGACCAGCAGGTTTATGGGAGATGGTGCTACTAAAAATATCGGTGACAGCATGGCACGGCACATCGAAAAATGTTTCGACCTGCCTGTCGGATGGCTTGATCAAGAACACCAGACAACAAACATCACAAAAAAACCTGATGTTTCAATTACTAACAAACAAATAACGTTAGTCCCTGTCATATCATGGGTACAGGCCGGAGCATGGAAAGAAGTTGGCTATTCTGAGGTTGATTTGAGCACAGCAGAAACTTATCCCTGCCCTGTACCCTGTGGCGAAATGACTTATATCTTGCGGGTGATTGGTGATTCAATGATTGATGAGTACCGCCCGGGAGACATGATTTTTGTAGATCCTGAAGTCCCTGCCTGCCACGGTGACGACGTTATTGCATTGATGCACGATACGGGCGAAACCACCTTTAAGCGGTTGATAGAAGATGGAACACAGCGTTACCTCAAAGCATTAAACCCAAACTGGCCTGAACCTTACATTAAGATCAACGGTAATTGCTCTATAATTGGTACAGTAATTTTCTCAGGAAAACCAAGAAGATACAAAATAAAGGCCTAATCAATATTTATAACCTGCTTCGGCAGGTTTTTTTATACTTGACAATGTACCCTTGAGATACATAATGTATCTAAAAGAAACATGCCACAGGCAAGATTAAACAAAATTTGGTTGTAACACGGCGTATGGCACATGCGTCGTTAGCGGTCTGGGGACGTTAAAGGGGACAATCCACTCCTTGCTCGGGCAAACAAACCAGGTAGCCGGAATGTGCAAGTCAATGATGATGCTGATAAGACGCCTAACCAGCGTGGCGATTCGGTTTGACGCCTGGGAAGAGACCAGGACGCAACGATGAGAGCATTGACGAGCAAGGCATAAGTGCTGGTTCAATTCCAGACAGTCCCATTCAGATGGGAGGGTTGGGCAGGGAAAAGGTCCGTTCGATTCGGACACCGGCAATGCTCTCAGCGTTGTGGTGAATGCGCAGGCTGATGCGCGAAAGACATTGCAGCTATTGCGGAAAAGAGCTGTTCGGCGGGGCAATCAAACGCCCGTGAGAGTCTGAAATAACCGCAAGCCGGAGATCAGCACCGGCACCACAACAGCCACTGCTTTGGCGGTACCAGTTTGTACACTTGCTTCCGGCTGGTACCGCTCTTTTTACAAAACAGAGAAGAGCATCACCGGACGACGGGCTCATAACCCAATCCATCCGGGCGGCTGTCACCGCAGGTGTTCTTCTCTGTTTTGTGGAGAAACCAACCGACCTTGCAGGGTCGGTATGATGAGGAGCAGCAAAATGGCTAGCGTACGCAGTACTGATGTGCAGGTATTTATCGTAGAACTGGACGGCGGCGTATTTGAAACCAAACTCGGCGCAGTTCTCAGTGAAGTCGCTTCCGGTGTGATGAACACGAAAAACAAAGGTAAAGTCTCGGTCAATCTGGACATCGAACCGTTTGATGAGAACCGTGTGAAAATCAAACACAAACTCTCATATGTTCGCCCGACTAACCGCGGGAAAATTTCCGAAGAAGACACCACCGAAACACCGATGTATGTCAATCGCGGTGGTCGCCTGACTATTCTGCAGGAAGACCAGGGACAATTACTGACTCTTGCCGGTGAACCTGACGGAAAACTACGCGCAGCAGGTCATTAATATCGTTCTTAATTAACTGATTATTTATCTCATCACTGAATATCTTAATATAGTGAGGACTTATTATGTCTCAGAACTTAGACGCAACCGCAATTAATCAAATCCATGCCCTTATTTCTGCTCAGGGTGTTAATGAAATTATCAGTAAGATTGGTGCCGATGCTGTGGCATTGCCTGAGAATTTCCGCATTCATGATCTGGAAAAATTTAATTTAAATCGCTTCCGTTTCCGTGGTGCGCTTTCCACTGCCAGCATCGATGACTTTACCCGTTATTCTAAAGATCTTGCAGATGAAGGCACCCGCTGCTTTATCGATGCCGATAATATGCGAGCCATCAGTGTGCTTAACCTGGGTACTATTGATGAACCAGGTCACGCAGATAACACCGCCACTCTCAAACTGAAAAAGACAGCACCGTTCTCTGCCCTGCTGTCTGTTAATGGCGAGCGTAACTCCCAGAAGTCACTGGCAGAATGGATTGAAGACTGGGCCGACTATCTTGTGGGCTTTGATGCTAATGGTGACGCTATTAAGGCAACAAAAGCGGCTGCGGCAGTCCGTAAAATCACGATTGAAGCAAACCAGACCGCTGATTTTGAAGATAATGACTTCAGCGGCAAACGCTCTTTGATGGAGTCTGTCGAAGCGAAAACCAAAGACATTATGCCAGTAGCATTTGAGTTTAAATGCGTTCCGTTTGAAGGCCTGAAAGAACGTCCGTTTAAATTACGCCTCAGCATTATCACTGGTGATCGCCCTGTACTGGTTCTGCGCATTATTCAGCTGGAAGCAGTGCAGGAAGAAATGGCTAACGAATTTCGTGATCTGCTTGTTGAAAAATTCAAAGACAGCAAAGTAGAAACCTTTATTGGTACTTTCACCGCCTGATTTCATTACTGCAAATGCCCCTGCGGGGGCATTTATGGAAACGTAATTAACTCAATAATCGCCGGATGGTGCGGGATTCCTTTTACCCGAATTCAGCGCGGTGCAGCGCATATAAAGTGGAGAACGAAATGTCATTTATTAAAACTTTTTCCGGGAAGCATTTTTATTATGACAAGATAAATAAAGACGACATCGTGATTAACGATATCGCGGTTTCCCTTTCAAATATCTGTCGCTTTGCAGGACATCTTTCACACTTCTACAGTGTCGCCCAGCATGCGGTGCTTTGCAGCCAGCTGGTGCCGCAGGAATTTGCTTTTGAAGCGTTAATGCATGATGCAACAGAAGCGTATTGCCAGGATATTCCCGCTCCACTGAAACGCCTTCTTCCTGACTATAAACGGATGGAAGAAAAAATAGACGCCGTAATCCGTGAGAAATACGGGTTACCCCCGGTTATGAGCACGCCTGTGAAATATGCCGATCTCATCATGCTGGCAACCGAACGCCGCGATCTCGGGCTTGATGATGGCTCTTTCTGGCCAGTACTGGAAGGTATCCCGGCAACAGAAATGTTCAAAGTTATTCCACTGGCTCCGAGCCATGCCTACGGGATGTTTATGGAACGTTTTAACGAGTTATCGGAGTTACGCAAATGCGCATGAATGTTTTCGAAATGGAAGGGTTTCTTCGCGGGAAATGTGTACCACGAGATCTGAAAGTGAATGAAACAAATGCTGAGTACCTGGTACGTAAATTCGATGCGCTTGAAGCTAAATGTGCGGCACTGGAAAACAAAATAATACCAGTGTCAGCTGAACTGCCGCCAGCAAATGAAAGTGTTCTGTTATTTGATGCTAACGGAGAAGGCTGGCTAATTGGCTGGCGTTCTCTCTGGTACACCTGGGGACAAAAAGAAACCGGAGAATGGCTGTGGACATTTCAGGTCGGGGACCTTGAAAACGTCAATATCACTCACTGGGCAGTAATGCCGAAAGCACCGATGAATAAAAAATGAGCGTGATAAAAACTCATACAGGAATTGTTATCACCCGAGACGGTCCGCAGGTAAAAAAACTGCACCAGACAAAGCGGATGTGGGTCGTCGGAAAAAACGAGTTTTACCACAAAGAAACCGGACGCCGCCACTTTGCAGAAAATACTCGCCGCCGACTGCTGATCGATACCATCAAGCCTATCGAGGTGAAGCATGTTTAAACAGAACGAAAAATCTATCGCTCAAATTGCTGAGTATATCCCGCGTGCGTGCCGGGGTATGCAGTTGCAGGAAGCCAAAGCACGCCTGGAGAAAAAAATTGCGCTCTATATCGATGACGGCTGTGATACTGCCGTTCTTAACGCGGCGTTCGCGCCAGCTCTTAACAGTCATACGCGAAAGTCTTTTTTTTCGTGCATCGCAGCGCAGATCCGTAAAGGAGGCAACCAGTGAGCAACATTAACTATCAGGTACTGCGTGAGGCGGCAGAACGTGCAATTCCAGCAATGGAACGCCTGTTAATGTTGCCAGCTGATGATGATTTGTTAAGTGAACAGGAACTTAAAGATTACGGTGTGGATATTGATGCGCTCAATGCCTTCAAATTTCTGACCGGACCAGAAACCGTGCTGGCACTACTGGATGAACGGGAAAGAAACCAGCAATACATCAAACGCCGCGACCAGGAGAACGAGGATATTGCGCTAACGGTAGGGAAGCTGCGCGTTGAGCTTGAAGCAGCAAAATCAAAACTCAACGAGCAGCGCGAGTATTACGAGGGAGTTATCTCTGATGGGTGCAAGCGTATTGCTGAACTGGAAGCGCGGGAAGTTCAATTACCGACTCGCTACGACCTTCGATATGGACACCCGATAAATGCAGATGAGCGACAAGTCATGATACCTAAAGAAAATGGCAGTTGGCTTTACCTGATTGACCTAGAACACGCATTACGCGTCGCTGACATTCGCATCAAAGGAGAGTGATATGGCAACTTTGACAAAAAAAGAACAAGCATGGTTGAGCGAATTACAGGACGTTCTTGATCGCTGCCCATCACCGAAAAAAATTGGTTTTTACACCATTGGCGATAAAAGCATTTACCTGTATGACCTGCGCCGCATGGATGAAATCATGGAGGCTCTTGATAATCGTTCGTCAATGGATTGGTGTGTTGCTGTTCATGATATGAATGCCGGATTTGATGAAAAGATTTTATTCCCCTCATCAGTTGAAAGTACAGCAGGATAAGGACTAACACATGACCACTATTACCAAAGAGCGACTGCTGACAATCAGGCAGTGGCGCGAAACATACGGACCTGGTAGCAACGTTGTACTGCCAGCAGAAGAAGCGGAAGAACTGGCACGAATTGCTCTGGCATCGCTGGAAGCAGAGCCGATAGGTTTCCGTTGCAGGCGCAATGATAACCTTGGTGATTGGAGTTACGTATATCATCGAGAGCCAGATGATTTTGAGCGCAAACATTTAGTGATAGAGGGCATTTACGCCGCCCCTCCAGCACCGGTAGTGCCTGAAGAAGCAACTCCGGAAAACGTAGAAATGCTCTCTGGCTATGTTTCAACGTACAAATTAACCGATAGCGAGCGCGATATTGCTGCCGAAATATGGAACGCCTGCCGCGCCGCCATGCTTCAGTCCGGAAACTTTCGGGAAAACAAGAATTCGTCAACCAATAATTTTCGGGAAATCGCGGAAACGTCAACCAACTATCCGGCAATTCCTAGTGAGGTGTTGTCCGCAATCCTGAAGGTTGCCAGGATTCGTGCCGATTTCGATGATTTTGACGGTGACAGGCGAGGTATCGGTGATTGTCTGGATGAGGCTGAGCAAGAGCTTATCGTTACCATTAACAAATATGCCAGTCAGTTGGCAGCAGAACCTATAGCGCCTAATGACGTTCGAGAGCAGACAGCCATTCCACAAGTTCCGGTAACTCCGGATGGTTGGATAAGCTGTAGTGAGCGAATGCCGGACGACAGGCAGGAGGTGAATCAATGAGCTGGCCTGATGCAATCGTAACTCTGGGGGTGGTCTTCGCAGCAGCGTTTGTTGTGTTCTCGATTTGTCGATGGGGATAACCACATGTTCGCTTTGATTCAACGCGGTCAGATATACACGGACAGAGCTGGATACCCCGTGGTGATTACTCGCATCACTGAGCACTCAGTGTTCTTTCGACGGATGGACGGACGATCCGGGCGGGTACGCATTGGTGAGTTAAACTGCCTGTTCGAACATATTGACCACCAGGAGTACCGCAAAATTCTCGCGGACACTGAGCAGGAAAAGCACCTGAAAAAATTACGAGCCATGAAAAGGAAGTAAAGAATGAATAAAGCATTTGAACGATGGGTCCACCAGCGTTACGGCAATCGCTATGATCTGACGCGAGATGTTGACGGTTTCTACTGTCGTGAAGTTGTGAAGCGAATGTTTGAAGTGTGGTGCCACTGCCGTGGGCTGAGTGTTGTGTGAGGTAATACATGGGCAATGTGATTCAACTGGCTCCCAATGAATGGGTTTGTGAAAGCGTTCTTATCGCAATTACCGGGCTCAAACCAGGCACAATTCTTCGGGCCCGGAAAGAATGCTGGATGGTTGGAAGAGAGTATATTCACGTATCACCAGACGGTAATCCAAAGCCTTCCAGTGAATGTATGTATAACAGAAAAGCAATAGATGCCTGGGTCGCCTCAATGAAAAACAAACAACCCAGGTGATTTAATATCATGAAATATGTAAGCTCGTATCGCTCTTGGGCGTCTGGAGGTATCGATGGATAAAGTCAAATATCCAACAGGCGTCGAAAACCACGGCGGCACATTACGCATCTGGTTTAATTTTAAAGGTAAACGTGTCAGGGAAAATCTTGGTGTCCCTGACACTGCCAAGAACAGGAAGATCGCCGGGGAACTGCGGACATCAGTATGTTTTGCCATCCGCACAGGAAGCTTTGATTATGCTGCACAGTTCCCTGACTCCCCCAACCTTCAGGCTTTTGGGGTAAGTAAAAAAGAAATTACGGTGAAGGAACTTGAAGAAAAGTGGCTGGATCTGAAACGAATGGAAATCTCTGCAAATGCATTCAATCGCTATGAATCCGTTGCAAGAACGATGGTTCCGAAAATTGGAGGCAGTAGACTGGTGTCATCGGTAACCAAAGAGGAATTGCTGTATATCAGGAAAGATTTGCTGACCGGGTATCAGAATTCAACGAAAAACAAAGCAGCAGCAAAAGGACGGAGCGTCGTTACTGTAAATTATTACATGACGACAATCGCTGGAATGTTTCAGTTTGCTGCAGATCACGGTTACTTAGAAGCAAATCCCTTCCAGGGAATTAAGCCTCTTAAAAGAGCCAGGGCAGAGCCAGATCCGCTAACTCGTGACGAATTTATTCGCCTGATAGATGCTTGCCGACATCAGCAGACGAAAAACCTGTGGTCATTGGCTGTGTACACAGGAATGCGTCACGGTGAACTGGTCTCCCTGGCCTGGGAAGATATCGATCTGAAGGCAGGAACAATTACCATCAGGCGCAATTATACGAAACTTGGTGAGTTCACTCTACCGAAAACTGAAGCAAGCACAAACAGGGTTGTGCACCTTATCCAGCCCGCTATCAGTGTCCTGAAAAATCAGGCTGAAATGACAAGACTGGGTAAGCAGTACAACATCAAGGTGCAACTACGTGAATATGGACGTTCAGTGAACCATGAATGTACTTTCGTGTTTAACCCTCAAGTGGTTAGAAAAAGCGAACAGGTAGGTTTTGTCTACAAAGTCGATTCTGTAGGTGACTCATGGGAAACAGCCATTAAGCGTGCAGGGATCAGGCATCGAAAGGCATACCAGTCACGACACACTTATGCGTGCTGGTCATTATCTGCCGGAGCAAACCCAAGCTTCATTGCCAGCCAGATGGGCCATGCAAGTGCCCAGATGGTATTCAATGTATACGGAGCATGGATGACTGACAGCAATGCAGAACAGATCGCAATGCTGAATCAGAAGCTGACAGATTATGTCCCAATGATGCCCCATAGTCACCAAAGTGACACCAGAGGCTTATTAAAATCAGTAAGTTAATCCTTAATACCCGTCATGTTAACTGCGTGGAGGGCAACACCACGCTTTACGCCCTGCCGAAACCCGAGGTTGTCCTGCGCTGGCGTGAGCAGACCACAGATGACTTCCGCTTCTGTTTTAAGTTTCCGGCGACCATTTCGCATCAGGCAGCACTACGGCATTGCGATGATTTAGTGACTGAATTTTTGACCCGCATGTCACCGTTGGCTCCGCGCATTGGGCAATACTGGCTGCAACTGCCTGCCACATTCGGCCCACGGGAGCTGCCTGCGCTTTGGCATTTTCTCGATTCTCTTCCTGGCGAATTTAATTATGGCGTGGAAGTCCGCCATCCACAGTTTTTCGCCAAAGGAGAAGAGGAACAAACGCTTAATCGCGGTTTACATCAGCGCGGCGTTAATCGGGTGATTTTAGACAGCCGCCCGGTTCATGCAGCACGTCCACACAGTGAAGCTATTCGCGACGCTCAACGAAAAAAACCTAAAGTTCCGGTACATGCTGTACTGACGGCGACAAATCCGCTGATCCGTTTTATCGGTAGTGATGATATGACGCAAAACCGGGAATTATTTCAGGTCTGGTTACAAAAATTAGCGCAGTGGCATCAGACCACTACGCCTTATCTTTTTTTACATACGCCAGACATTGCCCAGGCACCGGAACTGGTACATACCCTGTGGGAAGACTTACGTAAAACGCTTCCAGAGATCGGAGCAGTTCCGGCTATTCCACAGCAATCTTCTCTTTTCTGAATTTGCCACCTATCATAGACAGGTGCCATCGGCCATTTTAAAGGGAGTTTGTATGGTAAGCGCGCTGTACGCCGTTTTAAGTGCGTTGTTATTAATGAAGTTCTCTTTTGATGTCGTTCGCCTGCGAATGCAGTACCGCGTTGCCTATGGCGACGGCGGTTTTAGCGAACTGCAAAGCGCTATTCGCATTCATGGTAACGCGGTGGAATATATTCCCATCGCGATTGTGCTGATGCTGTTTATGGAAATGAATGGCGCAGAAACCTGGATGGTGCATATTTGCGGCATCGTTTTGCTTGCTGGTCGTCTGATGCATTATTACGGTTTTCATCACCGTCTGTTCCGCTGGCGACGTTCCGGCATGAGCGCCACCTGGTGTGCGCTGTTGCTGATGGTGCTGGCGAATCTTTGGTATATGCCCTGGGAGTTGGTTTTCTCCCTGCGTTAGCGCACAATACGCCACTTTCTTTTTCCCGGATTTTTACGTTATGTCTCACCGCGACACGCTATTTTCTGCCCCTATCGCCAGACTGGGCGACTGGACCTTTGATGAACGGGTAGCTGAAGTCTTCCCGGATATGATCCAGCGTTCCGTACCCGGCTATTCCAATATTATTTCCATGATTGGTATGTTAGCCGAGCGCTTCGTTCAACCTGGTACGCAGGTTTACGATCTGGGTTGTTCTCTGGGCGCGGCGACGCTCTCGGTGCGTCGCAACATTCATCATGATAATTGCAAAATTATTGCCATCGACAACTCCCCGGCGATGATTGAACGCTGCCGTCGTCATATTGACGCCTATAAAGCCCCTACGCCAGTAGACGTCATTGAAGGTGATATTCGCGATATCGCCATTGAAAACGCATCGATGGTGGTGCTGAATTTTACCCTGCAATTCCTGGAACCTTCCGAGCGCCAGGCGTTACTGGATAAAATTTATCAAGGGCTGAACCCCGGCGGCGCGCTGGTGCTTTCGGAAAAATTCAGTTTCGAAGATGCCAAAGTTGGTGAACTGTTGTTCAACATGCACCACGACTTTAAACGTGCCAACGGTTACAGCGAACTGGAGATCAGCCAGAAGCGCAGCATGCTGGAAAACGTGATGCTGACCGATTCCGTGGAAACCCATAAAGCACGCCTGCATAACGCCGGTTTTGAGCATAGTGAGCTGTGGTTCCAGTGCTTTAACTTTGGTTCACTGGTGGCATTAAAAGCAGAGGACGCTGCATGATCGACTTTGGTAACTTTTATTCTCTGATTGCCAAAAATCATCTTTCACACTGGCTCGAAACGCTGCCCGCGCAGATTGCTAACTGGCAGCGCGAGCAGCAGCACGGGTTGTTTAAGCAGTGGTCAAATGCGGTGGAGTTTCTACCTGAAATTAAACCGTATCGTCTTGATTTATTGCATAGCGTTACGGCAGAAAGCGAAGAGCCACTGAGCGCAGGGCAAATTAAACGCATTGAAACGCTGATGCGCAACCTGATGCCGTGGCGCAAAGGGCCGTTCTCACTGTATGGCGTCAACATCGATACCGAATGGCGTTCCGACTGGAAATGGGATCGTGTTCTGCCCCATCTTTCTGATTTAACCGGACGCACCATTCTGGATGTCGGCTGCGGCAGCGGTTATCACATGTGGCGCATGATTGGCGCAGGCGCGCACCTCGCGGTGGGGATCGACCCTACGCAACTGTTTCTGTGCCAGTTTGAAGCGGTGCGTAAACTACTGGGTAATGATCAGCGCGCGCATTTGTTACCGTTAGGTATTGAACAACTTCCGGCACTGAAAGCCTTTGATACCGTCTTTTCGATGGGCGTGCTTTACCATCGCCGTTCACCGCTGGAGCATCTATGGCAGTTGAAAGATCAACTGGTCAATGAAGGTGAACTGGTGCTGGAAACGCTGGTTATTGATGGTGATGAGAACACGGTGCTGGTACCAGGCGATCGTTACGCGCAAATGCGTAATGTCTATTTCATCCCTTCCGCGCTGGTGCTGAAAAACTGGCTGAAGAAGTGTGGTTTTGTAGATATCCGCATTGCGGATGTGAGCGTTACCACCACAGAAGAGCAGCGACGCACCGAATGGATGGTTACCGAATCGCTGGCCGATTTCCTCGACCCACATGATCCGGGTAAAACGGTGGAAGG
>OHAC01002998.1_pt1 | contig 12569 bp, 6 predicted proteins | sample 1577051 | NCBI WGS metagenome assembly OHAC01 (sample SAMEA3541499, study PRJEB24748) | human gut metagenome | biome: human gut; feature: human-associated habitat; material: faeces | place: China | collected 2012 | reverse complement strand
AAGAGGCGGACAAAAGATTTCTACAGATAAATGTAAATAGAATGTAAAAAATTTACATACTCTTTACATTAGAATCTCCTGAATTTTACATAGAGTGATTAAAGTGATACATGTAGCAATATGTTAGATAATAACAGGTAAGTACAGTTGTTTTGCAAGATTATTTTTACACAGAATAAAATTTGGGAGGTTTCTTTACTATGGACATATTTGCGATTTTATCGTTGATTGGCGGACTCGCCCTGTTTTTATATGGAATGAATGTTATGGGGGATGGTCTGACAAAAGTTTCAGGCGGAAAGCTGGAAAAAATTCTGGAAAAACTGACATCGAATCCGATCAAAGCCGTTCTGCTCGGTGCAGGTGTTACGGCGGTGATCCAGTCATCGTCCGCTACGACCGTTATGGTTGTCGGTTTTGTAAATTCCGGGATTATGAAGCTGTCTCAGGCAGTGGGAATTATTATGGGTGCCAATGTGGGTACTACGATCACATCATGGATCCTGAGTCTTTCCGGTATCCAAAGCAGCAGTTTTTTTATCCAGATGCTGAAGCCGACATCATTTTCCCCGATTCTGGCAATCATAGGTCTGCTTCTGATGATGTCATCAAAAAATGATAAGCATAAAGATGTAGGAAGCATTTTGCTTGGATTTGCAGTGCTGATGTTTGGAATGGATGCGATGAGTTCTGCAGTGGAACCGTTGAAGGATGTACCGCAGTTCACACATCTGCTTACCATGTTTACGAATCCGCTGCTCGGAATGCTGGCTGGTCTGATCCTGACGGCGATCATCCAGAGTTCGTCTGCATCTGTCGGTATTTTACAGGCGCTGTGCAGTACAGGCGCAGTAAGCTTCGGATGTGCGATACCGATCATCATGGGACAGAACATTGGTACATGTGTGACAGCGATTATTTCATCAGTCGGAGCATCGAAAAATGCAAAGCGGACAGCATTAGTACATTTGTATTTTAATATTATCGGAACCGCATTGTTTATGATCGTATTTTATGCGATCAATGCTTTTGTACATTTTGATTTCCTCGGAGATGCGGCGACACCGGCGGGAATAGCAGTTGTTCACAGTATTTTCAATATAGCAGCGACCATCGTACTGCTTCCGTTTGCAAAAGTGTTGGAGAAACTGGCTTACATGTCTATCAAGGAAGATCATGCGGAGCGCAGAACAGCTGTTCAGGAGACAGAGGAGGAATTGAAAAAACTGGATGTCCGCTTCCTGGAACAGCCGGGTCTGGCTATCAGCCACTGTATGGAAGCAACAGCCTGCATGGCACGCATGAGTGAGGAAGCGCTGACAAAAGCTCTGACACTTATGGATCAGTATGACGAGGAAAAAGCCGCACAGGTGGAAAAACTGGAAAGTCGTATCGATCATTTTGAAGATCGCATCGGTTCCTATGTCATCCAGATTACAAACCGCAATATGCTGGAGAATGACAGTGCGAAAATGTCTGTCATCCTGCACAGTATCAACGATCTGGAGCGTATTTCTGATCATGCGGTAAACTTAAAGGAAAGCGCACAGGAGATGCAGGAAAAAGGGCTGCAAATGTCCTTTGAGGGAAATTCCGAAATCATGTTTCTGCGCAGAGCAGTGACGGATCTGGTAAATCTGACCGTTCAGGCACTGCGTAATAATGACAAGAAACTGGCAAAAGAGATCGAGCCGTTGGAAGAGGTGATTGATGATCTGAGTGATGAACTGAAACGTCGTCATGTTATCCGTCTGAAAGAGGGAAGATGTACGATTGAGATGGGGTTTGTGCTGACAGATATGACCACCAGCCTGGAGCGTATCGCAGATCACTGTTCTAATATCGGAGTCAGCATCCTGGAGAGCAGTGAGGAAAATATTGGCCGTCATGCGTATCTGAACTCTGTGAAAAAAGAAGATACGAAAGAGTTCCAGGAGCGGTATGAGCATTACCGGGAACTGTATTTCTTTGAGTAGAGGCTGGTTCTTTGCGTTCATGAGCAAGCAGCGAAAACAGATTGCGAATGACCGCTTTACATTGTAAATCGAGAAATTGCAGGTTTTATAAATCGAAATCGTGGGTATTCTATCCCGGCAGCTGACAAGCGCCTGCCAGGAAAACAATCCCCACGATTTTTTTACATATCTGATATAGCGTTTACCAGTTCTGTTGGCGTGGATACAATCTGTGCCGCACCATTTTCTTTTAGAAATTCTGTTGATTTAAATCCCCAGTTTACACTGATACATGGAATTCCGGCATTTGCAGCTGTCTGAATGTCAACTTCGGAATCCCCGATATAAATACAGTTTTCCGGTTTCACATCCAGTTCACGCATTGCTTGAAAAACAGTATCCGGTGCGGGTTTTTTATGGATAGACGGAGATTCTCCGATAGCAACCGGAATAACATCATCAAAAAAGTCCTGCCGCAGTTTTTTTACAGCCGCATCGAATTTATTGGATACAATAGCGAGATGATACCCATGTTCTTTGAGACGGTAAAGTGCATCCATGATCCCTTCATATGGTTTCGTATTGTCCAGCATGTGTGCTTTATAATAAATCTGAAACTCTTTCATGCAGGCATCATAGTTCGGATTGCTGCGACCCTGTGGCAGAGATCTTTCTATTAGTACATAGATTCCGTTTCCAACCTTCTCCCGGATTTCTTCACAGGTATAGGATGGACCACCGTATTTTTTCATGCAGTAATTTACACTGTTAGTCAGATCCTGTAAACTGTTCAGTAAAGTCCCGTCCAGATCAAAAATAGCTGTATTTCGTGTCGACATTTTAATTCCTCCTATGTCAGTTGAGCATTCAAGTTATATGTGTGCATCTCGCAGCAAGAATGCCGAGGGCATTCTTGAACATTCTGGTCAGCATAAGCTGACATATATGCGGATCGTTCGTATTTGATGACTGATATCGATGCCATTCTAGCAGAAAAAGGTTCGTTCGTCAAAAATGCTGTAAATGTGTTATACTTAATGAAAATGTTAGTGTATATCAAAAATCTATCTCAGAATTCTCCATATAAAAGATTCCGAGAGTACATTGAAAAGAATAAGGGGGATTACAAGATGCAGATTTTATGGATTCGTCACGGGCAGACGCCGGGAAACGTACAGCGGCGTTATGTGGGGAGAACAGACGAAGGTCTGACGGATGAGGCAAAATTATGTTTGCAAAAAAAGCAGGTTCTGATGCAGGATCTGTGCGTGCAAACAGAAGGCGGCAGGAATCAGGGAAAGTGGTATCATGCCGGGGCATTTGTACCGGATTTTGTATACAGCAGTCCGATGATGCGCTGCCGGGAGACGGCAGAGATTTTATTTCCCGGACAGGTGTTATGTGTTCAGGAGGGACTTCAGGAGACGGATTTCGGAGATTTTGAATATAAAAATTATGAGGAACTGAAAGAAAATCCGGCGTATCAGGCATGGATCGACAGTGGTGGGCAGATGATGGTTCCAAATGGTGAAAGTGGAGCAGGTTTCCGTCATCGGTGCTGCCGGGCATATGAGCAGTGTGTCCGGGATGCACAGGAAAAAGGTGTACAGCGAATTGCAATTGTGTGTCATGGTGGTACAATTATGTCAGTACTGGAACGATATGGAAAACCGGAGAAATCTTTTTATGAATGGCAGATTGCCAACGGATGTGGGATTCTGACTGAGACGATAGAAGAAGGAGGATATCATTATGGTATTCGGGAAATTGGTAAGTGGGAGTGAGAAAAATGAACAGACACGGCAGGTGGCGGATATCCGCAGCCGGGTACTGGAAGAGGAATGTGGGCTGAAGATTGAGGCAGAGCCGGAGGCTTTTTGCATGTATGCCCTTGCGTATGAAGGGGATACCCCGGTGGCGACCGGAGGAATTACTTTTGACGGTGAAAGTTACCGGATCCAGGAAGTGGCAGTGCTGCCGGAGTTTCGACGGAAAAAATATGGCGATTTTATTGTGCTGATCGACAAGGCGATGCTGTCCGGAGCACAGACGATTGAGGCGGATGTGCTGCAGGGAGCGGAAATATTGTTTCAGAAAGTCGGATTTGCGGAGGCCGGAGTCTGGTATGAAAAAGAAGGCAGGCAGTGGCAGCCAATGCAGCTACAGACGGGAAATATCCATAAATGCTGCAACTGTGGACAGTAAGCAAGGGTATAAGTCTGCTTTATTTTTTAGTGTTCCGAATTATATAAAAAGAACGGAAAAAGTGGTCTGAAAAGGCAAGTTTTTTTCAGGAAAAAGCGGTACGATAATGGTGATAAAAAACTCTTTTCCCTTTTAACAGTGTATAACTTCAAATTCCCGTGCCTTCTCCGGCATGGGAATTTTGATTCATTGATAGAAACAAGAAAGATGTGCCATTGATAATTACAAGTGTGTAAGTGTGCGATAGCACACTTTCTTTTGATGGAAATTTAAGTCGAAGGCACGTGAGACTTGACACTATAGGTAACAGGAGAGAATACGGAAAATGAAAAAAAATAGGAAGCAGCACCTTTTACTGGCAGTTCTGCTGGTGATTGTGATCGGTGTTGTGTGCGGCGGTATCAGGACGGTTCAGAGCCGGAAGGCTGCAGAATCAGAGCCGGCGTTTTCACTGACAATTTCGGGAGTGCCCATCAGTGAGGAAGAATATGTACAGTGTATGAAGCGTGTCAGATATGATACGAAGATGGAACTGAAAGGTCAGAAAAAAGACATTACGGAGGACACAGTCTGGACCGAGACATATGCGGACGGACAGACGGGGTATGAAATCCTGGCGGAGCGGACTGTGGAACAGTTAAAGTATATTCATGCGGTATATGATCTTGCAAAAGAAAAAGGCTATATTCAGGATGCAACTTTTGCCGGAATGAAACATCGGATGGAACAGGAAAATATGCAGCGGAGTGAAAAAGTAGCCCGTGGTGAGGCAGTTTACGGACTGAAAGAGTACACGCTGGATCTGTATCAGGAATATGAACTGAGTATGATAGAAGAAGCATATATTCTGGATGAGACGAATGAGGGCATGGGATTGACGGAAGAAGAAATTGAAGCCTACTATAATACCCGTGACTGGATCGTCGGAGAGGATGCAAGAAAGGCAGATCTGTCAGAAGCACGGGCAGCCGTCATTGATGAGATGCGCAGGAACCGTTATCAGGAGCTGACAGAACAGAAAGCAGCGGTTGCAGAAGTAGACGGGGATATGGACCAGTTATCTCAGTTTACTTTGAAACAATTGTAATATCTGATTCATGGGGGACGTAGATTTGCAGAGATGCACAGAAGAATATGTCATGCATTGCATGACGTGCATCTCGCAGCAAGAATGCCGAGGGCATTCTTGATAAGGATCCACGAATAGATTTCTTTGTTGATATCAGTTATTACAGCCATATAAGAAGAGGAGGAAGACAATGAGAAAGACTTGGGCAGGCAAATTACTTGCAATGGTGCTGACCGGTGTTACTGTCATGGGGACCATGCCGGCATATGCAGTGTTTGCTGAAGAAGCGCAGCAGGGAACTACTTATTATGTAAGTTCTCAAAATGGTGATGATGCAAATGATGGTACATCCGAGAAAAAAGCATTTAAGTCTCTGGATAAAATCAACGACATCACATTACGGCCGGGAGATAAAGTTCTTCTGGAAAAAGGATCTGTATTTGACGATCAGTATATTCATGTAAAAGGAAGTGGAAGTGCTGAAGCACCGATCGAGATTTCTACATACGGAGAAGGCGACAGACCACAGATCAATGCAAACGGTAAGGGTGTATGGTATCAGGACTACGGCAATCGTCTGGACAATACCTGGCACAAATATCAGGGTAACGTATCTTCCACAATTTTACTGGAAGATGTGGAGTACATCGAAGTACGCGGCCTGGAACTGACAAACGACAGACAGGAAGGCGACGATGACGGCAAAGCATACAATGACTTTAATGTCATGGACAGAACCGGTGTGGCCGGTGTGGCTCAGAACAAAGGAACCATCAATCACATCGTTCTGGATGATCTGTATGTACATGATGTAGACGGAAACGTTTACAACAAACATATGGCAAATGGTGGTATCTACTTTATCGTAGAGAAACCGGATAATGAGAACACAACCGGTATTTCCAAATTTGACGATCTCGTGATTGAGAACTGTCGTGTGGAAACCACAAACCGCTGGGGTATCGCAGCAGCTTATACATATGCATGGTCCCGGTTTACCAGTGCAAAGATTTCGGATGAGATCGCAGAAAAATATGGTTCCACAAACGTGGTGATCCAGAATAACTACATCAAGGGCGCAGGTGGCGATGCTATCACAACCATGTATGCGGACAAACCGCTGGTTCAGTACAATGTTGCTGAGGATTGCTCCCGTCAGATGAATACCACAGACTATTCGGCAACCGGTGCACAGCGTGTGGCGGCAGGTATCTGGCCTTGGAAATGTAAAGATTCTGTATTCCAGTATAACGAGTGCTACAACAACCTGAATTCCTTCAACGGAAACGGTGACGGACAGGCATGGGATGCTGACTGGACAGACGGAACTGTTTACCAGTACAATTACAGCCACGGAAATTCCGCAGGTGCGATCATGTTCTGTGGTGAGCAGGCCATGAACACTACATTCCGCTACAACATCAGCCAGAATGAGCTGAGAGGACCGCTGGATGTACCTGGCAACCCGGATGCACACATTTACAACAACACATTCTATATCAATGAAAATGTATCCAGCATTTTCTACCGTACAGGCGGAAATGCTGTGATCGAGAACAACATTTTCTATTATGATGGCAAGAATCCGTTGCGCCAGAACTGGTATCCGAACGGCAATTTACAGTATGACAACAACCTGTATTATAACTTCGCAAATACTCCGTCCGGAGATCAGAATGCGATTGCTGTAAAAGCAGGTACAAAGGTACTGGAAAATGCAGGATCCGGCCCGGCAAAAGCAGTCAATGCAACTGCCATCAAACATGAAGATCCGAGTGAAAAAACAGCATTTGACGGATATAAACTGGCAGAAGATTCACCGGCGATCAATGCAGGAAAACAGATTACAGATCTGAACGGATATAAACCGGAGCATGATTTCTTCGGTCATGAACTGACAGTAATCCCGGAGATCGGAGCAGCTGAGAGTGACAGCGTATCCGTAGCAATCGCTTCCCGTGTTTATACCGTGACAGAGGATTCCATCAGCGGACTTTCCAGACGTACAACCGTAGATACATTACTGGAGAACCTGGTTTATGATGCGGCAGCAGAAGTAAAGGTTATGTCCGGTGAACAGGAACTGACAGGCAGTGATATCGTAAAAGGCGGCGACCGTGTGATCGTATCTTATGGTGAAAAATCCAGAGCGTATACCATTACAGCAAGCTCTGACAATGAGTTGAAAGCGTCTGCATATATGGTATCCGGAAAAACCATTGATATTCCGTCCACAGAGAAGAACCCGACCACAGTCAGTGCTGTAAAACAGAACGTAAGTGTAAACGCAACCGCATCTGTCAGTGTGCTGAAAGATGATAAAGTGCTGGCAAATACAGAAACTATCGCAGACGGAATGACGCTTCGTATCACCGCAGAAGATGGTACTGTAAACGATTATAGTATTGCAGTAAAGAATGATTATCACTGGGTTGCTGATTATGTCAACGCACAGCAGGGTAACGTATGGTTTGGACAGATCAAGAACAACAGCACCGATACATGGAAAAACATGACAACGTATGATCCGGACTGGCCAAACTGGCAGGTAAATACTTACTATGGACCTGGTGTAGATGCACCGAATCATGCATCTGCAAACAATACACAGTATCACGGACTTCTTTCCGCTCCGCCAGCAACAGATATCTATACTGCAATGGCATATCGTGTACCGAAGAGCGGTGTGATCTCCATCAACATCAAAGATGATGAGCCATACTTACGTCAGAACGGAAACAATGGCGGAAGTGCAACCATCAGCCTGATGCACAATGATAGAGAACTCCAGAGCGTGGAACTTTCCGTCAGCAGACAGAAAGGCAACTGGTCATCCGTAGATGCACTGGAAGTAAAAGCAGGCGATTATATTCGTGTTGTAGCAAAATCCAATGGAAATCCATCCAAACCATCCGTTCATATCACACCGATGATCTCCTATGTGGATCAGGCAGTGAAAGATACTGTGGCACCGGAGGCACCGGAATATGTAACCGTTACAGACGTAGCGGAGAACCGTGCAGTGATCAGCTGGGAGGAAGCACTGGATAACGTAGGTGTAGTCGGATACAACGTATATGTAAATGACAATAAAGTAAATGAAGAACTGATCACAGATACTTCCTATACATTGGAAGGACTGACAGACAGTACCGAGTATGCGGTAACAGTAACAGCAGTCGATGCGGCAGGACTTGAGTCTGAAGCATCCCAGGCAGCCGTATTTACAACCGTAGAAACAGACAGAGAAGCTCCGAGCACACCGGCGAATGTAACAGCCGGCGATATCACAAGAACCGGTGCAACTATCAGCTGGGATGCATCTACAGACAATGTCGGTGTAACCGGATATGATATTTATGTCAATGGTAAAAAAGTAAATGAGGAGCTCATTCAGGAAACAGCATACGCGCTGACAGAACTGACACAGGATACTGATTATGAAGTAGCTGTATACGCACTGGATGAAAAAGGAAACCGTTCCGAGGCAGGTATGGTATCCTTCAAGACAGTAAAAGCATATGCAGACGGTCTTGCAAATGAAGCAGCGGAAGATGGCAACTGGTATTATTACTTAAATGACAAAGTAGCGGAAGACTTTAATGGTCTTGCAGAAAATGCATATGGCTGGTGGTATGTAGAAGCCGGAAAGGTAGATTTTACATTCAATGGATTTTCCGCGAATGAAGCAGGCGTATGGAAAGTAGAAAACGGAAATGTCAACTTTGGTTATACCGGTCTGGCACAGAGTGATGATCAGTGGTACATGGTTCAGAACGGACGTATTGACTTCCACTATGACGGCCTTGCAGCAAATGCGTATGGCTGGTGGAAAGTGACCAAAGGTCAGGTAGATTTTACTTTCAACGGACTTGCACAGAATGAAAACGGCTGGTTTGTCGTTCAGGGTGGACGCGTCAACTTTGAATGTAACGGTCTGGTACAGAATGAGTACGGCTGGTGGTATGTAAGTGGCGGAAAAGTTGATTTCACTTTCAATGGTCTTGCAGCAAATGAGTACGGCTGGTGGAAGATCACAAACGGTCAGGTAGATTTTGGTTTCAACGGTCTGGCTCAGAACGAGTATGGCTGGTGGTATGTCAGCGGAGGCAAAATTGACTTTGCTTATACCGGACTTGCACAGAATGAAAACGGCTGGTGGTATGTCAGAAACGGCAAAGTTGACTTTACATTCAGTGAGGATCTGCTGATCAATGGAAAGATTTACAGAGTGATCCGATAATATCAGATGTGAGATGCACAGAAGAATATATCATGCATTGCATGATGTGCATTTCGCAGCAAAAATGCCGAGGCATTTTTGAATATGAAAAACTGACTGTTCCGAATTATATAAAAAGGTCTTAAAAAGCAGGAAAAAACAGCAAGCTTTGAAAAATAAAAAACGATATAATGATTTTGAAAAATGGTTCAGATATAGCAAGGAACAGATGAGATTGTTTCATAACCATATCATCGTTTTTTATCCGCGCAGCAGTATACATGAGGAGGAATGCTGCAACGGTGACAAGACATCCGTTTTATGATGGGAACAAGGCAGATGTTTTTCATCGCAGGGCAAAATCGGAGAAATCCGGCAATGTTCGATGAGGTCAGGAATAAGCACATAAAACTATATATTTGGACAGTCATATCTGGTAAAAGAAATCAGACATATCTGTATCCCGGAAAATTTGGATAGCATTGTATTCGGGGGATTGCAGAACGGTTTGGATTTGTGGAGACAGAAATGCTGATTTCACTTTTGCCGGATCGGAAGTGCTCTTTCCATTTTTAAATGATTATATAATTCAGGATTCCCATACCTTACCGGTATGGGAATTTTGAATCTTATATATAAAAGATATGAATGTTTTCCAGTTCATATCAGGGACTAAAAATCTTATGGGGATCAAGTAAGAGGAGGAAGAAGATGAGAAAAAAACTTGTAGTGCGGATGCTTTGTCTCGCAATGGCAGCATCTATGATCGGCACCATGGTACCGACCAGCCTGTATCCGGTTGTTGCTCATGCAGAGACCGCAGGGCAGGAAGCCGGCACAGCAAAAGCTGTTCTTGAAGATGGTATCAGGGACAAATGGACACAGGACAATCTCATGGGATTTGATTCTGTATGCAAAGTGGAAGATGGATGGCTGCATCTGAGATCCAGCGTTGATAACGGAAACAATCCTGGATCAAAACCGGCAATGTTTGTCAACTCCAAGGAGTTTAACTTTAATGAAGCCGGATATTTTGATTTCACGCTCAAACCGGCAAACGGAGATGGACGTTTTGGTGTATATCTCGGATATAACTCAGACAGAGTCGGAATGATGATCGGTTATGATTCCGGCGGATGGTTCTGGCAGAAATACGGGGCAAGCGGAGATCCGTGGTATAGCGGCAGTCGTGTTGCTTCTCCGGCAAGTGGCGTAGAGACAAATGTTCATATTGAATGGACAGCAGATAAAAAAGTAAGCGTTAAGATCGGTGACCAGGTTGTATTTTCAAACGAAGATTTCAGCGGTATTACAGGTCTTGGCAACAAGATCGCGTTCAAGGGCGGAACTTACAGCTCTGCTGTAACAGATGTATATCTGAAAAATATTCACTATACCGGACAGGCAGAGGCAAAAACATATGCTGTAACAGGTAAAGTTCAGGATCAGGATGGAAAAGCAATCTCAAATGCAACGGTAACCGTAGAGGGACAGTCTGTAAGAACCGGTGAAGACGGAAGCTATTCTCTTACTCTGGCAACCGGAAATTATGAGATGACAGTTGCAAGAGACGGATATGAGACTGTTGTAGAAAATATTGCAGTAACAGATGCAGATACAGTATTAGATACCGTTTCTTTAGTAAAATCAGCAGAAGTTGAGACTGAGAAACTGTCAACAGAAGATATGGATGTGTTTGTATCCAAAACTTTCCCAAGTGTTGTAAAATACGAGATGAAAGGCGATCTGGCCGGCAAAGTATTCTACGGACAGTCAGAAAAGATCAACACAGTCAGAATTAACAACAGAGATATCCAGCTGGATGATGCAGATGTAAAAGCAACATTCGAAGGAAATAAAGCAACCTATGTGATGACAGTGAAAGGTGACAGCGTAGATGCAGTGATCACTGCTGAACTTGTTGCTGAAAAGAATACACTGGCATTTAACATCACAGATATCAAGAACAATCTGGAAGACAGCGTAACCGGTAATCCGATCCAGACAATTGAGATTCCGGATCAGAGTCTGGTTTCTGTAAGAAGTTCCCAGGAAGGTGCCAACTTCAAAGGCGCAGCAATGTCTTCTAATACAAGAATCAGCGGTGATACTTATACAGATGTAACAATGGATACATCTATGAACCGTGATTATATGTATGGATTCGTATCTAATAATGAGCTGAGTGCAGGTCTGTGGAGTAACTCCGAGCATGATGGAAGTTCTGTGGCAACATCTGTAACCGGTGGTTCCAAAAATACCCGTGTACAGGCTGTAACACAGAAAAAACAGGATTATGTATCTCTGGGACTGGGCAGCTGTGCATGGTATTATCATCGTGTGGTAACTGATTCTCATAACAGAAACTTCATGGTAACAGAAACAGATATGCCGAAGGCAAAAATCATCATCAGCGGTGATATGAATGATGACAGTAAGATTGACTGGCAGGATGGTGCAGTATCATTCCGTTCTATCATGAACAATCCATATAAATGCGAAGAAGTTCCGGAACTGGTAGCTTATCGTATTGCCATGAACTTTGGTGGACAGGCTCAGAACCCGTTCCTGACATCTCTTGATAATGTAAAACGTGTTGCTTTAAATACAGACGGTCTTGGACAGTCCGTATTATTAAAAGGTTATGCAAATGAAGGTCACGATTCCGCACATCCGGATTATGCTGATATCGGAAAGAGAATCGGTGGCGCTGAGGATATGAATACACTGCTGACCGAAGGTGCAAAATATGGTGCAAGATTCGGTATCCATGTAAATGCAGGTGAGATGTATCCGGAAGCAAAAGCTTTCAAAGATGACAATGTACGTCGTGATTACAACGGAAACCTCCGTTATGGATGGAACTGGCTGGATCAGGCAATCGGTCTTGACAGTATTTACGATCTGGCTACCGGCGATCGTGAGAAACGTTTTGACGATCTGGAAAAACTGGTAGGACAGAACCTTGACTTCGTATATGTAGATATCTGGGGAAATAATACCGGAAGTAACAATGATGATTCCTGGCAGACACGTAAACTGTCCAAAGAAATCAATGATAACGGATGGCGTATGGCAAATGAGTGGGGTGTAGCAAACGAGTATGATGCAACATTCC
>OHAC01002993.1_pt1 | contig 12579 bp, 10 predicted proteins | sample 1577051 | NCBI WGS metagenome assembly OHAC01 (sample SAMEA3541499, study PRJEB24748) | human gut metagenome | biome: human gut; feature: human-associated habitat; material: faeces | place: China | collected 2012 | reverse complement strand
AGCGATATCCTCAAGCATAGCCTTTCTTCTATCACCATATCCAGGAGCCTTGACAGCTACTACGTTGAATGTACCACGCAGTTTGTTTACGATCAATGTGGTGAGTGCTTCTCCCTCTATATCCTCAGCGATGATCAGAAGTCTTGCACCGGACTGTACGATCTGCTCAAGCAGTGGCAGGATATCCTGGATATTGGAAATCTTCTTGTCTGTGATCAAGATGTATGGATCATCGAGATTTGCTTCCATCTTATCCATATCTGTGCACATATAAGCAGATAAGTAACCTCTGTCAAACTGCATACCTTCTACCAGGTCAAGCTCTGTCTGCATGGTTTTGGACTCTTCGATTGTGATGACACCATCGTTTGTAACCTTCTCCATAGCGTCTGCTACCAGATTACCAACTTCTTCATCACCGGCAGAAATTGCTGCAACTTTTGCGATCTGCTCTTTGCCCTTAACCTTCTGGCTCATTTCCTTTAATGCCTCAACAGCGGCATCTGTTGCCTTCTTCATACCACGTCTTAACACGATCGGATTTGCTCCTGCTTCCAGGTTCTTCATACCTTCCTGAACCATAGCCTGTGTTAAAACGGTAGCGGTAGTTGTACCATCACCAGCCACATCATTGGTCTTTGTTGCAACTTCTTTTACGAGCTGTGCACCCATGTTCTCAAATGCATCCTCAAGTTCCACTTCTTTTGCGATTGTTACACCATCGTTTGTGATCAGTGGAGCACCAAAGGATTTATCCAGTACAACGTTACGTCCTTTCGGTCCTAATGTTACACGAACGGTATTTGCTAATTTATCGACACCTGCACCAAGTGCTGCTCTGGCGTCTGAACCATATTTAATCTCTTTTGCCATGACTACAATAACCTCTCTTCTTTAAAATTCAGCCTATAATTTCCAATTTATAAAAACTACTCAACAATTGCAAGAATATCATTCTGTCTTACGATAATGTACTCTTCCCCATCAAGTTTTACTTCTGTCCCTGCATATTTGGAATAGATTACTTTCTGGCCTTCTTTTACCTGCATAACGATTTCTTTTCCGTCTACTACTCCGCCAGGACCTACAGCGATTACTTCCGCTTCCTGTGGCTTCTCCTGTGCTGCTCCCGGTAATACGATACCGGATGCGGTAGTCTCTTCTGCTTCTAACTGTTTTAATACTACTCTGTCTGTTAATGGCACTAATTTCATTACAAATAGCCTCCTTTTCGTCTTTACTAGCACTCACTTTATTCGAGTGCTAACTCTTTCTGTAAATAAAATATCACTGTTGTTTTTCATTGTCAACAGTGATACTCAATTTTTATATTTTTTTTAGATTCCCGGAATTCACTTTCTTTGTATGCTTTATTATTTCATCGTACTGTGCATACATTTTTTGTGTTTCGTTTTCAAGTGTATAATAATGAAAAATATACGGCACAAGAAGCACAAGGAGCAGCATGGTAAAACCATAGAGTGTCATGATCCCCGTCAAAAGCGGAGCAAACAACGACAGTACCGTTATCACAGCAAATGTAACCGTTACAATCAGATGAATCAGACGTTCGTGCTGGAAAAATCCAATCTGAACCAGATGTTCTTCCAAAATACATTCCCATTCCTCATATGTTTTCTCTTCTTCGTCTGCCAGAAGCCGGTCCACACGTTTCCGGTACTCTGTAATTCTTTTTTTCATTTCTGCCTCGATTCAGACTCTATATTAATCCATAGTGTTCCATTGCATGCTTTATTCCATCATCGTAGATATCCGTTGTCACAAATTCAGCCGCCTCTTTTGCCGGAGGTGTTCCATTCCCCATGGCAATTCCATGTCCCACAAAAGAAAGCATATCCAGATCATTGACACTGTCACCAATCGCATAGGTATCCTCATTTTTAATGCCCATATGCCTGCAGAGCCAGTCTATCCCGGTCGCTTTCGATGTTCCTTTCGGAACAAATTCCACAACATGTCCCTCGTGTTCGAGACAGTCAAAATCCGCATCCAGCTCCTTGCGCACCCGTTTATAATCGGTTGTTGGCAGGATATCCCCCGACATTTTATTAATGCGGATCTCCGGTGAATAACCTTTTAATATTTTAGCAGATGCTCCCATTGCCTCAAAAAGATACAGCACATAGGGATCCGTCCTGAAATTTTCTTTATCTATCCAGTGGCAGTCCGGGCCTTCCAGCACAATCGGCATCCGGCATTCTTCCATGACCCGGACAATTTTTTCTGTCAGTTCCGGGGAAAGAATATTTTCATACAGAACCTTTCCATCCATCTCCACATGGTTTCCGCATGCTGCAACAATCCCATCAAAGCCGATCCCAAGCAGCCGCTTATCGTTAATATTGCTGCGGGATCTTCCACTGCACAGAAATGTCTTATGTCCGTTTTTCTGCAATTGTCTGATGGTTGGAATTGTACTCTCCGGAATCTGCATTTTTTCATCCCACAGTGTTCCGTCTATATCAAAAAATATGTATGCCATTTTTACTCTCCTCATCTGTCAGCTGTTTCCCCTATACTAGCATAATCCGGCAGATGCGTCAAAGTATCCTGTTTTTATTTTCTATTTCAATGCATTTGCAATCCGCACAACAACATATCTGTTTTTCTGGAATTCAATCTCATACTGCCAGTACGGGCACGGTGCTACTGAGCTTCCAATCTCAATGGTAATAGAAGGTTTATTAAGCAGATCCATCACATACTCCCGGTACTGTCCTCCCCAGGACTTTCCGCTGCCGCCATCCGGGGCTTTGCTGTATCCGGTAATTTTCTTTGCGATATCATACATTTTATAGGTATCTTTTTTCAGGCTTCCTTTCGTACAGTCCCCGTAAATAATTCTTCCCATGGCATGGTAATTCACCACCCCCTGCAGATTTTGCTGTTTCATCAGCTGTCTGGTCAGCGTTGCTACTGCATAGGACTCCGGCTCGCTCAGTGCTTTTGGTCCGGAATATCCCTGTTCCCCTTTTTTCCCACCTGGAATAAAATGTTTTGCCGGGAAATTCCGGTTTAAGTCCACCCCACGTCCATTGGATTTCCATCTGGAATGTTTTGTCTGGGAAATCGTCACCCCATCCGGGTTTGCCATGACAATATAATGGATCTGCATCTTCTGGAGGATATTTGACATTTTGACACCACCGATGGTTCCGTTATAATTTTCCAGATAATACTGGATTTCCTTCATCATGACTGCGGAACAGATATACTCTCTGGCATGCAATGTACTGACAATCAGAAGGGATTCCTCTGCATCCGGGTTTCCGATTGCAAAATCATAGATTCCACGTCCCTGCACAGAAGTTCCGATTTTGGTCATCTCACAGTAATCACTGTACTGCTGTGCCAATTCCTGCATGTCTTTTTTCATCTGGCTGTATGTATACTTCTGTGACCGGATCTGTACGGCCTCTGTATTCGAAAACGTGACTTTTGCAGCCTCATCCGCTTCCTTCTGCTCGTTTTTTGCAACAATTTTATATGTATATGTCTTACCGGATGATACGTTTTTATCGGTATAGGATGGCTTGCTGCTCTCGGCAAGTTTTTTGTATTCCCCTCCGGCTGTTTTCCGGTAAATCGCATAGGAAATGGCATCGCTGCTTTCTTCCCATTCCAGATATACCTTTGTTTTCCCCTGTTTTGTTGTATGCAGTCCCTCCACGGCAGAAGGCTGTGGCAGTTCTTCCGGCTGTTTTGTATCATCCGGCTGCTGCGTAGTATCCGGTGTTACATGATCACTTTCGGTACCCGTTACCGTGGCAGTATTTGCGGCATCCTCTGCATAAATACTCTGTGGACACTGTGCCAGCATTCCAGCCACAAGTGCCCCGCAAATTACTTTTTTCCATAAACATTTCATCTTCTTTTGTACTCCTTTTTTCTATTGTCTTTTATCAGGCGTTTGCGAAACGCGCTAGTATACGCCTCTTTGTTTATTTTGCAAATATATTACCTCAATTTTATTCTTTCTCCTTATCTTCCTGCTTTTTTCTGTCAGACAAATACCTCCACATCAGCACAATCCCAGCTCCCAGTATCATCAGGGAAAATATCCATGCGACCGCATCTCCCCTGACGCTGAAATCCAGCCAGTGCGTTTCCGTCCGCACAACTGCAATAAAATTTGCCGTCATATGTCCGATCATGGATGCATAGACATTTCCCGCACGATCCATCAGAAGTGCCAGCACCACACCAAGAATCAGTGCGTAAATGAACTGCACGATATTGACATGCACGGCCGCAAAAATCAATGCCGAAATTCCAACCGCAAACGGTTTCGACAGCATATCTTTTAATCTTCCAAAAAGAATCCCCCGGAATACCAGTTCCTCCAGAATCGGGGTAAACACTGCCAGACAAAGAATTTCCATTCCTATTGTACTTCCGTAAAAATCGGTATTTGCCTGCTGGTAACCCATCGAAATTTCCGTCAGTTTCGTCATGGATATGAGATTGTTTAAAGAAATTCCAAGGCATGCCATGATCCCGGCCGCAAAAAGTGCATGACAGATACGTTCCCGGCTGATTCCAAACGGCTGCTTTGCAATCCCTGCCAGTGCCTGTCCCTGACGATAAAACGGAAGCATGGATGGAATTGTAAAAACAGTGGCAATCAGCTGACAGAACACATAATGTGTGGCATCTCCTCCAAATGCCCACTGTGCAATTGTCATAATAATCAGCATCACCGCATAATAAAAAAGAAACGGGTATAAGATATACCAGATCTTTCTCAGCGTCTCCTTAAAAGTTTCCATGATATACCCTCCCGTTTTTCTTTATTGTTTCTTTAACATGCCCGGCAGTTCTTCCATAGAATCGCACACACCGATCACGCCTGCCTCTTTCATTTCCTTTACATCTCCAAAACCAAAGCTGACCGCAAGACACGCAATTCCAAGTTCTTTCGCCCCGTTGACATCAAACATCGTATCCCCGATCAGACACATCTCGGATTTTGGAATATGACTCCAGCGGTGCATGACTTCCTTAAGAATCTCGGATTTTTTATCCCGTGTACCATCAAATGTTGCACCTACCACATCATCAAAAAGTGGAAGAATTCCAAAATGCTCCAGAATCCGTTTGCAGGATACTTCCGGCTTGGAAGATGCCATGCCGATCCGGTATCCCTGTTCTTTTAATGTACGGATACACTTCTCCACACCCGGATATAACTTACACTCAAAAATACCGGTCTTATTGTACCGCTCCCGGTATTTTTGTACCGCATCATACGCTTTCTTTTTGGAAAAGCCATAAAATTTTTCAAAGCTTTCCGATAATGGCGGTCCGATAAACTGGTACAGTTTCGTGGTATCTGTTTCTTCAATTCCGTAAAAATCAAGTGTATATAATACCGATTTTATAATTCCTTCCGAAGAATCAATAAGCGTTCCGTCCAGATCAAACAAAATGGTGTTCATTATTTCTTTACTCCTTTGGTATCACGGTTTCCCACATGCAGACGATGCAGGGCAACCGGCTTTCCTTTCACCTCGACCTCTTTCTCCTCACCTTCATGCAGCACATGAATACTTTTCAGTTCATCCCCGGCAGCCAGTTTCATGCCACGCACGCCCACCGCACCTTTCTTTTTCTGCGGAATTTGTGCACAGTCAATCCGAAGAAACATATCTTTCTTTGTTGCCATCACCAGTGTATCATTTTCTTCCAGCGGACATACCGTTAGTACTTCATCTTCCTCTCCCAGCTTTGTTGCCGCCGTTGTCTTTTTTGCGACCACAAATTCCATACCGTCCACAACTTTGATCATGGCATATTTTGTGCCAAATAACATCCGGTGCGAGCTGACATGTTCAAGACCTGCCAGATATACAACATTCTCTTCTTTACTGTCATAATTGCAGAGGTTATCAATCGGGGTTCCTTTATCCCGGAATTTTCCATACGGAAGATCCAGCACTTTTAGCAGATGCATCTGTCCCTTGTCCGTAAAGATACAGATTTTATCCGTATTTTTGCACGTAAAGATATGCCTGTATTCCGCGTTTGCCGCCTCTTTATTTCTCTCATAGACAGAAGTATCCACAATCTTTGCATATCCGAAGCGGTCCATCAGAAAGACAACATCCTGCTCCTCGATCTTCTTTGCTGCAACTACAGCTTCTTTCAGATTGTCAATCACGGTTTTGCGCTCTTTGCCATAAGCTTTTTTAAACGCGGTCAGCTCTTTGATGATTACTTTTGCCATGGAAGAACGATGCTCTAAAATATCCTCGTATTTTGCAATATTTTCCAGTGTCTCATCATGTTCTTTCATCAATGCTTCAATTTCCAGACCAATCAGTTTATACAGACGCATTTCCAGAATGGCCTGTGCCTGACGATCCGTAAAATTTAACTGCTGTGCCATGATCTTTGAAGATGGATTCTTAAAGGTAATATGATCCGTATTTCCGTCTGTCAGACAGGCTTTTGCATCTTTGATGCTGCGGCTGCCGCGTAAAATCTCAATGATCAGATCAATGACATTGCAGGCACGGATCAATCCTTCCTGTATTTCTTTTTTGTCCTGTTCTTTCGCCAGAAGGGTCTGGTACTTTCTGGTTGCAATCTCATACTGGAATTTCACATGATGACGGATGATCGGCACTACTCCCATCGTCTCCGGTCTGCCATCCGCTACTGCAAGCATATTGACACCGAAGGTATCCTCCAGCTTGGTTTTCTTGTACAGCAGATTCTCCAGAGCCTCGATATCTGCTCCTTTTTTCAGTTCCAGAACAATACGGATTCCCTCTTTGGATGACTGATTGGTAATATCGGTAATGTCACTGGTTGCCTTGGATTCTACCATACCGTAAACATCATTTAAAAACTTCCCGATATTGGCTCCGATCATGGTATACGGAATCTCCGTGATTACCATACGGTCTTTGCCACCTTTGCCCTTTTCGATCTCAATTTTGCCACGAATCTTGATCTTGCCGACGCCGGACTCATAGATTGCCGGCAGGTCATCCTTATTGGCAATGATGCCTCCGGTCGGGAAATCCGGCCCCGGAATATACTGCATCATCTCTGCGGTCGTGATATCCGGATTTTTCATATAGGCGATCACTCCGTCAATCACTTCACCGAAATTATGCGGTGGAATGGAAGTTGCCATACCGACAGCGATCCCTTCCGCACCGTTGACTAAAAGGTTCGGCACCTTGACTGGTAAAACAACCGGTTCTTTTTCCGTCTCATCAAAATTCGGCATGAAATCTACAACATTTTTGTCCAGATCCGCCAGATACGCTTCCTGTGTCACTTTCTGCAGACGTGCCTCTGTGTATCGCATGGCAGCGGCGCCATCCCCTTCTATGGAGCCGAAATTTCCATGTCCGTCTACCAGCGGCAGTCCTTTTTTGAAATCCTGTGCCATAACAACCAGCGCATCATAGATGGAAGAATCTCCATGCGGATGATATTTACCCATGGTATCTCCGACAATACGTGCACTCTTACGATACGGTTTGTCATAGCGGATTCCCAGTTCATACATATCGTAAAGGGTACGACGCTGCACCGGCTTTAATCCGTCACGGACATCCGGCAGCGCACGGGCAATGATGACACTCATCGCATAGTCAATATATGATTTTTGCATCAGCTCCGAATACTCGGTGCGAATGATACTATGTTCCATTTTATTTCTTCCTCACTCCTAGAAAACCTAACAGGATCTATACGTCCAAGATCGCATCGTTTGCATGTTCATAAATAAAGGCCTTCCGCGGCGGCACATCCGTGCCCATCAGCATGGCGGTGACATCCGATGCCATACGGCCATCTTCAATCTCTACGCGCTTCATGACACGTGTCTGCGGATTTAACGTAGTCTCCCACAGCTGCTCCGCATCCATCTCTCCGAGACCTTTATAACGCTGCAACGTAAAACTTCCGGTATGTGTTTTCCGGTATTTTTCCAGTGCCGCATCATCATAAAGGTACTCTTCTTTCCCTTTTGACGGAATCACTTTGTACAATGGCGGCATCGCCACATAAACATGTCCTTCAAAAATCAGTTCCGGCATAAACCGGTAAAACAGTGTCAGAAGCAGCGTGGAAATATGGGCTCCGTCGACATCGGCATCTGCCATGATAATAATCTTGTCATAGCGCAGCTTACTGATATCAAAATCATTTCCGTACCCTTCCGAAAAACCGCAGCCGAATGCGTTGATCATTGTCTTGATTTCCGCATTGGCAAGCACCTTGTCGATACTTGCTTTCTCTACATTTAAGATCTTTCCGCGGATTGGCATAATCGCCTGATACATCCGGTTTCTTGCCATTTTAGCAGAACCGCCGGCAGAATCTCCCTCTACAATAAAAACTTCGCACTCTTCTGGAACACGACTCTCACAGTTTGCCAGTTTTCCGTTCGTATCAATAGAAAATTTGGACTTCGAGATGAGATTCGTTCTCGCTCTCTCCTCTGCTTTTCGAATCTTTGCAGACTTTTCCGCACAGGCAATCACCTTTTTCAGTTCTTCTAAATTCCTGTCATAATATAACGTCAGTTCTTCTCCAAGTACTTCACTAACTGCTTTTCCGGCATCCGGATTGTCCAGCTTCGTCTTAGTCTGTCCTTCAAATCTTGGATCTTTATGCTTAACAGAAAGAACTGCGGTCATACCGTTACGAACATCTGCACCGGTAAAATTCTTATCTTTTTCTTTTAAAATTCCCAGTTCTCTCGCATATTGATTCATAACAGACGTAAACTTTGTCTTAAATCCAGTAATATGGGTTCCACCTTCCATCGTACAGATATTATTGCAGAATCCCATAATTGTTTCCTGAAATTCATCTACATACTGAAAAGCTGCTTCCACCTCAATATCATCGATCTTTTTCTTAAAATAAACAATCTCACCAACTGCCGGCTTTCCCTTATTCAAATCTCTGACATAAGCCTTTAATCCTTCTTCTTCATGAAAAAGGACGGTTTCCTCTTCTCCTGGTCTTCTATTCTCAAAAGTAATAGATAATCCAGGATTCAGATAAGCAGTCTCATGTAATCTGCTCTTAATGGATTCCGCCTTAAAGTATGTTTTATCAAATATTTCTCCATCTGGTAAAAAAGTAACGCTCGTTCCCGTATCGCCTTTCCGACACTTGCCGATGACTTCCAACGGTGCTACTGCTTTCCCTCTCTCGTACATCTGCTGATACACCTTACCATCTGACTGTACTTTCACTTCAAGCCAGACAGAAAGTGCATTAACAACGGAGGCTCCTACTCCATGAAGACCACCGGAAATCTTATAACCTCCCGTACCAAACTTACCTCCGGCATGCAGCATAGTAAATACCATCTCTACTGCCGGAATTCCTGTCTTATTATTAATTCCTGTCGGAATACCTCGTCCATTATCCCGAACCGTTGCCGTTCCGTCTTCTTCAAGAACCACCTGAATATTACTGCAATACCCTGCCAGATGTTCATCTACAGAGTTATCTACAATCTCATAAATAAGGTGATTAAGACCTCTGGTCGAAACACTTCCGATATACATTCCCGGACGCTTTCTTACCGCTTCTAGTCCCTCAAGAACTGCAATGCTATTCGCATTATATGCCATCTGTTCTCCCATAAATACCTCACAATTTTATTATAATTACTTACCTTTATACACATCTTCTCATAGATATTCACCTGTAAATATCCACTTATAAATGTTTACTTTCTATATCCTTTCTTATAGGAAGGAATCTGTTGCTGCCAGTCAGGACAATCTGTATCATAATATAACTTATTCTCATAAATCATATTTATTTCACCATTTTTATATTCAAATGCCACCGAAGAGCAATTCTTTCCAAAAGGTGTCTTCCAAAACTGACCAAGGGAACGTCCTGTCAAATTAAGGATAAAACTTCTGACTACGCAGCCATGTGCCACAATGAGAACATTCTCTGCTTTCCCTTCTAATGGAATAATCTCCTCTTTAAAGAATTCGTCAGTTCGTCTTAAAACATCCTGGAAATATTCTCCATACTTTGCTGGGCGAAAATGTTCTGGATCAAGACGGAATCTCTGATAGCGTGTCATTGCCGGATTCTCCATAATCTTTCCGATACACTTTCCCTCGGAGGTTCCAAAACTCATCTCCTTCAGACGGTCATCGCGGACAATCTCTATCGGACGGTCCATGCGAACAATCTGTGCCGTTTTATACGCTCTTTTTAACGGACTGGAAAAAATATGATCAAAAGGAATCTCCTTCATTCCTTCTGCTGTCATCTGCGCCTGCTCGATACCTTTAGGTGCCAGAGGAATATCAACCTGTCCCTGAAGCTTACTCCTCTTATTCCACTTTGTCTCTCCATGTCTCATTATATATATCTTCATCTGTAAAGCTCCCTTTTTTCTGAAAACTATTCATTCTGTAAAAATGCTTCTGCTATCTCTTTTAACTTCATTCCGTTAGACGCTTTTAATAAAAGTACGTCATCCGGATGTACATATGTTAAGAGATACTCCTGTAATTCCCCTCTTGTCTCAAAATGCTTTACAACAATTCTCTCATTATTGTCTTCAATACCTTTTAATATTTCTTCGGAAAGTTCACCGTAGGCAGCAACTTCATCTACCTGTGTCCCAGCAATAAACTTACCCACTTCATAATGATATTCTCTCTCTTTTTCTCCAAGTTCAAGCATATCTGCCAGCGCGGCGATTCTCCTGCCCTTCACACCTTCCATAGAAGAAAGTACCGAAATACTTGCCTTCATAGAATCTGGGCTGGCATTATATGTATCATCAATCAACGTACAGCTCTTTAATGTATGCATCTGCTGACGCTGTCCATGGAAAGTACTAAGTGCCTTCGCTGCCACTTCCATGTCAAGTCCCATCTGATGTGCGACACCTAATGCAACTAAGGCATTACGTACATTATGCTCTCCCATAGTGCCAAGAACAACTTCCATATTTTTCTCTGCTTCGCCGTCTTTATAATAAAAACGAAACAGGGTCTGTCCATCCCGCACACATACTTCTTCTGCTCGATAATCACATTCCTTATTCAATCCATAAAAAAATGTTCTGTGAGAAAGCTTTCCACGATATGGTGCAAGGAACTTATCATCCCCATTCAAAAAGACCATACCATCTTCTGGAAGTCCTTTTACAATATCCATCTTCTCGAGACAAATATTCTCCTGAGTTTTCAACTGTGCAATATGACTTACTCCAATCATCGTCACAACTGCTATATTCGGACGAATCATATTGGTAAGCTTCTCGATCTGCCCTCTTTCACTCATACCGATTTCAAGAACGGCAATCTCATCTTCCGCTGTAAGATGAGAAAGCGTTAATGGCACACCAATCTGACTATTCTGATTCCCGATTGTCTGGAATACCCTCTTCTGTGAAGCTAATGCTGTGCTGATCATCTCTCTTGTTGTTGTCTTTCCAACACTTCCTGTTACAGCAACAACCGGAAGATTCATACGATTCCTGTAAAATGTTCCCACCTTCTGCATCGCTTCTACTGTATCTGCCACTTTAATCCATGGCTTATCCTCAAAACCAGTTAACGGCTTATCATGCTCTGATGTAAATGTCGCACCATTTATCTTAAGTGCGCCATCAATAAACTTATGTGCATCCACTCTCTCCCCGATGATTGGTACAAAAATGCTATCCTCGTTACCGGAACGTGAATCGATTGAAAACTCCTTGATTACTTTATTCTCATCTCCACATAAAAGCTGTCCTTCGGCAGCCTTTACAATATCTTTAATTGTTATATTCTCCATGATTATTCTCCTGATAAATAAATACTATCTTTAGTCAATTAAAATCTCTCCAGGAAATTCTAACATAACATATGATACAAACTTGCTGCTTGCCACCTGCAGAGGTGGGAGTCATCTCCCATCTGATATCTTACAGCAATCTGCAAACAGATGCAAGAGTAGCCCCTTTTTCCAAACATTTGTTCTGATATATTATACATCACCAAAAATAAAATTTCAAGATGAAATTCTTTATATCCAGAACATGCTGGGGCGTTGTGGTGTTCCTCTGTTTTTTATGATATCCGGTTATTTTGCAGCAAAGCACGTAGAAAAGGATCCGAGTAGCAGCAGATGGTTTTTTAAAAGAGCTGTAAAAATGCTGCAGCAGTTTGTGATTTTTGAACTGATTTTTCTTATATGCTATTGTTTGAACGGTTTTGCATCACTTGCGGAAACAGGTACTTTTTCACTCAATGGCGAGGCAATCTGGAAATTAGTAGTGTTTAATGTACCGTTATTTTCCGGGATTTTGTGGTATTTGCTGGCTTATGCGTATTGCCTGGCGATCTATGGCATAGCCTTTTATTTTAAAAGAGGCTACCATTTTCTTACTGTGATTTCTCCGGTACTGTTATTACTGTATTATCTCTTGGGAAAATATAGTGTGATTTTTTTTGATGCGAAATTACCGTATTATTGGAGCAGAAATTTTCTTCTTGCTGCAATCCCTATGTTTACTATAGGTTTTCTTATGCCAAAGGTAAATATAAAATGGTTGAC
>OHAC01002991.1_pt1 | contig 12587 bp, 10 predicted proteins | sample 1577051 | NCBI WGS metagenome assembly OHAC01 (sample SAMEA3541499, study PRJEB24748) | human gut metagenome | biome: human gut; feature: human-associated habitat; material: faeces | place: China | collected 2012 | reverse complement strand
CCGGTTTTCTCATCATATGCGGAAACATGATATTTTTCCATAAAATCAATGACAATATCCAGAATTTCCCTGTTTACCGGAAGCCCGAGCGCACAGTCGCGATTTGGAATGATCGTATGCGTTCTTCCTGCATAAAAGCCGGTAACAATATGACCTTCTTTATCCGTTCCAACCGGAAATTGTGCTTTGTTTCGATAATGATACGGCTCATCCATACCAACGATCGGCTCCATCGGTATTTTTGTAAATCCACCGATGCGTTCCAGATTATTACGCACCTTATTTTCTTTGAATTCTAACTGTTTTTCGTAAGACAATGCCTGAATCTGACACCCGCCACACTGTCTGTAATACGGACAATTCGGTTCCACACGATCCGCCGATGCCTCCAACAGTTCCATCAGCCTGGCATAGCCATACGTCTTTTTTAACTTGATAATCTTCGCCCGCACCACATCACCGATAACAGCATCTTTGACAAAAAAAGTCATGCCGTCCGATTTTCCGATACCGGCACCGTCCACACCCATATCTTCTATTTTCAAAATCAATTCATCATTCTTCTGCATAATTACTTACCTGTTCTTCTGATGTTGGAATCCAGGAAGCGGTTGAAGCCCTGCCACTCCAGGCTGTTCTCCGGAATGTTGGAAAGTGCTTCCCGCATAGTTTCCAGTTTTGCATCGGAATTATCCGCAAAACTCAGTGCGATAGCCTCTGCCAGAGCCGGTTTTTTCGGTGAACCATATTCCAGTTCCCCATGATGCGCCAGGATACAATGTATCAGCTCAGATGCTGTCCGCTTAGGGAAACCTGCAATCTGATCAATATGTTTCTGAACTTCCATTGCTCCGATCATAATATGACCAAGTAACTGTCCGTCATCCGTGTAATCATTTGCCGGGAAAGTGGACAGTTCGGATAATTTTCCAACGTCATGGAACATGGCTGCGGTCAGCAGCAGATCACGGTTCAGCATAGGATACAGATTGCAGAAAAAATCACAGATCTGTGTCACATGCAATGTATGCTCCAACAATCCGCCTACAAATCCATGGTGCACACTTTTTGCCGCAGAATGGAATTGAAAACGTTTTGCAAAGTCCGCATCCTTGAAAAATGATTCTGCCAGCTGCTTGAGATATGGATGTTTCATCTGATCGATATATACCAGAAGTTTCTGATACATCTCCTCAATGTTGTACTCGCTGACCGGCAAATAATCTGCCGGATTCACATCACTTTCTGCCATTTTTTTTACTCGTTTCACATTCAGCTGCAGAGAACCCTGAAAACTGGTTACGTCGCCCATGACGTAAATATAATCCAGAGAATCAAACTCTTCGATACCATTAGAAGATACATCCCAGATTTTTGCGTCCAGTGTACCTGTTTTATCCTGAAGTGTCAGCGAATCATACGGCTTTCCTGCTTTTGTCATAGCAGTCTGTTTGTGTCTGCACAAATATACCTCACTGATTCTCTCGCCTTCACGTAATGTTTCAATAAATCTCATTTTCCTCACAATCCCCACTATGGGTATCCTTTCTAACTAAAATCTATACGATTGCTATTTACTATTCCGGCTGCTAATTTTCCTGCAGCGTACCAAATACAACTTTGAAACGCAGATCCTGATATTTCCCATCTGCACCCATCCGTTTGACGGTGACGGTACTCTGCTGTCCGTCCTTTGCATTCAGAATACAGTCCTCATACTGTTCTACAGTCAGAATCTCCTTACTGTCAATCTTGGTCAGCACGTCTCCCACCTGAATGCCGGCCTGCATTGCCGGTGAATCAGGAGACACCTGTTTGATATATATGCCCTTCGGAAGTTCATTCGATTTTGCGATCTCCGCTGTCACCGTACAGATTTCCAACCCAAGATAAGCCGGTGATTCTCCGTTTGACATTTTTTCCAAAAGTTTGCTGATCTGAGAAATGCTGATAGCTGTCACCGTACTCTGTGCCTCCCGCGTGCTGTAACTTTGCAGCATCAGCCCAACCACTTCACCCTTCAGATTGATCAACGCACCGCTTCCTGCATCGCTGGCATTGATATCAGTGGAAATCACCTTATAGTTCGCATCCACGGTGGACACCTCATAACTGCTGGATGTGACATTTCCGGTCAGAATGGAAAATGGTTCCCCCAGCGGACTGCCGATCGCGATCACAATGGTTCCCTGAGACAATGCAGAAAAACTGCTGAGTGCCGCAGCTGCCACCTGATCAGTGGTATCTGCTGACAGCTGCCGTTTTTCCACACACAACATGGCAATCCCTGTATTTTCGTCATAAGCCTGCAGTACCGCGGAAGCGGTATCGTTATTGTAAAAGGTCACCTCTACCTGACTGGCATCTGAGATCACTTTCTTCTCCGTCACCACCAGATACTCATCACCGGTGTCCGCTACAATAATGCCGGTTCCCTGACTCTCTGTTTCATAGGCATTATCAAACCAGTCTGTAGCCTCTCCGATTCCCCGGACTGCTACTACGGATTTATTCGCTTCCCGGCCAATGGCATATAATTTATTCTGCAACACCTGGTAATCCTCCGGTTCCATGAGCTGCGTTTCCGTAATATAGACCGGTGCGCTTTCTTCCGGTGTTTCTTCCGAAATTTCATCCTCTCCGGAAATCACCACAGTATTGTCCTTCCGGTAAAGCAGATTGTCAAATACTGGTCTGAGTGCTGCAAATACCGCTGCTGCCACCACGCCAAACAGAACTGCCAGTAAAATCGTTCCAAACAGCCGTGTACGCAGTTTTTTCCGGTCAATAGGTATTTTCTTAATATGCTCTTTTACAAAATGATATTCTTCCTGTTTCTTTTTATCCATTGCAAAGCACCTCTCCGCACCTTTTCCTTTTTGCAACTTCAAGTCAGATATTTCAGACTCGCCTGCACTTATTATACGTTTTCTGTAATTCTTATGCAACTGAAAAGTTTTAATAGAACTTTCACTTTTCACTTCTTTCATTATGCGTTAAAATGGAACTGTTCCGATACAGGAATATACCGTTATAACATGGAGGAGTTTATGAATCAAAAAGCTTTAAAAGTTTTAGAATATGACAAAATCATTCAGCTGCTTGCGGAGCAGGCGACCTCAGATGCCGGAAAAAAACGATGTCTGGAACTGGTTCCGATGACAGATAAGCAACTGATCACGGATGCGCAGGCTCAGACAGCAGATGCTCTGTCCCGCATTTACCGCAAAGGAAATATTTCCTTCGGTGGATTAAAAGATCCGGGCTTTCAGATGAAACGACTGGAGATTGGCGGCTGTTTAAATGCAGCGGAACTACTCTCTATCTGTACCTTATTGGAGATCACCAGGCGTGCAAAAGCCTATTCCAGAGAAAACCGCGACGATCTGCCGGCTGACTCCCTGGATGTACTTTTTGCGGGACTGGAACCGCTGACACCGTTGCTTGAGGAAATCCGCCGCTGCATTCCGGCAGAGGATGAGATCAGTGACGATGCCAGCCCGGCACTTCACAGTGTCCGCCGCACCATCCGTAATATTAATGATAAAATCCATGGTGCCATGAATAACCTGTTAAACAGTTCCACCACACGGTCTTATTTGCAAGATGCAGTCATCACCATGCGAAACGGACGTTACTGTCTGCCGGTCAAGGCGGAATACAAAGGACAGGTTCCGGGTATGATCCACGATCAGTCCTCCACCGGTTCCACCCTGTTTATCGAACCGATGTCTGTCGTAAAATTAAACAATGACCTGAAGGAGGCATTTTTAAAAGAACAGGAAGCCATTGAAGCAGTTCTGGCAGAACTCAGTAATCTGACTGCACAGTATGCCGCATACCTGTTGGATAATTACCGGATCCTCGCTGACCTTGATTTTATTTTTGCAAAAGCAAACCTGGCAAAAATCCAGAACGGTATGGCACCGATTTTTAATACAGAAGGGCGCATCCGCATCCGGCAGGGACGTCACCCACTTCTGAATCCCAAAAAAGTCGTTCCCATCGATGTGCATCTGGGAGATACCTTCCACCTGCTGATCATCACCGGACCGAACACTGGTGGTAAGACGGTCTCCCTGAAAACAGTTGGCCTGTTCACCCTGATGGGACAGGCTGGTCTGCATATTCCGGCAAAAGATCGATCCGAACTGGCTATTTTTGATGATGTCTGTGCGGACATCGGTGATGAGCAGAGTATCGAGCAGAGTCTCAGTACCTTCTCCTCCCATATGACCAACATCGTTTCCATTTTGAAACATGCGACGCCTCAGTCCCTGGTGCTCTTCGACGAGCTCTGTGCCGGAACGGATCCGGATGAAGGTGCTGCGCTGGCGATCTCGATCCTGGACCGGCTGCGTCAGGATGGTATCCGTACTATGGCTACTACCCATTACAGTGAAATTAAGCTATATGCCCTCTCCACAACCGGCGTAGAAAATGCCTGCTGCGAATTCAGCGTTCAGACTCTGAGCCCGACTTACCGGCTGCTCATTGGTATTCCCGGAAAAAGTAATGCCTTTGCGATTTCCAGCAAGATTGGTCTTCCGGCAGATCTCATTGAAGATGCTAAGACCCGGATCACAAAAGAAAATGAAAACTTTGAGGATGTTATTGCTGATCTGGAACAGAGCCGTCTGACCATAGAGAAAGAGCAGGCAGAAATCAACCGTTATAAAGAAGAAGCTGCTTCCCTAAAGAAACAGTTAGAAGAAAAACAGGAGCGCTTAAACCGCAGCCGCGACCGTGTATTGCAGGAAGCCAACCAACAGGCCGCCGCTATTTTAAAAGAAGCCAAGGATCTGGCTGATGAAACCATCCGCAACTTCCACAAATACGGCAAAACCCATATGGATGCCTCCGCCATGGAAAAGGACCGTGAGAAAATCCGGAAAAAAATGGCAAAAGCCCAATCCAAGTCCTCTATCCAGAAGAAAGAGCAGATTAACCATAATGTACCGAAAAAACTGCGTCTCGGAGATTCCGTCAAAATTCTCAGCATGAATCTGAAGGGTACCGTACACACACTTCCGGATGCAAAAGGAAACCTCTTTGTACAGGCCGGCATCCTGCGATACCAGACTAACATCCGTGACCTGATATTGGTAAATGATGATGCTACCCCGGCAGTGCACAACACCAAAACCGGTGCCGGCAAATTAAAGATGTCCAAATCTCTATCTGTCTCACCGGAAATCAATCTGATTGGCAAGACCGTGGACGAAGCACTGATGGAATTGGATAAATATCTGGATGATGCGTATCTCGCTCATCTGAAATCCGTGCGTATCGTACACGGAAAAGGAACCGGTGCTCTGCGCAAAGCTGTACAGGGACACTTAAAACGCCAAAAATACGTCAAAGCATTCCACCTTGGAGAATTTGGTGAGGGGGATGCCGGTGTAACTATTGCAGAGTTTGAATAATTTCAGAGCCATGAGGATTGCAAGTATAAATACGAATCATGCTCGCATGATTTATACTTGTAAGACTCTTTGGCGAGAATCCACATCTCGATATTGTGTAACAATGTCGAGATGGCTCTGAAATTTTTAAGTATACTAAACACAGGAGGCCCCTATGGCAGTCAAACAAAAAATCCTCATCGTCGACGACGATGCCAATATTGCTGAACTGATCTCCCTCTATCTGCTAAAAGAATGCTATGATACAAAGATTGTGGAAGACGGAGAATCTGCCCTGCATGAATTTAAAACTTATCAGCCAAATCTGATTCTGCTGGATCTGATGCTTCCGGGCATCGATGGCTATCAGGTCTGCCGTGAAATCCGTACCCAATCCAACGTGCCTATCATCATGCTTTCCGCCAAAGGGGAAGTCTTTGATAAAGTGCTGGGACTGGAACTTGGTGCAGATGACTACATCATTAAACCATTTGATTCCAAAGAACTGGTCGCCCGGGTAAAAGCAGTGCTACGCCGCTACCAGGCTGTCAAACCGGAAAAAGAAGAACCGGATATCAAATGTGTCGAATACCCGGATCTGGTCATCAATCTGACCAACTATTCCGTTATGTATTATGGACAGATTATTGATATGCCGCCAAAAGAGCTGGAACTGCTGTATTTTCTCGCCTCTTCCCCGAATCAGGTATTCACCCGCGAACAGCTGTTAGACAACATCTGGGGATATGAATATCTGGGCGATACCAGGACGGTGGACGTACATGTCAAACGTCTCCGGGAAAAAATCAAAGATCACGAACATTGGGGGATTACCACTGTCTGGGGCATCGGCTATAAATTCGAACGCCGCTAGCCCCTGACCGGTAGCACTTACATATGAAACATAAGCTATTATTTAAAATGATCGGTTCCTATCTTATTTTTGCTGTGTTGGGATTTATCCTGATCTCGACCTTTACCGCACATTACAATCAGAATTATCTGGAGCAGTATTACGCTGCTGCCTTGCGCCGGGAAAGCAGTCAGATTGCAGATTCTTTCGGAAACAGCTACTATCGATCTGAGTTGACGCTGGAAGAATTTCAAAAACAGATTGCGGCTGTCAGCAGTTATCTGGATGCGGACATCTATATTGTCACCACTGGTGGTCGTGTCCTGATTACTTCTGAACAATATATCCGGCCGTCTGAAACAGAATCCATCAAAGATTTTGATATTCTGGATTTCAGTGGCAGTAATTATTCCATCGGAACTTTTTATGATCACTATGACGATGATGTACTGACGGTCTATACTCCCATTACCCGGAGTTACAAAGTAACCTGCTACGCTATCATCTGTCTTCCGCTGTCGCATATCACTACTTTACAGTATGATCTGCTAAACGGATTTTATCTGTCCCTGATTTTTCTGTTGCTGCTGGCACTGATTATTCTGCTGACATTTATTTTTGCAGTCTATCGCCCACTTCAGGTAATCATCCGGGCCGCAAGGAACTATGCGGACGGTAATTTTGACACAGCATTGGAAATGGATCGCCAGGATGAGATCGGCACACTTGCCGATACCCTGCATTTTATGGCATTGGAACTGAATGCCCTGGAAAACGACCAACACAAGTTTGTTTCCAATGTTTCCCATGATTTTCGCTCACCGCTGACCTCCATCAAAGGTTATGCGCAGGCCATGGCCGACGGCACGATTCCACCGGAACTACAGGGAAAATATCTGGATGTCATTATATTCGAATCGGAACGTCTCGAGAAACTGACCCAGAGTCTGCTGGAACTAAACAAATATGGCACAAAGGGTACTTATCTGGATCTCTCTGTTTTTGATCTGAATGCACTGATCAAACGAACGCTTCTGATGTTTGAAGGACGCTGTAAAGAAAAAATGGTTTCCTTCCATCTGATTCTTACCGGAGAGGAACTTTATGTCAAAGCAGATAGTGCTAAAATTGACCAGGTCATGCACAATCTGGTAGATAATGCATTCAAATTCAGCCACAGCAATTCCGAGATCACCATTGAGACAACACTGCGGAACGGAAAAGTATTTGTCTCAGTCAAAGATCAGGGAATCGGGATTCCAAAGGAAAGTATCGGACGTATCTGGGAACGTTTTTATAAAACGGATGCTTCCCGTGGGAAAGACAAAAAGGGAACCGGTCTTGGGCTGGCCATCGTTAAAGAAATCGTACATGCCCATCATGAAAATATCAATGTCATCAGCACAGAAGGTGTTGGTACAGAATTTATCTTTACGCTGCCTTATATCAACGTGGATACGGATTTTGTCAGCGTAGACAGCTAATGAACGCAGTCGCTTTGCGACCTGCGGTAAAGCGGACATTCGCAATCCGCTTTCACTACTTGCTCATGAACGCAGTCGCTTTGCGACCTGCGTTCAAAAAAAGATGTGCGCTCTGTGTCATCAGAACTCACATCTTTTTATATTTGATGAATTATCTAATCCATCGTTACCATTGCTTTTTCCCGCATGGTGCGTTTTTTCTTTTTCTCTGGTTTTGCAGCTGCCTTATGACTTCCCTTCTTATGATACCTGGAATCAAAAGAAATCTTTTCCAGCTGATTTAAAATCCGCTGCTGCCCTTTCTTGGGCTTTGCCATATAGACCACCACAAGGATTGCAAGCAGTACCGTCGCCACAATGGATACCTCAATATCCTGTCGTGCAGTTGCACCAATAATGGCCGCTATACAAAGTGCTGCTCCCATCCCAAGAAATAAATTGGCTGAATGCTTTTTTCCAAACTTTCCTACGATCTTACAGCCCCGCTCATCATCCTCGATCCGGCCATTGAAATAAAGTCCCAGGCTCATTCCCTTGATCTCGAATTCCTTATGATGACAGATTGTAAAATCCCTGTCATTTTTAAAATGCCCCCAGTAACAGTTTTGCTGCTGGTAGGCCCGCATATTCTGTTTGGTATCTTCCACCACTTTATCCTCCCAGGATTTTTTCCACTCCTGCGGAGTAAGGTGGCTGACAATCGTTACATTTTCCATACGTTTAAAAACAATCTTTCTAAATATTTTTACATATTCAATTTTTCTAATCTACATTTAATTGTAGAACTATTTGTAAAACGGATATTCACAATCCGTTTTCGCTACATTCTGTGGTTATTGGTTTTACATTAATTACGTTCTATTTTATGCCAGCAACGGTACCAGGAACAGGAAACCAAGTGCTGTCACAATACCGGATGCAATCAATACAATCGCACAGTAACCCATGATATCTCTTGCTCCCAAGCCAGCGATACCAAGTGCCGGAAGCGCCCAGAACGGCTGCAGCATATTTGTCCATGCATCACCCCAGGCGATACCCATAGCAGTAACTGCCGGTGTAACACCAAGCTCCAGACCGGCAGGCATCATGATCGGACCCTGAACAGCCCACTGTCCACCGCCTGACGGCACGAAGAAGTTTACAATACCAGCTGCCAGATAGCACAGTACCGGGAACGTACGCGGTGTAGAAATATTTACAAATGCTGTACTGATAGCAGATGCAAGAGATACACCATTGGAACCTACCGTAACCATCATACCCTGGATACCAGCGTAGAATGGGAACTGTAAAATGATTCCTCCTGCACTTTCTGCAGACTCTGTAATCGCTCTGACATAACTGATCGGCGTCTTATGGAACGCAATACCAAGGATCAGGAAAATCAGGTTTACGATATTCAGTGATAACGCATTCAGAATAGAACCTGCATTTACAAAATAATAAATCAGATAAATTGCACCGATGACTACAACAATATAAGAAAGAACCATACTGTTCTCCAGTTTTTCAGCCGGAGTCTGATCTTTTCTTGCTTTTACTTCTGTGTTATCCGGTGCATCCTCTAATAATTTCGGATCAATAGATACAACATCCTTTGGATCCGGATGCATTTTTGCATTTACAAAAGCAACGACTATAACCACTGCCAGAACCATGATCAGGTTCCATGCTGAGAAGATTGTCTGAGAGGTCGGTACGATTTCCGTAACAGCCCCAGCAGTGTTATCTACAACACCATCTGCGTTTAATGCTGTCATGCCAAGCGGAATAGATCCGGAAATACCTGCATGCCAGATAACGAATCCGGAATACGCAGCTGCAATGATCAGACGATAATCAAGTCCTTTGATCTTCTTTGCAACTTCTTTTGCAAGTAATGCACCGATGATCAGACCGAATCCCCAGTTGATAAAGCAGCAGATTGCGGAAATCACTGTAACAAAAGCCACCGCTCCTACCGGTTTTTTCGGTACTCCTGCGAGTTTGACAATAAGTTTCTTGATGGCTGGTGCATTCGCCAATGCACTACCAAGTACCAGTACAAGAGCCATCTGCATTGAGAATGCTAACAGACCCCATACACCGGAACCCCAGGCATTTGCCACCTCGATTGGGTTCATGCCGGCTACCGGCATTGCAGCGATAAATACGACGATTGTCAGAATAATACAGAAGACAAACGCGTCAGGCAGAAATCTCTGCACCAGTTTTACACAGCCATTTGTGAATTTTTTAAACATTTTCCCCACTCCTTTCAATTTACCTAACCACAAAGTATAGTATACTACTTTTTTGCTCAGTTACCAATATGTATCTGTAATTTTTTTTATAAATTATTTATAGATTTTTATTATATATTACATAATTTTCCATCTTTCTTTCTATTTTTTACCAAATCAGGCTTTTCTTTCCTCAGACTTGTATTCATACTGTTTCTGAATTATAATTTACTGGAACTAATATGTACGGAATCTATCCGTATGACAATGTAAAAGGAGTAGCAAATCTATGTCTATTACAAAATCAGAATTAATGAAACTACAAAACGGCAGCGACGTCCGTGGTATTGCCTGCGAAGGAATTGAAGGAGAACATGTCACCCTGACTTCAGAAGCAGCATATCTCATCGGACGTGCCTTTGCCATCTGGCTGTTAAAGAAAAAAAATATTGCCCCGGAAGAATGTATTGTAGGTGTCGGCACTGATTCCCGAATCACCGGCCCTGAAATTAAAAAGCAGGCAATCCGCGGCATGCTTGACGAAGGCATCTATGTGTCTGACTGCGGCATGGCCTCCACCCCTGCCATGTTTATGTCTATTGTTTATCCGGAAACCAGATATGACGGGGCCTGCATGATCACAGCAAGTCATCTGCCATTCAACCGGAACGGTCTGAAATTTTTTGATCACGAAGGCGGTCTGGAACATGATGACATCACAGCAATTCTTGAAATTGCATCCACACTCTCTGACAGCATGGATCCTTCTGTACTGGAAGAGCCTCTGCCAACGGATAACAAGCGTTTTACAGAATTTGAACTGATTTCCTTATACAGTGCAAATCTTTGCATGAAGATCTGTGATGGTGTAAATGCAGATAATTATGATGCGCCACTGAAAAATTTGAAAATTGTTGTAGATGCCGGAAATGGTGCCGGTGGTTTCTTTGTTAAAGAAGTACTGGATGAACTCGGTGCGGATACAACCGGAAGTAACTTTCTGGAGCCTGACGGTACATTCCCGAACCATATTCCAAACCCGGAAAACAAAGATGCCATGAAGGCAATCTGTGATGCCACAGTCGCTGCAGGTGCTGATCTGGGTCTGATCTTTGATACCGATGTAGACCGTATGTCTGCTGTCTTATCTGACGGTACACCAATCAACCGCGATTCCATCATTGCAATGATAGCAGCCATCCTGGCACCGGATTACCCCGGAAGTACCATCATTACAGATTCTGTTACTTCCGATCGTCTTACCGATTTTCTCGAAAATGATCTTGGGCTGAAGCATCTGTGCTATATGCGTGGCTATAAAAATGTCATCAACAAATGTAAAGAATTGAATGCCGAGGGCATCGTAAGCCCGCTGGCTATGGAAACTTCCGGACATGGTTGTCTCAAAGAAAATTATTATCTGGATGACGGCGCTTATCTGGCTGTTAAACTTGTTATCGCCGTTGCAAAAGCAAAACGTGAAGGCAAAACCATTGATCACTTCATTGCGAACCTCTGCACAGAATATGCAGATCGAGAAGTGCGTTTCCCGATCCTGACCGATGATTTCCACGCCTATGGTACATCTGTACTGGAAACGTTCAAAAAGAGAGCCCTTCAGTCCGGTTTTGAGCTTCCAAAATCCTATGAGGGTATCCGTATTCGCTTTAGCGGTGTCTGCACCGGCTGGATGCTGTTGAGAGCGTCTCTGCATGATCCGGTAATGGTCCTAAACCTGGAGGGACATACACCAAGAGATCTTGAAATTATCACGGGAATCGCTCAGAGTCTTGTAGAAGGATTCGACAAACTGGATTTGTCTGCATTATAATAAGCACAAAAAAAGAAGCGGTCATGCCGCTTCTTTTTTGTGCTTATACTTCGGACAAAGTATATAAAGAGTTAGGTTTTTCTCCCTGTGGCTTCCCTTCCACACGGATAAAGGTTTGGTATTTATGTTGGTATTTGAAAATTACTGATTTAAAAGCTACATACTAACGATATGAAGTAGCATCAAAAGTTACATCTGTTGCTGTATAAATGGAAACAACAGTTCCACAGTGTGGGCAACGCTGACCATAACTTTTTGTAAGGTGTCCACATAAGTTGCAACGATATTTGCTGTCTGCACCTACACCTGCAAATAATGATTTTTTGTTTTCTACATTTCTCATATGACTTCCCTCCAATTCTTCTTTTCAATTATTTTTCCCTGTTAATTATTTTGTACTTTCTCAAGTACATGCTTATAATATAACATATTTTTGCATCTTTCCAATAGAAAAATCATACTTTTTAATAACACAAACTTATTAATGTGCGTTTTGTTGAGATATTACCTCCTGGAAATGTGTAATGCGCATACTTTATCGAAGTATTTGAAAAGGCTTTCGTTGCATCTGCACAAGTATTATGGTTAATCAATCATTTTTAAAGTATGATACTTGTGCAAATTATCCTGATAGCAATCTTTTTGCAAGTTATCCTGATTGGTCTGTTTTTTCAATAATCAAAAAAGAAGCCATACGAAAATTTCTTTTCGTATGACTTCATGAAGTACCTCTTTAAATCTTATACTAACTCAAGAACAACTTCCATTGCTCCGTCACCTTTACGAAGA
>OHAC01002986.1_pt1 | contig 12604 bp, 8 predicted proteins | sample 1577051 | NCBI WGS metagenome assembly OHAC01 (sample SAMEA3541499, study PRJEB24748) | human gut metagenome | biome: human gut; feature: human-associated habitat; material: faeces | place: China | collected 2012 | reverse complement strand
GGCCGCCGCGCTGCTCATCGGGATGCGTATATCGCATGGGGCGAGGTGCTTCCGGTCGCGACGCATTCCTTTGGTTTCATCGGTATTTTTGCCATCCCGGAGATTGGCTTTAACCAGCCGAAGGGAATGCTGTATCCGTCTGAGAATCCATTTGCATAGAAAATGACAGTTTTATAAAAAGTTAAAAGAATAGAAAAAGCACAGGAAGTGACCATCGAATGGCTTCTTGTGCTTTTTTTATATACTTGACGAGACACATTGCTAATTGTTCGAAAAGTAATTAGGAATGAACATGGTGGTTTTGAATGGAATACTATACCCGAAAATGGTTTTTAGTGACAAAAATATCCAGGCATTTTAGTAAAACAAAGAAATGGGGATTAAGAAAAAATTGACACTAAAAAAAGATACTGTCAATTTACAATCCACAGTAGAAAGTGATAGTATTTAATTGCACTTGATGAGAAAAATACAGTATATGCACAAATGGGAGATGAAAATAATGGAAATAGTTAAGATTTTACTAATTGCAATTGGCGGATATGGAGCCAATTATATGAAAGAATTAACGGAAAAAAATGTCACAAACGCGAAAATCGAAGGAATCTGTGAAGTGATGCCAGGGATTGAGAAACGATTTCCAATTATAAATGAAAAGAACATTCCACTATATCAGAATATAGAAGATTTCTATCAAGAACACGAAGCAGATCTGGCAGTGATTGCCACACCGATGCACTTACATTATTCCCAGGCAAAATATTGTATGGAGCATGGCTCTGATGTTTTGTTGGAAAAACCGGTGTGCACAACGTTGGAGGATGCAGAAGATTTAATAAGGGTTCAGAAAGAAACCGGAAAGTTTACGGCAGTCGGTTATCAGATGAATTACGAAAGAGATGTTCTGGCGCTAAAACAGGATATCTTAGATGGAAAGTATGGCAGACCGATTTTAATGAAAGGGCTGCAGGCAGTCCGGAGAGGGGAAAACTACTACCATAGAAATAACTGGGCTGGACGGATTACAGCAGGCGGGAAAACGGTTAATGACAGCCCGTTCAATAACGCCAGCGCCCATCAATTCCAGGTCATGACATTTTTGCTGGGTCAGACATTAGAGACGGCGGCGGATTTGAAAAAGGTATCTGGGGAACTGTATCGTGCAAATTGTCATGTGGAAAATTTTGACACTGCGGCGGTTCGTGTGGAGACAGAAGACGGAACACCAATCTATTACTACACAACCCATGATATGGCAGAGAAAAATATAGGCCCGTTTGCGGAATACCAGTTTGAAAAAGGGACCATTTATTTCGGAAAAGATTTTGGGGATGGACCGGTAAAAGAATACACAGCGGTGATGAATGATGGAACCGTGATTTCCTACGGAGATATTCCAAAAGGGGAAAGACTTCAAAAATTATATGATGCCATAGAATGTTGTATGAATGGGAAAACACCAGTTTGTACGGTGCAGTGTGCGATTCCTCATTTGCGGGCGGTTTTAGAACTTGCAAAATTGCCGATTCGTCAAATCGCAGAGGAACAATTAGAACATGTTGAGGAGGACGGTGACAGCTTCTGCCAGATCCGGAATCTGAAAGAGATATATGTTACATGTTACAAAAATAACCAGATGCCATCTGAAGTGGGGGCAGACTGGTAAAGAAAAGGAGAGGTAAAATGAGAAAAGGGTTTGCAGCAAAACGAGTAGCAGCAACGGCAATGGCAGTCGCGATGACTACCATGTCACTTGCAGGATGTTCTTCTGGAAATAAAGAAGGAACAACCAAAGCAGAGGAGACTACGCAGGCAGCGTCGGGGGAAACGACTGCAGCGGTAGCTGAAACAACAGCGGGAGAAGAAAATGACAAACCATACGCAGGTACAAAGCTGACATGGTGGGTAAAATTGAATGCTAATGTTTCTGCAACATATCCAAATCTGGGGGATACTCCATGGGCAAAATATGTTCAGGAGAAAACGGGAATTGAGATTGAATTTATCCATCCAACCGTTGGTTCGGAGAAAGAGCAGTTTTCGATTATGGTTGCCAGTGGAGAATATCCAGATATTATTGAACATCAATGGGTCAGCTATGCAGGAGGGCCAGGTGCGGCAATTGAAGATGGAGTCATTATTTCTTTAAATGACATTTTTGAAGAGAAAGCTCCGAACATGAAAAAACTTTTAAAAGAACATCCAGATATTGATAAGATGGTCAAAAGTTCGGATGGTCAGTATTATTGTTTCCCATTTTTAAGAGGTCTGGAATCGCCTAATATTACACAGTTTAGTTCAGGATTTGTTCTTCGAAAGGATGTTTTGGATGAGCTTGGTTTGGAATTGCCAGAAACGATTGATGAATGGGAAAATGTTCTGAGAGCCTACAAAGATTATGGTTTTGAAATTCCATTTGTAACAAGAAGTGAATGGATGAAGGATGTCTGGTCACCAGGGTTTGATAACTGGGGTAATTTCTATGTTGAAGATGGTGTAGTGAAACATGGACTCATTGAAGATAGCAGAAAAGAAATGATAGCCAAACTGCATGACTGGTATGAAGAGGGGCTGATCAGCCGTGACTGGCTGGTTGATGATAAAAAATCAAGTCAGACTTATTTCACGACAGAAAAGAGTGCGGCGTCTTATGCGCCATTTGGTCAGGGACTTGGACAGTATACGCAGATTCTTCACGATGCAAAACCAGAGATTACACAGGAACTAATCCGTTCTACAGTTCCTGTTACATCAGAGAAAGGGAAAAACGCAAAATTCTCAAAAATGAATCAGATTTATGATAAATCAGGTGTTTCCGCAGCAATCAGTACCAGCTGTAGTAATGTAGATGCAGCAGCATGGCTTCTTGACTGGATGTATAGCGAGGAAGGAAATCTGTGCTGTAACTTTGGTATTGAAGGTGAAACATATGAGATGAAGGATGGAAAACCTGTATATACAGATGTGATTATGAAGAATCCAGACGGGCTTTCTGTTTCTAACGCACTGGCTGCTTATACCAGAGCATCAACTTCTGGAATTTGTGTACAGGATCCAGCATATATTGAGCAGTATTATGAAGCAGATAATCAAAAAGAGGCGCTGCAGCTTTCGATGAAGACTGATATGGGTAAACATTTCTTCCCTCCAACCAGCGTTGCCAGTGAGGACAGTGAGAGTTATGCTGACATTATGAATAATGTAACAACGTTATCAGATGAAATGGAAGCTCAGTTTATTTCGGGAACAGTTTCTTTAGATGAGTGGGATAATTATATGAAGCAGTTAAAGGATTTTGGAATTGAAGATGCCATTGCGATGATGCAGAAAGCTTATGACGTATATATGGCAAATTAATCACTAATGGTCTTGGAGATGCTGCATTCGGGTTAGCAGAGTATCCCGGATGCAGTATTTTTTAAATGAACAGGAGGAAGCTATCGTGGAAAAAATGATAAAACTGCTAAATCGGTTTGATTATAATGTTCAAGGACTTGAAGAAGCAGGAAAAATGTTTGAAAACCAAGAATATGAACAATGTATGGATCTGGTAGTGGAACATTTTCGAACAAGAAAATCACCAATATACCTGTTTACAAGGGAAGACATGAAAGAATTTCAGGATGATCATATTCTTGATGAGGCCCAGGAAGTATTGGATCATAAAATTTATGGTTATCAATTTCCTGGGGATATTGATTGGAAGTTTAATCCGACTGGAGAAACATCCAGAGATAATGAATGGAGCTGGTCTTTATATCGTCATATTTACTGGCAGCCTCTGGCAAGAGCTTATGTTTTAACTGGTGATGAAAAATATACAAAGGAATTCCTCCATCAAATGAAAACGTTTGGAGAAAGCTGGCCGGTAGACCCATTTGTGGAAGATGAGCATTATGGAGAGCAATTTAAATATCCGGGTCATCCTTGGAGAGGAATAGAGACAGCAATGCGGATTTACTGTTCCTGGCTTCCCTGTATGATAGCATTCCGGACATCTCAAATCTGGGATAGAGAAAGCTGGGTTCGCTTTTTGTCACTTTTGTGTGATCATGCAGATTATCTGAGAGATCATTATAGCAACCATAACCGTTCAAGCAACTGGCTGACCATGGAATCTGGCGCTTTGTTAATTGCCGGTATTATGTTTCCGGAAATTAAGTCAGACTGGATGACTTTAGGTTATAGGAGAGTGATGCACGAAGTAAAATATTCATTTGATAATGATGGAATCCATATGGAAAGGACTCCTATTTATCATATGGTAGCAGCTGGAATTTATTTACAGTGCTGGAGATTGTGTAAAGCAAACGGCATTCCGGTAGCTCCGTATGCTTTGCCAACATTGGAGAAGGCTGCCGATTTTTTAATGAGTTTAGTAAAGCCAGATTTTTCAACGCCAATGATAGGAGATGCAGATAGGGATGATTTAAGAACCAGACGCTGTGACACGTCACTTTATGAAGGAATGAATCTGACATTTGATCCCAAGGATCTGAATGAAATGCGGGCATATTTCCGGACAATGTATCAGATCACAGGGAAAAAAGAATATCTTTATTTCATAACAGCAGGCAAAGAAGGAACAGCTCCTAAAAAGAAAAATTATGCATATAAAGAGGCTGGAATCTATGTAATGAGAACCGGCTGGAAAAAAGATGACAGTTATTTTCATCTTCAGTGTGTACAGTTGGAACGAGGAGAGAAAAGTACTCATTCCCACAATGATACAGGACATCTGGAACTGCACATTAAGGGAGAGGATATCCTGACGGATAGCGGAAGATATATTTATAATACTTCCTGTTGGAAAAATTTCAGACACTATTTCCTTTCAGCAAAAGCGCATAATACACTTTATGTTGATGATCATGAAATGGGAACTGTGCCTGGAGTATCCAGAGTGCGTGGAGTGAGAACGTTCTGCCATCAGTTTGAGGAAAATGAACAGTATCAAATTATTGATATTTCCCATAATGGATATGTGTATCGTGAGGACCCAATTTATCACAGACGAAAAGTGATCCACATGGCAGAAGATATTTATGTTATAGATGATCAAGTTACAGGCATGGGGCTTAGAGAACACGATATCCGGTTATATTTCAATTTTGCATTTGGAGAACTGGAACAAAAAGAACATGGTTTATTTCAATACGTATCCCAGAGAGGGTGCCATTATGAAGTGATCAATATGGGATCAAAAGAATTAGAATATGAAATCCTGAAGGGAAGCGAGGAGCCGATAGGAGGCTGGATTTCCTATGGGTATGGCTGGAGAAAACCAATTCCACAGCTGGCAGTGAAATCAACTGGTCCGGTTCCAATCCATTTCTTAACGGTTCTTAAGCCGGAAGGAGTTTTTTTAGACATTCAGATGCAGCAGGAGAAAACAGTAATAAGAAAAGAGGATGGAACGGGTATCATCATAACAGAAAATGCTGTGAAGACGATAGAGGAGGATAATCAATGAGGTTTGGAATTTGCACAGGTCCAGAGAATATCGAATTGTTGGAAAAACTTGGATATGATTATATTGAACTAAATGCCAGTAAAATGTTGACATTGAGTGAGGAAGAACTGGAGTCAATAAGAGAAAAACTGAATGCATCAAAGATTAAGTGTGAGGCGGTAAACGTTCTTTTTCCAAAGACAATGTCCATTATTGGAGGAACAACAACTGAGGAGGAACTGACGGAATTTCTTCATAAAGTAATGAAGATAATCCAGTTTTTAGGTGCGAAAGTGGCGGTTTTTGGCAGTGGAAAAGTGAGAAAATGTCCAGAGCATCTGGAGTTGGGACAGGGGTATCAGGAACTGGTGAAAAAAGTTCGTCTGACTGGCGAAATTGCCGCACAGTATGGAGTAAAAATTGTAATCGAACCATTAAGCCGTGTAGAAACAAACCTGATCAATACCATGTCGGAGGGAGCTATCTTAGAATCAGATGTTGCACATGAAAATGTAGGTTTATTATCTGATTTTTACCATGTGATGACCAATCATGACAGCATTGAGTCCATGGAGAGTATTAAAAAGTTTGATCATATCCATATTGCAGCGGCAGGCGGAAGAAGATATCCGTTATCGGAAGATGGTGAGGAATATAGGAAGTTTTTCCAGACATTAAAAAAGATTGATTATAATGGAAGAATCAGTATTGAAGGAAAAACAGATGAAATTGAAAAAGATGCAAAGACAGCCCTGGCATTGTTAAAAAAAATGGAGGAGTGTGAGTATGAGTAAGGTAAAACTTGGAATTATCGGATACGGAAATATAGGAAGTCAGCATGGAAAAAGCATAAAGTCTGGAAAAACTCCAATGGTTGAATTAGTAGCAGTAGCAGATTGCAGGCCAGAACGTCTGCAGTTGGCAAAAGATACTTTTGGAGAAGAATTATCTGTATTTTCGACAGCTGAAGAATTAATTCATTCAGGTAAATGTGAAGCGGTTTTAATTGCAACACCGCATTATTATCATCCTTCCATAGCGATCAAAGCAATGGAAGCGGGACTTCATGTACTCGTAGAAAAACCAGCCGGTGTTTACACAAAGCAGGTGCGTGCAATGGATGAGGTTGCTGCGAAACATCCAGAATTGGTATATTGCATTGATTTTAACCAAAGAACGAATCCGGTTTACCAGAAGGTAAAAGAACTTTTGGAAAGTGGAGAACTTGGACAAATGAAGCGGGTTATCTGGATTATTACAGATTGGTATCGCTCACAAAGTTATTATGATCAGGGCGGATGGAGAGCAACATGGGATGGAGAAGGTGGTGGCGTTCTCTTAAACCAGAACCCTCATAATCTTGATCTATGGCAGTGGATCTGTGGAATGCCAAAGCGCGTAAAATCCGAAGTGTATTATGGGAAACATCGGAATATTGAAGTGGAGGATGATGTAACGGCATTCGTAGAATATGAAAACGGAGCAGTAGGATGTTATATTACAACCATTGGAGATGCACCGGGAACGAATCGTTTGGAGATTGATGGAGAACGTGGTAAAATTGTGATCGAAGATGGAAAATTGAAATTTTGGAGATTGAGGGTTCCTGAACCAGAGTTTAATGCAACATACAAAAAGGGATTGGGAAAACCGGAGGTATGGGAATGTGAAGTTCCAGTAAAAGGAACCTATACATCTCATCCGGGAATCATTAACAATTTTGCTGAGGCTATCCGAAAAGGGGTAAAGCCAATTGCACCAGGAACAGAAGGAATCAAGGGACTCCAGATTTCTAACGGAATTCATCTTTCATCTTGGCTTGGTGGTCAATGGATCGATTTACCAGTGGACGAAAATCTGTTCCTTGAAAAACTTCAGGAACATTGTAAAGAAACTGTGATCTTCTGATTCCATTAAGCTGCCTAATACAGATAAGGGAGACCAGAAAATGAAAAACAAAAAAAGAAATCTGTACACACTGCTTACGAAATGGATGTTATCATATGTGCTGGTGTCGGTGACGGCAATTTTTGTCATTTTTGTGTGTTCAAAACACTATAATAACGTCCTCCGTGAAGATTTGGAATATACCAATGCAGTTCAACTGGAACTAGTACAATATCAAATCGACAGGAAAGTAAATAGTCTGAGGGCGTTCGCAAACCGCACAAATATGAACCGCACAGTTCAGAACCTTCGGAAGGCAGATTCTTACAGGGAAATATCCAGTTATGAGCTGTATGAACTGGTACAGCAATTAGAAAAGGAACAACTTTTAGATCTTGATATGGATAACTGTTATTTGTATTTTCCAAATATAGATTTTCTGGTTTCTGGACATTATTATAACGATAGCAGAAGTTTTTATGACATAGCATTTGATAGTTATGGATTTTCATATGAAGAATGGTATGACGTTATTCATGAAAATTATCGTACAGCACAGATTTTTTCTTTGGATACGAAAGATGGAAAAAATTTGACGATCATGATTAAACCGCTGGATAGCAGCGGCAGACAGACACCTCCGGTAAATGCAATTGTAATTTTTGATATCAATGAGATTTTGAAGTCTTCTGGATGGATAAATAAAGACCGTGATCAAATGTTTATCATTGACCAGGTGAATCATCGCCTGGTATCAAATGCCCCAATGGAAGAAGAAAAGCAAAATCAGATTATAAAGCTTACAGAAGAACATAATCAGAATTCGGCCGTTAAGAAGGAAAGTCTGGATTTCTCGGTGATGTCTTCTATTTCATCGGGTTATGAGAAATGGGATTATGTGGTTATAACCCAGGAATCAGCTACAGCGGTCCAGATATCAGAACTTCAGAAACTGGTTGTTTCTCTTGTTATATGCTACCTTGGAATCAGTGCAGGAGTTATCGGATATGCAGTAGTTCATCATTACCGTCCATTAAAGAATGCAATGGACACACTTTGGCAAGACAGTGGATCAACCATGGATTTGGATGAAAATGCATATGAGTATATCAACAAATCAATCCGAAAACTGGTAAATCAAAACCAGGAGAATGCTAATGTTATTGAAAAACAAAAAAATGCCATTAGCAGGGAACTGTTGCATAGACTGGTAAAGGAAAAACAGGCTTATTCGATGATCAGTGAAGAACTATTAAAACAGTATGGCATAGAAATTCATGGAAAAAATATATGTATTGCTGCATATAGAATGGAAATGGAATCGGATGAGAATAGAATTGATGCTTTAGAAATGTCCTGGTTTATTTTGCAGAATGTAACGGAGGAAAATTTAAAAAAAGAAAATCTGAAGCATTTATATTTTCGCGAAGGAAAGACAGATGGACTATTTCTGGTATGGTTAGAGAAAAATGGAGAAGAGAACTTAAAAGAACTGACTGAACGTGCAATTCGTAATTCAGCTGAATTTGTTCATCTTTATTTTAAGTTTCAATATCGCATGGCCCTTAGCGAGATACATCCAGGAGTAGAAGGATTGTACCAGTCTTACCAGGAGATTTCCAGAGTATTCGAGTATCAGAAGAGTGAAGAAGGAAAAGATATTATTTGTTATGGAAACATCAATCTGCTTCCTATAGATACTCTTTTGACATACCCGATTGACGTCGAGAATCGATTAATCCATTTTATTAGAAACGGGAATGAAAAAGAAGCGGATCAGGAAATTGAAAGCCTACTAAAGGAAAATCAAATTTCTGGTTTAGCGCCAGAAGTAACACAGTTTTTGATAAATAGCATTGTGACGAGCATTATGCGTGCAATTGGAAAAAATTCTCAAAAAACAGAATTCTCAGAGACCCAGAAAGGACTGATGGAAGCTTGCCAACAGGGAAATGTCCAGAGAATCCAGGATGATTTAGAAAAGCTGGTACAAACTGTGTGCAGGGGAATCACGGAACAAAACGAGAAGAAAAAAGAAAACCAAAAAGGAAAGATGTATATGGAAGCGAAAGCATATGTTCAGTTACATTATTCAGATCCTGATTTGAGTGTCAATTCCATGGCAGATTGTCTGGGCGTGCAGTCAGCTTATTTATCTAAAATATTCAAAGAGATGGAAGATATGAAGCTTTCTCAATATATACATATGGTTCGGCTCTCTCATGTTAGAAATATGTTAGAAAAAGGAGAACGACTGGAGCAAATAGCAATCAAATGCGGTTTTGGCAGCCAGAGAACTTTTTTGAGGATTTTTAAGCAGTATGAAGGAATTACACCAACTCAATATAGGGAAATGAAGGAAAAAGAGGAGACAAATGCATGAAAGAATGGAAAACTGCTATTGTAGGCTGTGGTCTGATATCTAAAAATCATCTAAAAGCAATTAATAATCTTGAAACTGTGACATGCATTGCTGTGTGTGATATTGAGAAAGAGAAGGCGGAAGCTGCAGCAAAGATGTATGGAGTTAAGCAGATATATACGGACTACCAGGAAATGTTGAGAAATCCTGAAATTGATGTAGTGCATATCTGTACCCCTCATTATCTTCATGCACAAATGGCGATTGATGCCCTCCATTGCGGAAAGAATGTATTGTGCGAAAAGCCCATGGCACTTACAGTAGAGGATGCAAAAAAAATGGCAGCGGCAGAAAAAGACTCAGGAAAATTGTTAGGAATCTGTTTTCAGAACCGCTATAATGAAGCAGTGAGTGCCATGAGGAAAATTTTACAAAGTGGCACTTTAGGAAAGCTTTTAGGTGCAAGGGGCCAGGTAACCTGGAATCGCAATCCCGAATATTATTCTTCATCCCCATGGAAGGGACGCTGGGCGACGGAAGGTGGAGGAGTTTTGATCAATCAGGCAATTCATACATTAGATCTTCTCCAATGGCTGACGTGTCCGGTTGTTTCTGTTGAAGCAGGAATTGCAACAAGAAGATTGAAGGATGTAATTGAGGTTGAGGATACAGCGGATGTTCTTATGATAGGGGAACATGGAGAACGGTTGCTATTTTATGCTACAAATTGTTATGTTAAAAATGCTCCTGTGGAATTGGAGATTGTCTGTGAGAATGGCAGTGTGAAAATGACTGGCAATACCGTGTCTGTAGAGAAAAAGGGGAAAATGACAGTAACGGATTATTCCTCAGGAACCACATTGGGAAAAGATTATTGGGGAAGTGGCCATGGAGTTTTAATCCAGGATTTTTATCATTGTATTCAGGAAAAGATTCCTTTTTCAGTAGGAAGTGCAGAAGCAATCGTGAGCGTTCAGCTGCTTCACGCTATCTATTGTTCGGCAAGAGAAGGTAAGATGGTTTATCTGTAAAGAGAAAAAGAGGTGGTGGCATATGAAAAAAACTAAGACTCAAAAGCTTATTGCTGGAGGAAAAACGCTGTCATGGAAAGAACGGGTGGTAAGAGATTTTCATCACAACTGGATGCTTTACCTGATGATGACACCTGTGATCCTGTATTATCTGGTTTTTAAATTTGGTCCAATGTTTGGTGTGTCGATTGCATTTATGGATTATAAGCCAGCAAAAGGTTTTTTGGGAAGCCAGTGGGTAGGGTTTAAACATTTTATTAATTTTTTTACAAACTATTACTTTGGGCGCTTGATGTTGAATACAGTCCGCATTAGTGTCTGTTCGCTGTTAACATTCCCAGCACCAATTATTTTAGCATTATTGTTAAATGAGCTAAAAAGCCCTCGTTTTGCGAAATGGACACAAACTATCACCTATATTCCGCATTTTATTTCTACAGTAGTAATTTGCGGCATTATTGTGAAACTAACTAGTAGTACAGGTGGTGTTACTGCTATTTTGCACACAATATTTGGAATCGAAAAGGAATCTTTACTGAACCACAGCGAAAATTTCCTTCCTATTTATGTGCTGTCTGGGATCTGGCAGAGCATAGGATGGAGTTCTATCATTTATTTGTCTGCATTAGCCGGTATTGATCAGGAACTCTATGACGCAGCGAAGGTAGATGGGGCTGGGCGTTTGAAACAAGTTCTTTATGTTACAATTCCGTGCCTGATTCCAACCATTATTATTATGTTGATATTAAAAATGGGTAATATTTTTGATGTTGGTTATGAAAAAGTAATGCTTTTGTACAATCCTTCCATTTATAATACTGCGGATGTTATCAATACCTATGTCTATAGAAAAGGTATGATTGATGCACAGTACAGCTATAGTGCGGCGGTTGGTCTGTTTAATAGTGTTGTCAGTCTTTTCCTGGTAACTGTTACGAATAAAATCAGCAAGAAAGTAAGTGGAAACAGCCTGTGGTAGGAGGAACAGTATGAAAACAAAGCAAATTGTGGTGAGAAAAACAAAAATGAAAACCAGTCTTGGAAGCAAAATATTTGATGTCTGTAATGCAATATTTATGTGTTCTCTGATTATTGTGATTTTGATTCCATTGCTTCATGTTGTTTCTGCATCATTCAGCGATCCATCTGCATATGTGCGACATGAAGGCCTTCTGTTGCATCCGGTAGATTTTTGCCTTGATGCATATAAGGCGGTGGCAAAAAACAAAAATATCATTACTGGATATGCGAATACCATATTTATCGTTGTTGTGGGAACGGTTCTTAGTATACTTATGACATTGATTGCTGCATACTGTTTGTCCAGAAAAAATGTTATGTGGAATGGTGTTTTTACGATGGCAATCGTATTTAGTATGTACTTCAGTGGAGGTATGATTCCTTTTTATTTAGTGGTAAAAGGAGTAGGCTTAAATGGCTCTATCTGGTCTTTGATTATACCGTCATTAATCAGCACACATAATCTGATTGTTATGAGGACAGCGATGGTTACAGTGCCAGACAGCTTGGAAGAATCCGCGAAATTAGATGGGGCTAATTATTGGACAATACTGTGGAAAATCATGGTTCCTCTGGTGAAACCAACGATAGCGGTTATTTGTCTTTATTATGCGGTTTCTTATTGGAATTCCTGGTTTAATGCAATGCTGTTTATACGTGATAAAACAGGTTATCCGTTACAGCTTATTTTGAGAGAAATTTTAATTCAGAATGATACGTCAGCAATGACAGCTGGAATTGAGGCGGATGAATACTTGATTAGTGAAACCATTCAGTTTGCGACAATTGTAGTATCAACGTTACCAATACTGACGATTTATCCATTTGTACAAAAGTATTTTGTAAAAGATC
>OHAC01002982.1_pt1 | contig 12640 bp, 10 predicted proteins | sample 1577051 | NCBI WGS metagenome assembly OHAC01 (sample SAMEA3541499, study PRJEB24748) | human gut metagenome | biome: human gut; feature: human-associated habitat; material: faeces | place: China | collected 2012 | reverse complement strand
ATCCCCCCATATAGGACTTTTATATTTCATTGTCCTATATGAGGGTAGCATATCAAATCCTGGTGATTTCTTTTTTGATTTTCCGTCTATTGATGGATATGTGGAAATGTTTTTGAAAGCAAAACTTGTATCCATAAACGAATCTGATGAACTTTCTATCACTGAACTAGGACGTGCTCATTTGGCTGAATTTGAGCTTCAACAAAAAATAGAAAAAGAACGAGAAGCACAGCATCAACAGCAAATAGATGCCATTACATCTATTGCAGAAACTGCCAAACAAAATGCAATATCTGCTGAATCAGATTCAAAACTTTCTAAAATTATTTCTATTCTTTCTTTGATTGTTGCAATAGCATCTGTCATAGTAGACATTGTTTAAAAATAATGACACTAATACCCAATACGATTACAGCCATTCCCTGCAATATAACAACCTTTTGCAGGGATGATATTCTTTGTGACTGATATTCCTGCTTTTCTTTTTGTTTAACAAGTATAGAATAGATCGCCCATCTTATTTCTTTCCCAGTTATTCCATTCAAAATAGTTTCAAACTCATCTTTTTTGATTTCATCACCTTTCTCATTAATGAAATCATCTACAAACTTTTGAATATCTTTTTCCGATTCATCATCGTTATATGTTTTTTCTATACGTCCTCACCTTCTTTCCTTAAATAATTGGAAGAAATGAATTATTCCATAAGAATTAATAAATAAAAAATCCCAAAAAACACTCCTACTTTCCACCCATATATTGCTCCAAGGAAAATACATGTTGCTAATATCTCTATGTATATTTTCATACCATTACCTTTCATCTACAGCCAAAGAAAAATAGATGTTCTTGCCAAAACAACTGTTATCGTAAGTACATAGATCAATATTCTCTGGACCAGAAGATCTCTTTTTATTTCTCTTAAGGGATCTTCTTTTTTGATACTCTTCATTGATCTGACAACTGAGATTATTCCAAAGATACAAATCCCTGCTGCCACTAATCTAGTTATTTGTATATATTTCGTCTTTCTCACCTCCTGGTTATTTAGTTTTTAATTTCTATGGTAACTTTTGAAGTTACTTTAAATCAAAAAAAATTTCCATGGGATTTTCTATATGAAGTTCTTTGATCATAATTTCGATTTCATCACTTCCAAAAACACCTTTTGCCATCTTCTCATAAAATGTTTTAGGAGTGATTCCAATTAAATGAGCCACATTTGTCTGTGACAAACCTCTTTCAGATATAATTCCACGAAGTTTATCTGTTCTAATCACTTTCTCACCTCCGTAACTTTTTAAGTTACTTTAATTATATCACGAAAAAGTAACTTGTCAAGATATTTTTGATTGATTTTATAACATTTTTGTGATAATATTAAGTTACTAAGAAAGGAGATGATGTGTATGACAGTTGGTGAACGAATACAACTACTAAGAAAGAAAACTGGCATGAGTCAGATAGACTTTGCAACAAAAATAAATGTATCTAAGCAGACTTTGTATAAATATGAAAATAATCTTATTACTAATATACCGTCTGATAAAATTGAAGCTGTTGCAGATTTGTGTCATGTATCCCCTGCTTATTTGATGGGATGGGAGGAACCAGAACCTCAATCTTCTACCATACTAAATAAGAAAGACGAAAAAGACATTGCAAAACGATTAGAACAAACCCTTGATCAGTTAGAATCTGATCAGGATGGATTGATGTTCTCCGGAGAGCCGCTTGATGACCAGACAAGAGAATTATTAAAAGCAAGTCTCCAGAATAGTATAACCATCGCAAAAATAAATGCTAAGCAAAAGTTCACACCAAAGAAATACAGAAAATAAAGGAAGTGATTCATTGGATATTCGTAAAAAAACAAACTCACTAAAGAAAAGATATGGTACGAATGATCCTTTTGATATTGCTAAGTATTTAGGGATAAAGGTTATATTTGAACCATTGGGATCCATTAGTGGATACTACAATAAACAGCTTCGTATGAAGCAAATACATATAAATCATGATCTTTCTGATCACGATCAACTATTTACATGTGCACATGAATTAGGTCATGCAATTATGCATCCTGATGCTAATACTCCATTTTTAAGAAAACGAACAGGACTTCTTGTAAGTAAAATGGAAATCGAAGCAGATAAGTTTGCAACTGAGCTTCTAATTGATGATGAAATTTTTCTTGAGTTTCAAGAATTTACTACAAATCAGATCGCACGTGCACTTGGATATAATGAGGAACTGATAAAGTTAAGATTAAAATAAGGATAAAAGTATGAGAAAAAAATTATTAACTGTTGGACTTGCGGTGTTGATGGCTATATCTTCAACTTCATGCAAAAGTTCAGAGAAAACTCAAACAGCTAAAGAAGACACGTACAAAAACTATAAACAGTATAATACATCATTCGGATTAAAATATAAAATTCCAAACGACTGGAATAAAACAGATACAAGCACATCTACTGATCTTACGTTCAGCAAAGACGATGACACAATAACGCATGGTTTAATAGGTGTCTATTACTATGAATTTGATGGTGACATTATACAGAAAGAGAATTTTCGTTCTCTCGTTAGCAATATAAAAGATGGAGAAAATTACAACGGCAAATTTCATTCTGAATCGTCTACAATAAATGGAGTAAAGGTTAATTTTTTTTCATACGAACTAGATATTAATGGTGATGCTTATTTTATGAAAGGCATAGTTTTTAATTGCGGAAATGGGTATTGTATATTAGACTTTATATACCCAACAAATAAAGATTACGGAAAACTTTTTGATAATATTGCAAATTCAATATCTGTTAATACTTCTGCAATCGTGACTGCAACCGAAAAACCGAACGAAACAAAAGCATCAGTGTCTGCTACGGAAGAACCAACAACCACAGAGGTTACAACTGAAGCTACAACAGAGAAAGCAACTCAAGTAAAGTCAAAATCTAAGGACATCACTGACAAAGATATTGATTTTTCGAGTGATTATAGAAATGACTCCACTGGAAAATGGAGAATTGCCATAACTTCTGACAGCTTTGATATTGAAAAATATGCTTTATCCTATTATCTCAATTACTTTAAATCTGATGATGAGATCCATGTTATTGTGAACTTTACCAGAATGACAACAACCAAGATTTCTGACATGGGCGATACACTTGATGTATCAATTCATGAATACACAAAAGGTGAAGAACACGATGCCGATAAGGCATTGGGCGGAATGCTTTTAAATGAGTATCACGTCAATATAAAAACTGGAAAAATAACTAAAATCCAATAATAAAAGAAAACCGCCCAGCTACCAACTGGACGGAATCTCAGAAACCTATCAACTTTGTGTATGATATGCTCCTACCTGAACAATAGGATTATATCATACACTCCCGATTTTTACAAATTGATGAGGGTGTATTTTTTGTACCCTTTTTTCAAGGTTTAAGAAAGGAATGATGATATATGGCACTGATCAAATGCCCCGAATGTCAATTGCAGGTAAGTGATAAAGCGATAACTTGTCCTCACTGCGGATATCCTCTTGATACTAAAGCTGTAAAACGGCAATACAACAAATCTACAAAAAGAAAAAGACTTCCTAATGGTTTCGGTACAATCTCCAAATTAAAAAACAAAAATCTCCGAAGACCTTTCCGTGCTCAAGTTTGTGTTGGTAAAAACTTCTATGGCAGACCGATTTATAAATCCTTAAAACCTCAATCTTCTTTTGAAACCTATAACGATGCTTATGCTGCACTAATGGAATATCATAAAAATCCTTATGATCTTGACTCCGATCTGACTGTTGAGCAGCTCTATGAAAAATGGAGCGAAGAATATTTTAAAGCTTTGAGCAGCTCATCTAGCGAACGAACCATCAAGTCAGCTTGGAACTACTGCTCTTCTATTTATGGAATGCGTGCCAAAGATCTACGGGCAAGACATATTAAGGGATGCATGGAAGATGGAACGTATATAGTCAATGGAAAAGAAAAACATCCATCTCCTACTACGAAAACCAAAATAAAATCATTATTCAATTTAATGTTAGACTATGCAGAAGAGCATGAACTTGTTGATAAAAATTATGCCAGAACATTTAAATTGGCAGATGATATCATCAAAGATGTCGAGGAAGAGAAAAAGGATCATATTGATTTTACGAATGAAGAAATGCAGAAATTATGGAATAACTTATATAATGTAGACTATGTAGATGTATTGCTGATTCAATGCTACTCTGGTTGGAGACCACAGGAGTTAGGATTATTAAAAATAGAAAACGTTGACTTAGACAATTGGTTTATTACTGGTGGAATGAAAACCGATGCTGGAAAAGATCGTATAGTTCCAGTTCATCCAAAAATTCGTAGCCTAGTGAAGTATCGTTACCAGGAAGCTCAAAAATTAGGAAGTGAATATTTGATCAACTGCACTGATACTAAAACTCATCGATCTAGTTTAAAACTTACATACGACAAGTACCGTCATAGAGTTGATAAGATTATTGAACAACTAGAACTGAATCCTGATCATCGTGCCCATGATGGCCGTATCCAATTTGCAACGATGGCTGGTGATGCCAAAATGAATGAATATGCAGTAAAACGCATCATGGGTCACAAAATAAAAGACATTACAGAGAACACTTATACAAAGCGAAAAAAAGAGTGGCTTATGGAAGAGATTTTAAAAATAAAGTAAGAAAAAAAGAGAGTCAAAAATTAATCTGGCTCTCTTTTCTTATTCACATTCTGAGTGTAGAGATATGGTATAGAGATAGTGTAGAGATAATATAGAGATTGTCTACATTTCACTACTTTTTACCACTTCTAACACCCTCAAAAAACCGCTTAAATACGTGGTTTCTTAGAATTTACCTGCTTTAGCAGCTTCTTCAATGAAGGTTAAAAAGGTCGGTTTTATGCGGTTTCTTTGTTGAATTTGTATTAATAACGTAGAAACCTAGCAATTCCTACAGCGTCTATTTTGATGTTTTGGGTTTGAATGAGTGTCTACTTATATTACTATAATAAGTTGCTTTATCTTGATAGTCAAGTTACTATCCTGCAATACCATCCGTGATCGCTTATTTTACCCTGTTTGAGTACAACGCTTTGCACGTCTTCTTACCGCAATAACTACCTGCAGTGCTCCACCCTAACTGTTTCCAATATCTCTTCAACTGCGCAGTTGTCATTTTACCCCAGATCCCATCTACTTCAATGTTAGTTCCGGGTGTTAGTTTGTTCAATTTCTTCTGCATCCATTTAATCGCGTTTTTACCAGATGTCTTTTTAACAGTCGTGTATCGTTCTTGATCATACGAAGGTCTTGCAAATCCGCGGATTACACTTTTTCCTCGTGTTCTTCTCATTACAGCTCCGCCATTATCGTTACTAGATAGAGATGTATTACCCTCGATCGTTGTGTATGTACCGTTATCATTTACTTTTTCTACAATTCCGATGTGCGATGCTCTTCCTTTTCCAAAGTCCATTAAGCATAAATCTCCAACCTGTCCTGTAGAATGCCATTGATCGTGTTTTTTGTAGTAATTTTCCACGTCTGGACAATATGCTGTCTTTCCACCTCCGAAGAAAAGTTCTGATGCCCCAGCTAGTCTAAAGATATCCCACACAAATGTGCAGCACCAAGGGTAGCTTGATCCCTTCACTGCTCTGCCATAGTAATCGGTATTAAATTTGACTTTATTAGATCCTGCCGGATTCTCTTTTATTCCAATATAGCTTGTTGCTTTTTTAATGATCTTGCTTGCTGTTGCCATTATTCTTCCTCCCTATTTTCTTGATCTTCTTGCAAAATATCCGCCTGATGTTCTACCTGTGATCGAATATTTTTTACGAGCGGTTTTAAAAAACCAGGAATATTTACGCCTATATCCTGAATGTTTTCTAAATTTGATATGATCTCATTGCATGTAATCCAAACTTCCACAATGCTTGCAACTGGAAACGAGAACGGAATTTGTATTCCTAAATTTGCTAATGAATATTCCAAGAGAACATCTAATATTGCTCCAACAATTACAAGCAACCACATACCCACCTTTTTAAATATTCCTCTCATTGATCTGTAGGAATTAATGTCTTGCTCTCTGAATTTACTTGCAATCAATCCTGTGATGTAATCTGTTACATTGCTTGCTACCATCAGCACCGTAGGAATTGCAAGCACTCCTAATATTGATGTAAGAAATGATCCGATTCCTATTACTATTGCTTTTAAATAATTTGCCTGTTCCATATTTTTCTTCATGACCTCACTTTCCTTTCTTTTGTCAGAAAATTATTATTTTGCACACAAAAAGAAGACCTCTTAGGGTCTTGCTCGAATTTTTATAAAATTTTTCATTTTTGCTTTACCTTTTCTCTTTTTAGATTGTTATCATAGTATCAATGGGAAATTATTCTCCCGCTTCTGCATCCTGGATCTCATAAAACTTATTTGTAAACTCAGCAATGTCTTTTCTGATCTGCACTTTATTTGCTTTATAAAGATCCCGATCCTGGATTGTCTGGTTTACATTATCGTTACCAGCTCCATCACTTGTTACGTTTGCAGATAAATAAACCACCTGTTTATCTACATCCCCATCCTTTACTGTAATTGTTCCTGTAAGTGTTGTACTTTTTCTTGTTTCTAGCATAGTTATGCTCCTTCCTTATAAATAAAAGACACTAGCAGTTAAGCTAATGCCTTAGTTAATTGTTCTATTTTCTTTTCCATTTTTGCTATTTTGAATTGCAGATCATTGATGATCGCTTCGTGTATATCAATTTTGCCGGCTTGGTATAGTAGATCTTTTCTTGTTTTTTGGATCATGAATGTGTTAGCTCCGATTAATTCATCATAGGCTAATGTATATACTTCATTCATGTTTTCAATACCATATGCTTTTTCGGCGTAATCTTGATTTATATGCGACGCCACGCAAATTCCAAATTGCTCATCGTGTTTTTTACCATATGTATTTAAAGTTTTATCTACATTCTGAGCTTTAAACCCTATATGATATTTATCGTCTGAGTCATCCTTAAATCGATACTTGACTGGTTCTAATTGCATGTATGAATTTATGAAATCATCATCAAAATGTTTAAAGTCTTTTTTGATTCTTTCATCTGAAGAGTTCCTGAATCCTTTTCGAGATCTTACTCCAGATGTTTCGATATACATCATACCACTACCAGAATCTCCGTTTACATAAAACGCATGATATCCAGCGTAATAATAAATATTGTTAGTGTTATTATAGTTACCACAACTTATATATGCATCAGCTCTATCTTTCCATGTATAATGCCCACCTGAAGCATTATAAATCCAACCGCCAGCAATAAAATCCGTTGCATATAAATTTCGATAACATTCAACACCATCAGAAACAGATTTTAAATAATAATCTCCGCCAATACCAAATTCAAACCATGTTGAGTAAATATTTGTGTCATTCGCTGTGCCTTGGATTGATAAGTGTCCATCAATAAACCATGCAGTATCTCCTGCATCGCCCATATTACCAGTTTGTATATTTCCATAAATAGTAGCATTTTCAGCCACGAAACTTCCGTCATACCCAACTCTAAAAGGAGCAGAATTACTATCTTCAGCGCCAGCCCAGAAAGCCTGATTTCCACCAATACCAGATGCATTACTTCCGCTATTTGTCATCAGATATGTTTCCGTAATATCATAGCGCCCAATCTTACCTTCCGTAGCTGTAATCTGTCCACTAAACGTACCAGTCGCACCTATCAAGTTTGCACCTGTTATTGTGCCTGTTGCAGTGATATCTTTAGCAAATATGCTATTAACGTCAATTTTGTCGGCTGTGATGGAACCAGTGTAAATCTTGCCGCCATCAATCCATGTAGTATTAGTTGTCCAATTTGACACCAAGCTAGCTTGTGGAAGATAGTCTTCTGGTGCTGGTGTCCAATCGGTTGCCTTGTTTCCTTTTTCAACTTTAAAAGCTTTATATTGGATTGAACCACTTTTAATATAATCAGTTCTAAGAGCACATGTCCAATAAGTATTTATATACATATTTGAACTCATCGTAAAACTATACAAGAACTCAAATTCTCCACTACCAGATATTGCTTTATGTTCAGAAGGTGCAAAACCCCCATCATTCCATACCGTAATATTTCCAGGACCTTGTAACCAAATTCTTGCTGTTTGTCCAGACGCAGGAACTATATCAGTGTATTTGATATATAAATGCACTGTTACAACATCGCCAATAGCGATACCCTTACACGTTACTTGTCCTAAATCAAAACAAGTATTTTCTACTCCATTAAATGACGTAAAAGCTATAGAATAACTATTTGAAGTATTTAACGCTAAATTCCTACCACCAATACCCAAACAATCAACTTTACTCTGTGCTGTTTTCTCGATTTCATTTTTGGCATCTGTATTTAAACCACTAAAAGTAACCAATCCATTCATATTAATAGCAGATGCTACTAATGTGGCGGTCCGATCAGTTAACTCGAAATCAGTTGAATTTGTACCAGATTTAACCAACCAATTGAATTTATCAGCAGTTTGACTAGCTGTTGTTTCTACTGCCGTAATTTGCTGATCTACATCTTCTTGTGCAGGAGTCCAGTCGGTAGAAACATTGCCTTGTTCGACCTTTAGTTTGCCAAATTTCAGATAAGTACCACTATTTGAAATATCTAGTGCTGAAAACAAATGCAAAATATCAAATAAACGTATATCAGAATCTTCTTTGGTTACTGTGTATGTTGATGTCAATTTATATGAATTATCCGCTAATTTAATAATTTTTGCTGCCACAGGAATGTGTCCATATTTACCTGTAAACCATGAAACTTCGGCAGCGTTAAGATCAATAATATTGGCATCTGTTTCAATCCATATAGTTTGTGTATATGTTTTACCAGCTTCAGGATGTAATTCAATAGCGTTGTTTTGTGGCAGTATTTCATCATATATTCGTGTCGTTGGTAATCCGATATACGCATAACCGTCAGTCCATGTTGTATTAGGGATTCCAAATCCCATAATATATTCTTTATCAGAATTTAATAATAAATTCCTGCCACCAACCTCTAGATTGGCAAGATTCGTTTCTGTACTAGAAACCCTTGTAGTTAAACCTGTCAAACTTGTTTCGACTTTCGTGACTCTTTCCTGTGTTCCTGCTAAATTTGATTTGACTTCGGATACAGTCTGTGTTGTTCCTGCCAAATTAGACTCAATCGTATTAGCTTTCGTTGTGACAGCTGCGATCGAGTCATTTTGACTATTCAGAATTGTTGTATGTTCGCCGATTGTGGTTTTCATACTATCTACAGTATTTACAGTTGCGTTATATCTGCTTAGTAAAGCATCATAGTTTCCTTTGATCGTTGTATCTTCGGAAATCAGACTTGATATCTGTCCCTGCATCGTACTGATACTTGTTGTGTGAGATGTTGTGATCTCTGTGATATTGTCGATCTGAGATTGTGTATCTTCTGGTGCTGGAGTCCAATCCGTGGCTTTGTTTCCTGTTTCAATCTTATATCTTCGCGTTTTGCATTCTATCGCGGTAACTCTTATGTATTTTGTGGTAGTTTTCAGTTCTATAATAATACTGCTTTTTTGTCTTGGATTATAATCAACAGTATTTATACAATTTTTATCGGCATCATACTCACAATATCTTCCTGAATTATTTGTGTTTGTAAAATCTTCATATAGAGTAATTGTTATATATTTATTTCCTGAAACATCTATCCAATCACTAGTTTGATCTCCACCGCCAGAACTAATAAAACTTCCTTTACCATCTGTAGACAAATAGCCTTGTGTGATATTTTTTTGAACTAATAAATTCCTGCCACCAACCTCTATCTTATCCACAGCACTATCAGCATAGCTCTTAGCACTGCTCAACGCACTGTTTGCCTGTTCTAAGGCATACTTCTGTGCATCGGATAACTTACCATCCGCATACAGCTTAGCACTGCTCAGATTATCCGCTACGGTTGTTTCCATTTCATTAAATACAATATCTAACGTCTGGTTCTTATCGTTCATAACGATCGTAGAAGATTTCAACTTCGTCGTAGAACCATTCACTTCCTTGATCACACTGTTAATATCCAGTTTCGAACCAGAAATATTTGCATCATCTGCCACGATGCCATCTCGAATAATCTTTCTCTGAATCGTTTTCTCTGTAGCTCCAAGAGCATCCCAAATCAGATTCCCATTCTTATCCCAGACAGACATACTGTAATCGTTTGAAGCATCTTTTCCGATCTGGACCCTGACACGGTTTGCATCTGAAATCTGAATGGTATTATCACTCCATTTTGACTTACCATCAGAACTATGTACCGTCAGATTTGTTGTATTAATGTCCATACCTGTGATCTTATCAAACGACAGATTCTCAATCATTGCATTTTTGATCATACCGTTTTCAATCGTTGTATTCTTTGATGTCAATGTTAAGTTCTGAATGTTGTCAGATGTAAGATTGCCGTTTACTAACGTGTTAAGATTAGCATAACTACTTTCCAATACTCCAACTCTGCCAACTGCTGCATTAAGGTCCGTGATCGTAGCTTTTGTTGCAACTAGTTTATCGATCTCTGCATCTTTTGTTTTCAGCTTCGTAATCTCAGCATTGGTAGTATTTAAATTCGTAATTGTTGCATAGGTAAGTTTTGCATCTGTAGCTTTTAGGTAATCAGCCTCAATATTCGCAATTCTAGCATTCGTTGCATTTAGATTTGTCGCAGTTGATTCTTTAAATGTTGCATGGTCAGATTCTAAGGTATTGATTTTTGCATTTGACGCCTGTAAGTCATCTGTGAATGTCTGTTTAAAATTTGCCACATCAGTTTTTAAAGTTTCAAACTCACCTGTTTTAAATTTCAAAACATCTCCAGACAGATTCTTGATCGTTGCATTTGTCGCTGTCAGATTATCCACCATGAGTTTTTTTACAAACGCTAATTCGTACTCAACTCGTTCTGCCATTTCGGTTATAGGACCTTTTGTGTCAGAATCATCTTCTTCGGCGGTATTCCCATAACTTGCAATTGTCTGCATCAATCCACCGTCATAACTTGTTATCAATGATATGATCGGTATTGTAAATTTCATGCCATCATTTTTTACAGCAGTAACAATATCTCCGATATCAAGTCTCGTATCTCCGATAAATCTTAATGCTGCAGGCGTGAATACTAAGCCTTGGACAGTATTGTAAACACCGTCTAATATACTCTGTGTCATAACCGGATTTTGCATACTTATGCCGGTAGCTCCTGATCCAGATGAAAGTGTCTGATCTGAGTTATCACATATCAGTCTTTTGATACTGAAACTTTCTTCTGTTTCTTGCAGATCGTTATAAAATATATTGCTTGGAATCTCGTAATCAATACCCTGATACCATCGAAACTCGATCATTCCAGTTCTTCCACATATAGCAAATTTGCCGAATAATCCTGCGATAAATCCGATGGTTTCTTTGTATGTATATCCATCAAAAGGATTTACATATGTTGTGATTACTTCGCTTTCCTCGGTTTCTTCGTTGTAATCACCCTCCTCAATGATCGCTCTTTGATTGATCTGGATTCCTCGTTGTAATGTAGATGTATCAATCGCCACGCCTGTCATCGTGCTAATTTCAGCCAATATATCTACTGCATCAACTGGATATCCTAATTTGGAATAATATGCCCCATTGCATCTGCTTGCTAATCTGTCATATGCAGTAAACGTAACCTTGTTGCTTTCAATCTTGGGATTCTGGATCGTATATAACCCCATCGGAATATATTCCATATCTCCATCGACTTCCACGCCGATCTCCAAGCTGACTTCTTTTCCAGACAATGCAATTCCTTTATTCTCGATCGTTGCCTGAACATAGCTCGCCACTGCACTCCCGATCGTTATTTCTTCCGCACCAGACGTTATTGTAAAATTCTTTACAGATTCTACTAATACTTTTTCATTCTCCAGAAGCCTTGTATTAAATTTTCTGTTTGACCCTGCTATTGCATCGCCAAATTTTTTACTTGCCTGATACATATAGCATCACCTCCGGCTTAGTCTTCGATCATAAACATCAGGTCTTCAATATCTGCAACAGATGGGATGTTATAGCGATCTGCATTTTCACATCGTTCAAGTTCTGCAAATGAAACTTTCATGATATCAACATCAGTGTCCACTTCCTGCAGTTCTTTGATTTCTTCGTTTACAATCTTTTTACTTTCATCTGTCATTTCATACTGGTTTTCTTTCACGATCGGCTTATCGTCCTTATCTTTTTCTGCATAGCGTTCACAGATCTTCAGGCGATTTTCTTCATATTCTTCTATTGCTTCTCGGAACGTCTTCATATTTTTAGAAATTGCATAGCTTAATTTTGCTGTATAAGTTTTACTTGACTGTTTTACTAATCCTTCATGGTTTTTAATAATCTCTTTTAATTTCATATCTAACTCCTATTTCTGTACGATCTGCACTGTTGCACTTTTGTAATAATAAATACCATCCCCGATATACCCCAGATGTTCTTTTGTAAGAGTTCCTCGGTATACAGTGATGGTAT
>OHAC01002970.1_pt1 | contig 12663 bp, 7 predicted proteins | sample 1577051 | NCBI WGS metagenome assembly OHAC01 (sample SAMEA3541499, study PRJEB24748) | human gut metagenome | biome: human gut; feature: human-associated habitat; material: faeces | place: China | collected 2012 | reverse complement strand
CGACCGTATCAGCAGCAAAGAAAGCATCTTACAAAATTATCAACAAAAAAGAAACGAGAAAGAAGAATAACAGAAAAGCAAAGTATCTGTATCAGCTTCCACAGTTAAAAGGAAAAAGTGCGGCTGTGAGAAAAATAAATGAATCCTTAGAAGAAGATTATAAAGCAACACTTGAGAGTAAGGAACAATTATTTGGATATTTAAGTGGTTCGTATAAATCGAAATATAAAGATGACTATTTTGATACCTATAAATGTAAAGTTACTTATAATCAGAACGGATACATTTGTTTTAAATTTACCAGTGAATGGTATGCGGGTGGAGTTTATAATGGTTGTGAATATGGTCTGACCTATCGACTGAAAGACGGAAAGAAAATGGAGATCCAGGATGTTCTTTCAGGAAGTGATTACAAAATAAAAAAGAAAATTGCCAGTACTTATGCAAAGAAAATCAGCAGTGCAGGATATAAACCAATCATGAGACAGGATTGTTCGGACTTTCAGTTTTATATCAAACCGGGAAAGAAAGTAGTGGTTTGCTTCGGACCATACCAGCCAATGGGCGGAAATGGTCATACATCCATTGAATTAAAAGGAAAGTTGAAATAAAGCAGAGTATATTTCTTAGGAAAAACAGGAGAAGAATAATATGAAAAGAAAGGGAAATTTGTTGGTTACTATAGTAGCTGGAATGGTTATATCTACATTGGTGGGAGCAACTGATGTTGCGGCAGAAAATAAAGGCAGTATGAGCATTCCATCTGATGCTGTAGAGTATAGTGGAAATTATTATAAAGTTTATGAAGATGTTATAGGAACAAATTTGTATGGGGAGGATGCTTTTCAAGAAGCAGAAGCTTACTGTGAGCAAATGGGTGGTCATTTAGCAACCATTACAACACAAGAGGAAAATGACTTTATTTACGATTATATTGTTTCGCAAGGAGTTCGGTCTGCTTATTTTGGCTTTACTGATCAGGAAACGGATGGAATATGGAAGTGGGTTACTGGGGAAACAGTAAATTATACAAATTGGTCAAATGGAGAACCGAATGGTGAAACATCGCAGGAAGATTATGCAATGTTTTACTGGAAATACACGACAGGAAAATGGAATGATGGAAATTTTGGTGGAAGTACAGTTAATGGCGGCAGAAATTTTATCTGTGAATGGGAGGGATCAAATTCTAATACACAATTTGTAAAGACAGTCAATGTCGTAATATATGAAAATAAACAAAAACAAACGGATGAAGCCATAGAATATTGTCTGTCAGAGGGAACGGAAGTTCAAATTGATGGAAAGAGTTATATAAGTGAAAGAGAAGGCAGTATTGCGTTTCAAAGTACAGATTACAAAAGCGCAGTGTTTTCAAAAAGTGGATATTCTACAAGGACAATTTCGAAAGAACGGCTGGAAAAATCACAAAAAGTATATTTACAACAAACTTCAACAAAACCAGTGATAAATGCAGTCTGGATTGATGATGTTGATGTAATGAATGAGGAATATGAGATCAGTCCTACAGAAACAGAACAGAAGGTTTTAGAAGCGGAAATTGACTGGGGAAATAATCAGCCTGGAACGGTAGAACTTGTTCAAAAAGGAATAAGACAAAAATTTTCAGGGGATAGTTTACAACTGGTAATAAAAGATCGTTTTGATGTGACACAAAGTATATATTTACATGCTACAGATATGCAGGGAAATGTTACTATAAGAGAACTTAGATTTGTAGCGGAAAATAATGTTCCAGATTGTCTGGAAGGGTTAAAATTTTCATGGGAAAGTAAAATAGGACTGACATTGCCAGAAGAAATACCTTTTGTGGGAGGAAAAGATATTGGTGTGAAGCTTACCGATGCGTTTCTGCCAATTTCGGTAGTTGTAGAGGAGAATAAAGTTTATGCCACGATAGGCATTGATGTGCTGAGCTATACGAAATCTGATAAATATGGATCCAACTCTCAGACAAAGAGCAAGGCACACGTGTTGAAGCGTGAAACAAAAAATTTATTTGATAATATTAAAGATGCAGTTTCTTTGCAAGATACAAAGAAAACACTTAAAAAGTTGAAAAATATAAAATCTACATATGGAACGGCAATGAAATATCCACAGGGATCTTTTGGATTCTCCGCAGATTTTACAATTCTGGGTTATGTAGAAGGATATATAACAAAGGATAACAAATTAGAAATTTCTGGTGGAAAGGTGATTTTTAATCCTTCCGTTTCAAGTGATTGGTCAGGACAGTTTGCGATTGGTCCGGTTCCATGTTACTGGGAAGCACAAATAAAAGGTGAGGCAGAAGCAAGACTTCATGTTGCTGTACAACAGGAGAAAAATCTGACACCTTTTGGCGAAGCAGATGTAACAATTTCCGGAAGTGTTGGTGCAGGAGTTGGACTCAATAAAGTTGCAACGGTTGGTGGTGGCGGAACATTGGCATTTAAACCATATGTTCAAATAAAAGCTGATCCATATTTTAGTATGACAACATCGGTCAATGCATATTTTAAGGCGAAACTTGGAATATTTGAATACAAGTATGATTTTCCATCTATCAAAGATTGGTTTGTAGAATATCCCAAGGCATCAACAAAAAATTATTCATCAAAAATGAAAAAAGGTTTTGATTATTATGATGTAGATAATTATGTTCTGCAAGATATAAGCTATCTCGATGATAAGTCTTATTTTATGGCAAATAGTTCAAAGACAGAGAATAGAAAAAGTAAATCTCTTAAGCAGGAAACAACTTTTTTAAGTAATGTTTATCGAGAAGCAAAACCACAGGTTTCACGCTTTGGGGACGGAACAAAATTGGCAGTATGGATTGATGCAAACAATGCACTTATCAATGATTTATGCCTATACTATTCTTATTATGATGGAAGTCAATGGTCGGAGCCGGCTATTATTGCGCAAGACGGAACACCGGATTTTGAACCACAAGTACTGGTTCAAAATGATATTGCCTATATAGTATGGCAAAATGCAAAAAGAGAATTTGCAGAAACAGATACGCTAAATACGGTTTCAGAGGATATGGGAATTACAGTAGCGGCTTTTGATAAAACACAACAGACATTTGAGGTATACGATATAAGTAAGGGTGTTAAAGGGCTGCATATGATGCCTAAGATTTGTGGAGAAGCAGAAAAAATAGCGGTTGTATGGTTGGATAATAATGAAAATGACTGGTTTGGTTTAAATCAAAACAACATTATCTATAGCAGTGAGTTTGATGGGCATAATTGGAGTGAACCAAAAGCAATATATCAGGGATTGAATTCGATCAGCAGCTTTTCGGCAGGATATATTGATGGAGAACTGGCAGTTACTTATTGTGAAGATCAAGGTAATGATTTACAGGCACGTGATTCCAAAATTTATATAAATGCTGAAGAAATAGTGAGTGCAAGAGGTGGATCTGCACCTGTCATTTGCGAGAACAGCTTATACTGGTATCAGGATGGAACGCTGATGTATCGTGAAAATGCCTTTGATAGCAATAGCAAAAAAATCACTGAAAAAAATGTTGTAAAAACAGACGATTATCAAATTATAGATAATGGGGATAAGAGAGTTATTTTATATACAGCCTCTGATGGAATGAAAAAAGAGCTATATGGAATTTTTGAAGAAAATGCATCCGGTGCATGGGGAGAGCCAGTTGCGCTTACGGATAATGGAAAATATATCAATTCTTATAGTGCTGTCTGGGAAGGGGACAGTTTGGAAATCTTTATGGAAAGCCAGCTTGTAGGTGAAAACGATGATGATGAACCTTATGGAACGGCTGATTTGCTACAACTTCATATAGAACCTTATTGTAATGTGGTGTTAGAAGAAGTAGATATGGAGAATGAGAAAATTGCACCGCAATCTACTGTTGAAATAAGTTTAAAATTAAAAAACTGTGGAGAAAAAGCTGGAAAATTTATAGTAGATGTTGTAAACGAAGAAGGAACTGTAATTGACAGTATAGAATCGGACGATGTATTGCTTTCGGGTACAGAACAGGAAGTTAGGTATCCATATGTGGTAAAGGTCAATCAAATTGGAAAAAAATTATCGTTTGAAGTAAGAAAATCGGACGATGTGGAACAAGATTTTTCTGATAAAAAGAAAGATATTTATCTCATCTATTCAGATATCGGTCTGGAAAATACAGGGTGGGGAGAATCGGCAGATGGAGAAGAATATATTTATACATCAATTACAAATAATGGCTGTCAAACAGAAGAGCTGATCAGCCTTTCAATCTATAAAGATTCACCGCAAGGAGAATTGGTAAAAACAGAAAAAATTGATAAACTGGAACCGTTAGAAAGCAGGCAGATAATCGTTAATGTTCCATATGACGAGAAACAGGTGTATTACTTTGTGGCAGAGGAGCGAAGCGATGAAGAATCTGTAGCAAATAATATAGATTTTGTTGTACTTGATAAAACGGTGTTCACAAGGGAAAACAAAAAAGAAATTTATGATCTGAAGGCTTATAAAGAAAAGAAGGAGTATATCGTGGGGGATACTTTCGATATAAGAGATTTAAAAGTTATAGCGCTTTTTACAGATGGAACAACGGAAGACGTGACGAACAAAGCCAAGATTGACAGTGCGAGTATTGATATAACAAAGGTGGGAAGATACCTGTGTGCTGTATCATATGGAGGTAAAAATGTTGAATTTGAAGTTACGGTGAAAAACGTAGAAAAGCCGGAAAACGTAGAAAAGTCAGAAAACATAGAAAAGCAGGAAAGCATAAAAAAGACGATATCCAAATTGCAGATAAATGCGAAGAAAGGTAGTAAAAAAATTCAAATTACAACAATTAAAAGAGCCAAAGTGAAAATTCAACTTAATAAAAAGCTATTTAAGAAAGGGGGCAAAAAGGTCAGGACAGTCACTATCTCTGCAAATAAAAATAAGAAAGGAAAAATAACAGTCAGGTTGACAAAAAAGATACCAAAAAAGACGAGAATCAAAGTGACTGTTTCAAAAGCAGGATATAAAACAAAGAAAAAGACACGGAAGATCAAATGAAAATTAGGGAATTATATCGTAGATATTGTTAAAAACACAAAAGAATTTAACAGAGTACTATTAAAAATATGAAAGGAATGGACTATATATGAAAAAGAAAACACATATGTTCAGACATTTATTTTTATTCTGTCTGCTGGCGATGGCAGTAGCTTTCGCTAATCCAACCGGGCATACGACCGTATCAGCAGCAAAGAAAGCATCTTACAAAATTATCAACAAAAAAGAAACAAGGAAAAATAATAAGCTCACAGGAACTTATCTTTATCAGCTTCCACAGTTAAAAGGAAAAAGTGCGGCAGTGAAAAAGATAAATAGATCATTAAAAAAAGATTATAAGGCAACGCTTGCAAGTAAAAAGAGATTATTTCAATATTTAAAGGATTCGCCATATGCAGCAGATGAAGGGGAATATTATTGTATACATAAATGTAAAGTGACTTATAATCAAAATGGATATATTTGTTTTAAGTTTACTGGTGACTGGATGGCAGGCGGCGTTCATAATGGCTGGGAATATGGTCTGACCTATCGACTGAAAGATGGAAAGAAAATGGAGATTCAGGATGTTCTCTCCGGAAGTGACTATGAGATAAAACAGAAGATTGCCAGTACTTATGCAAAGAAAATTGCAAGTGCAGGATATGAACCGATTATGCGAAAAGATTGTTCTGACTTTCAGTTTTATATCAAACCGGGAAAGAAAGTAGTGGTTTGCTTCGGACCGTATCAGCCAATGGGCGGAAATGGACGCAGTTCCATTAAATTAAAAGGAAAGTTAAAGTAAAATAAATTTACGCAGCGGATGAAATAAAAACAGTTGACAAAATAGCCTTTTCTCGGTAATTTGGAGAAAAGGCTATTTAAATAATTCTGGAAAAAACAAAAGATATTGAAATAAAACTTTCTGAAATGGAAAAATAATTTTAAATTCTGCATATAGTATGTTATACTGGGAAAAAGGAGGAGCACGCGTATGGTTGAGAGAAAAGAATACCTTGATCAGCTTTGGGCATGGAAAGACGAACAGCAGATCAAGGTTGTGACTGGCATCAGGCGTTGCGGAAAGTCGGTACTTCTGGAACAGTATCAGCAGAGACTTTTAGCAGAAGGTGTCACACCAGAACAGATTATTTCTGTCAATTTTGAAGATCTGGATTATGAGCCATTGAAAGATTATATGGAATTGTATCGCTACATTAAAGAACGATTATGTACCGATAAGATGACCTATATTTTTTTGGACGAAGTTCAGAATGTTCCCTCGTTTGAGAAGGTGGTTGACAGTCTTTATATCAAAGATTATGTGGATGTTTATATCACAGGATCGAACGCATATATGTTGTCGAGTGAACTTGCGACACTTTTGTCAGGGCGGTATGTGGAAATATCAATGTTGCCACTTTCCTTTCGAGAATACATCACGGTAACGGGAATGCAAAGAGAGGAAGCTTTTGCAGAATTTATGAAAACGGGAGGACTTCCCTATGTTGCTGTGATGAACCGTACAGATCAGAAAGTAGACCAGTATCTGGAAGGAATCTACAATACGGTTATTGTGAAAGATATTGAGGAGCGGCAGACAAGAAAAGAAAAAGACAGCGGAAAACGAAAAATTACAGATATTGCATTACTGAAGACAATTGCACGATATCTGTCAAGCGTGATCGGAAGTCCGGTATCTATGAAAAGTATAACAAATTATCTGATTTCGTCCGGAAGAAAAGTTTCACAGAATACAGTCAGCGATTATGTGGAAGCTCTGACGGAGTCCTTCATTTTCTATTCGGTGGAGAGGTTTGATATTGTTGGAAAACAACTTTTAAAGGTCAATAATAAACTTTACATGGTAGATATGGGACTTAGAAATCACATTCTTCCAAGGAAACGTTATGATCTTGGATTTACGATGGAAAATATTGTTTATCTTGAATTAAAGAGAAGGGGCTATAAAATCAATATTGGAAAATTTGGTTCTGCAGAAGTAGATTTTGTAACACAGAAAGAAGGTGTGCTCACCTATTATCAGGTGACTGCTGATATGACTGCGGAAGAAACATTTGAAAGAGAGATGAGACCATTACGGAGTATACGGGACAATTATGAGAAGATTGTTTTAACGTTAGAGCGATTTTCACTGGGAAATTATGATGGCATAAAAGTTGTGAATGTAATCGACTGGCTTTTAGAGTGAAAAAAGTCTTTATTTACGAAAGGAAAGGTGAGTCTATGAAAAAAGCAACCGCAAAGTTACTGTTATTTTTCTTTTGCATGAGTTTTCTTATGGTGATTCCGGGGAAGGCGAATGCAGCAGAAAGCATTTCGATCAACATCCCGGTAAAATATGGTCAGACGGAAGGACGAAAAATCTTTGACATGATCAACGAGATGAGAACAGACAGATTTGATGCATGGTATTGGAATCCAGACAATGAAACAAAAACGGTATATAGTGACCTGAATGAACTTGTGTATGATTATGATCTGGAGAGAATTGCAACGAAGCGTGCAGCGGAACTTGCATTATTGTTCGATCATGAAAGACCGAACGGTGAAAGTTGGCTCAGTATTTATGCGGAAGAAGGTATCACTTATCGTGCAGCCGGAGAGAACATTGCAATGGGACAGCATACAGCAGAAGCAGCAAATGCGGCATGGCGTGAAGATGGCGAGCCGTATAACGGACAGGGGCATCGAAGGAGTATGCTGAATCCTAAGTTTAATTGTGTTGGAATAGGGCATGTTTACCTGGATGGCTGTCATTACTGGGTAGAAGAATTTGCATACAGAACTTCTGTTAATACCACGGAAACAACAGCAAATGACAGTGAGCAAACCATGAGCCTTTCGGTGCCGAAAAGCAAGGTTACGGGTCTTAAAGTAGCGTTTGACAAAACTTCCTATATTCTTCGACCAGGAGAATCAGCAGAAGTAAATTTTACGACTAAGGTTACTGCTTTTGGAAGAAGTGGAACTGTGACAGATATGCCGGACATTTCTGTAGATGATCCTTCGATCGCCACCTATAGTAATGGGAAAATTTCGGGAGTAGCAGAAGGAACCACGACATTAACGGCATCTCTGTACGGACTGACAGCAGCAGATCTGCCAACGATAAATGTGCATGAATGTGACAAGTACTGGAATCAGGGGGAGATCACAACAGAACCGAACTGCATAAAAGAGGGCGAAAAAACATTTACCTGCACGATCTGCGGCAATACAAAAACAGAAAAAGTGAACAAAACCGACCATTTGCACACGGCAATCCGCAATAAAAAAGAGCCTACCTGCAAGGATCAGGGATATAGTGGAGATACCTATTGTAAAGATTGTGGGGAGAAAGTTTCCACCGGTCATGTAATTCCACGAACAGAGAATCATAGCTGGGATGCCGGAGTGATCACAACAGAGCCGACCTGTACAGAGGAAGGCGAAAAAACACTTACATGCAGTATCTGCGGCAATACAAAAACGGAAAAAATGAGTGCAACAGGCCATCAGCATACGGAAGTCCGCGATCAAAAGAATCCTACCTGCAAGGAAGAAGGTTACAGCGGAGACACTTATTGTAAAGATTGTGGGGAGAAAGTTTCCACCGGTCAGGTCATTGCCAAAACAGAAGATCATAGCTGGAACCAGGGAGAGATCACAAAAGAACCGAACTGCATAAAAGAAGGCGAAAAAACATTTACCTGCACGATCTGCGGCAATACAAAAACGGAAAAAGTGAGCAAAACGGATCATCAGCATACGGAAATCCGCAATCAGAAGAATCCTACCTGCAAGGAAGCAGGCTATAGTGGAGATACTTATTGCACAGATTGTGGAAAGAAAATTTCATCCGGTAAGTCGATTGCCAAAACAAGGAATCATAACTGGGATGCCGGAGTGATCACAACAGAGCCGACCTGCACAGAGAGAGGCGAAAAAACATTTACATGCAGTATCTGCGGCAATACAAAAACGGAAAAAGTAAGTGCAACAGGACACCGTTATGGAAAATATGAAGTTGTCAAAGAGCCGACAAACGCAAGAAAAGGACTGAAAGCCAAAACTTGCAGTGTATGCGGAAAAATAGTCTATGAGGGGATACCAAAGACAAATTCTTCGCCGACAGATTCTTCAGAGACAAATCCGGATCAGAATCCGCAGACAAGCCAGAAGACCACAAGGAAGATCAAACTGAACCGCAGGAAACTGACTTTGAAAAAGGGCAGGAGTTTTCGACTGAAAGTTACGTTAACTCCGGAAGACAGTCAGGATAAGATTATTTACAGAACTTCAAATAAAAAGATTGCAGCCGTCAGCAAAACAGGAAAGATCAGAGCAAAGAAGAAAGGCAAAGCAAGGATTACGGTAATTTCAGGCAAAAAGAAAGTTATCTGCAAAGTGACGGTGAAATAAGAAGATTTCACAAAATATTTCAAAAATTTTGTAGACAAAAGACTTCTTGTGGGGTTATCATATAAATATAGTGAAGCTGCACTCGGAACGGAAAGAACATCGAGAAAGCAACGCGATGCTCTGTTAAGTGGGAAACAGAAGCGGAAAGCAGCCTATCTGTGAGCAAACTTACAACAGTGAAAAGAGAAAGGGAGGAAGGACAATGACAGAAACAGGAAAGGAAACAAGAAAAAGATTAGCAAAAGCAGCCTGGGCACTGGCACTTGCAGGAACGCTGGTATGTATGCCGACACAGGCATCCGCAGCTCAACCGAACAAAGCGACTGTAAAGAAAGCTTATAAAACCTATGTAAAGAAAAAATTATCTTCCGTAGCGGGAGGAGCTGCATACTGCGATATTGATCGGGATGGCGTTCCGGAAATGTTTTATTCCTACACCAAAGGCAGCCAGAATGGACTGAAAGTTTTCACTTACCAGAAAGGAAAAGTGGTAAGCATGAAATCACAGCAAGGGACAGGAACGGATCAGGTTTATTATAACAAAAAGAAGAAACAGGTCTGCATTGTGATAAGTGACAGTGACGGAATGAGTGCTACTTTTACTTTTTACAAGAAAAACGGCAAAAAATTGAAAAAAGTTCAGGAATATAAATGTATTTACAGTGCAGATGGAATGAGCGTAAATTTCTATAAAAATGGAAAGAATATTTCACCGGAAAAATATCTGGCTATTCGAAATCAGCTCACCAAATGGAAAGGGGTCTATGCTACAGCAGGATGATGAACAGAAAAATTCTCTTTACCGCCATTCTTATGGCAGCAGTAGTGAGTATTTCCGGCTGCAGAGACTCCAAAGAAAGCGGCACGGCAGAACAGGGGACATTCGCTGAGAAAACCAAAGATCGGACGGAACACTTAAGCCAGAATGAAACAGATACAGAAAAAAGCACAGATGAAGTGCTTATAAAAGAAACGGCAAAAAGTGCAGGAGAAGCAGAAGGCAGCGGCGAAGAGAAAACAGGAACGGAAGGAAACAGAGGTTCAGAAAATGAAATTTCCAGGATAAATTACTATGATTTTGACGGAAATCTGATTTATTATGAAAGTTATGCGTACTATGATAATGGTCTGCTGTGCAGTACAACACTTCATTCCGTTGATTACTATGACAATGGAGAAGGGGCAGAGGAGCCCTATGTAGGAGATGATTATACGTTTCTGTATTTATATGATGCAGATGGAAATGTGAAAGATACGATGCTCGGTTCTCTGACGATCGCAGATAATTATGATGAAAGCACAGGAAGAATGATACTGGATTATGATTACGATGCAGACGGTAATTCCGGCGAGGTTGTTATTTATCCAAAAGAAGAGAGTATCGAACAGGAAAAGTTTCATGTAGATGCATCCAGAACAGAAAAGATTTATGGAGAAGCACCGGTGATACCGACGCGTGCAGAAAATGGATGGGCTTCTTCCTATTTAAATGAGATTTTTGCAGGAGAAGCACCGACCGATATGACAAAAGCCAGATTTATGGATGTCAATGATGACGGACAGCCGGAACTCTGGATGGATTACGGATATGGTTATGCAGGAGGAGAAGTGTTTGCAACAGATGGAAGTACAACAGATAAAGTGTATCTTTCACATGGTGCAGCCTATACGATCAAAGGAAGCAATCTTCTGCATACAGTCGGTGGTCATATGGGCGGTTATTACGATACAGTCTATCAACTGGAAAACGGCAAATTTGTTACCGCTGCAGAAGGCAGTTATGGAGAAATGGAAGATATGCAGCGAAATGAAAATGATGAGCCGGTCTATGAATATTACTGGAATGGGAATCAGGTAGAAAAAGATCAGTATGAGCAGAACCTGAAAGAAGTATTTGAACAGGAAAAAGCAGAAGATATCAATCAGAATATTTATACGTTTGAACAGTGCCGGGTGCTGCTTCAGAAAATTTCAGGTGCATAACGGAAAATAAATTGTATTAAAAAAAAAACAAAAGAAACAGTAAAAAACCACTTGCATTTGTGAGTGGTTTTTACTATAATAGCGAGTGTTGTGACATTGATAGCGTTGAAGCGTGAGGTTGCTGCGAACTCAAATCGCAGGTTTTCCGTGGAGCGAATGTCAAGTTATAAAACTGGCGACAAGTCACTGTACAATATAGAGAACGTCCGGGTAAGCCGGAAACACCGTGTGAGATTTGAGACACACACGGCATAGTGTACAGTCACCGCTTGTCGTACTGAAACAAAGTGCGAAAAGGAGGCGACTTTTTTATTATGGCAACAAGTCAAGTAATGAGAATCACATTAAAAGCATATGACCATCAGCTGGTTGATGCATCTGCAAAAAAAATCATCGAAACTGTAAAAAAGAACGGATCTAGGGTGAGCGGACCGGTGCCACTGCCAACAAAGAAAGAAGTAGTGACAATTCTGAGAGCCGTACACAAATACAAAGATTCCAGAGAACAGTTTGAGCAGAGAACTCATAAAAGACTGATTGATATCATCACACCAACACAGAAAACAGTTGATGCCCTGTCTCGTTTAGAGATGCCGGCAGGTGTTTCCATCGATATCAAGATGAAACAGAAATAATTTTTAATGAGAAATTATCCTTACAAGGTTGATATAAATATATTAACTTTCTGTCTAGGATGATTGCACAACACAGTGTAATCCGCTGTAGAATCACAGGAGGTAAACAATGAAGAAAGCAATTTTAGCTACTAAAGTCGGAATGACTCAAATCTTCAACGAAGACGGAGTTTTAACTCCAGTAACTGTATTGCAGGCTGGTCCATGTGTGGTAACACAGGTTAAAACACAGGACAATGATGGTTACAGTGCAGTACAGGTTGGTTTCGCTGACAAGAGAGAAAAACTTGTTAACAAACCGGTTAAAGGACACTTTGATAAAGCTGGTGTCTCCTACAAAAGATTCGTAAGAGAATTTAAACTGGAAGGTGCTGAAGAAATGGCACTCGGACAGGAAATCAAATGCGATGTTTTTGCAGCAGGAGACAAAGTTGACGCAACTGCAATCAGCAAAGGTAAAGGTTTCCAGGGCGCAATCAAAAGACATGGACAGTCCAGAGGACCTATGGCTCACGGTTCTAAATACCATCGTCATGCAGGTTCTAACGGTGCTGCATCTGACCCGAGTAAAGTATTCAAAGGT
>OHAC01002966.1_pt1 | contig 12679 bp, 10 predicted proteins | sample 1577051 | NCBI WGS metagenome assembly OHAC01 (sample SAMEA3541499, study PRJEB24748) | human gut metagenome | biome: human gut; feature: human-associated habitat; material: faeces | place: China | collected 2012 | reverse complement strand
GCAGCACAGCGGTGGATTTTTCGGCATTGGATGCCGAATTTTCTGCGCTGCAATCCGGCAGCGCAGAACTGCGTACCAAACTGGAAACCTTGCAGCCGGACATCTCTGCTCTGAAAAATATCCGCAAGTATATCGACATGGTGCTGAATAAGCAGCAGCTTTCCGCACCGAGCGGTAGGATGCCGGAGAAGGAATCGGTGCTGAAGAAGCTGCATGAAGCCAAAGCCACCGCTGCCCCGAAGAAACCGGAGCAGCAGAAGAACACACCGGAACTTTAAGGAGGAAGGAACATGACCTACACCCAAGCCCAGATCGACAAAGCCAATGCGGTGAATCTGGAAAAATTTCTCCGGGCACAGGGCGAAACGCTGGTGCGCAGTGGAAAGGAATATCGCTGGAAAGCCCACGACAGCCTGACTGTCTGCGGCAACAAATGGTTCCGGCACAGCCAGAGCAAGGGCGGCTTTCCGGTGGATTTCGTGATGGAGTTTTACGGCAAGTCCTTCCCCGAAGCGGTGCAGATGCTGACCGGAGAGCCGGGCGAAGGCCAGCCGGAGGCTGACCCCGCCCCCTCTCCGGCATTTCGTCTGCCGCTGCGGAATGTCACCAACGCCAATATCCTGAACTATCTGACACAGGAGCGAAAACTCAGTCCCTCACTGGTGAATTTCTTCATCGCTGCCGGAGATATTTACGAGGACGCCGCTCACCACAACGTGGTCTTTGTGGGGCGGGATGCGGACGAGCATCCCCGCTACGCAAGCAGCCGTGGCATCCATGAGAAGTTCCGGCAGGATGCAGCAGGTGCAGAAAAGGCATTTGGCTTTGCCCATCGTGGCACCGACAAGCAGTTGCTGGTCTTTGAAGCCCCGATTGACCTGCTGTCCTTCATCGAACTGTTCCCGAAAAACTGGCAGCAGCACAATTATCTGTCGCTGGGCGGGGTGTCGGGCAAGGCGCTGCAGCAGTTTCTTTCTGAACGCCCGGACGTGGAGCGGGTATTCCTCTGTCTGGATGCCGACAAAGCCGGAGAGGATGCCTGCAAGCGGCTGGCGGGGCTGCTGCCGGACACCGTGAGTGTGACCCGCATTCAGCCCTGCATGAAAGACTGGAACGAAGTTTTGGTGCACCGGGCAGAGATCCCGAACCACAATTATTTCAAAAGCATCGTGCTGAAAGAGCCGTCAAAACCGGAAACGGTGAAGATCATCCGCATGAGCGACGTGGAACTGACCCCGGTGGAATGGCTCTGGAAGCCGTATCTGCCTTTTGGAAAGCTCAGTGTGCTGCAAGGCAATCCCGGTGAGGGCAAGACCTACTTTGCCATGCACCTTGCCGCCGCCTGCACCAACGGAAAGCTGCTGCCCAACATGGAGCGCATGGAGCCCTTTAACGTGATCTACCAGACCGCAGAGGACGGTCTGGGCGATACGGTCAAGCCCCGCCTGATCGAAGCCGGCGCAGACCTTGACCGGGTGCTGGTCATTGATGACAGCGATGTGCAGCTGACGCTCTCCGATGAACGAATTGAAAAAGCTATAATCGAGAACAACGCCCGACTGGTCATCATCGACCCGATCCAGGCGTATCTCGGTGCCGACGTGGACATGAACCGGGCAAACGAAGTCCGGCCCATCTTCATGCGGCTGGGACAGGTAGCGCAGCGAACAGGCTGCGCTATTTTGCTGATTGGGCACCTGAATAAAGCAGCCGGGATGCAGAGTTTGCAACGAGGTCTCGGCTCCATCGACATTGCCGCCGCCGTGCGCAGCGTCATGTTCATCGGCAAGTTGAAGCACGACCCCACCATGCGCATCCTGACCCATGAGAAAAGTTCCCTTGCTCCGCCGGGCGTGTCGCTGGCATTTTCTTTGGGGGACGAAGGCGGTTTCCGCTGGGTCGGCGAGTACGACATTACCGCAGACGAGATGCTGTCCGGCATCGAGCCGCAGCGGGAAACCAAAACGCAGCAGGCCAAAGACCTGATTTGTACGCTGCTTGCCGGAGGGAAGCGGGTGTACAGCGAGGACATCGACAAGGCGGCACTGGACAAGGGCATACCGAGCCGTACTGTCCGGGATGCCAAACGAGAACTGGGCAACGCCCTGAAAAGCAAGATCGTGGAAGGCCGCAAAAAGGTCTTTTGGATGGAATGAGCCGTTTGACTGGCAGAAAATTTTGGCTGGCAAGAAAATCATGGTACACCCACAGTTGCCAGTCTGCCAGCTAAATTCGGAAAATGACGATAAAAGGAGAGATTCAATGGAAAATCAGAATTCGAGTTATTCGGTGCAGATCGGTAAAACCACCTTTATTGTGTGCGTGAAGCAGTCCGAAACCGCCAAAAAGCCGATTGAAAAGCTGTTCAAGGATATGTGCAGACATGAGGTCACAAGGGACTTCCTTGCAGACAACCTGATGAATTTAGAAAAATTACCGAAAACCTCTTGACGAAGTCCATCCCGAAGGTACAGGCTATCGGGCGAGAACGAGATTTGCCAAGTTCTTCAACCTCCCGGAATTGATGTCCATGTTCAAGGAGGTTGCGGACATTAAAACCTCTGACCAGCTTCATTTGCCGGTTCCCGAAGCGAAGTTTGAAACAGTGGTGGCAAAGCCGTCCGAAATTCAAAAGGAAATGGTGCAGGAACTGAGCAAACGTGCCGCAGATATCCACTCCGGCATCGTGGATGCGTCCGTGGACAATATGCTTTGCGTCACCAACGATGGGCGTAAGATCGGCTTGGATGTTCGCCTGATGAACCCCATGCTGCCGGACGACCCCAACAGCAAGCTGAACGTATGCGTTCAGAACGTGCTGAAGATCTGGGAGGAGGGTAAAGAACAGAAGTTGACCCAACTTTTGTTCTGCGACCTCTCGACACCAAAGAACGATGGCAATTTCAACGTGTACGATGATATTCGCAAAAAGCTGATTGCTGCCGGAGTGCCGGAAAACGAGATCGAGTTTATCCACAACGCAGATACCGAAGCAAAAAAGGCGGCATTGTTCTCCAAAGTGCGCTCCGGCGATGTGCGAGTTTTGCTCGGAAGTACGGCGAAAATGGGAGCGGGCACCAACATCCAATCCCGGCTTGTGGCGGTGCATCACTTGGACGTTGGCTGGAAACCCAGCGACATGACCCAGCGCAATGGTCGCATCATTCGGCAGGGCAATATGAATAAGGAAGTCAAAGTGTTCAATTACGTCACGGAAGGGACATTTGACAGCTACCTCTTTCAGACCCTTGAGAATAAGCAGCGATTTATCAGCCAAATTATGACTTCAAAATCCCCGGTGCGCTCCTGTGAGGATGTGGACGAACAGGCGCTTTCCTATGCGGAGATCAAGGCACTGTGTGCCGGAAATCCGCTCATCAAGGAGAAGATGGATTTGGATGTGCAGGTGGCAAAGCTGAAGGTGCTGAAAGCTGACCACCAGAGCCAGAAATTCCGGCTACAAGACAAACTGCTGACCAAGTTCCCGGCAGATATTCAGGAAGCGAACGCTCACATCGCAGGGTTGAAAGCAGATGCACAACTTGCCGCCGCCCATCCGCAGGGCAAGGAGGAATTCTGCGGCATGACCATCAAGGGCGTGACCTACGATGAGAAAAAGACCGCCGGTGAGCGTCTGGTGCTTGCCTGCTCCGAACTGCCCAACGCCGAAGAAAAAGTCATCGGCAGCTACCGGGGTTTTGAACTGTCCCTGCGTTTCGACACCTACCGCAGCGAGTATCAGGCGATTCTGAAGGGTCAGCGGAGGTACCCGGTAGCACTGGGCACCGACCCGCTGGGCAACATTATCCGTTTGGATAATTCGCTGAACAACTTCCCGGAGCGCATTAACTCTGCTGAGAATAAACTAGCCACTCTGCATCAGCAGCAGGCAGCGGCGCAGGTCGAGGTGGAAAAGCCGTTCCCGCAGGAAGAGGAACTGGCGCAGAAATCTGCACGGCTGGCCGAGCTGAATGCACAGCTGGATGTGGACGAAAAACAGCATGATGAGCCGGAACAGGAAGAACCGAAAAAGGAGGATGCCCCGCGCCCCTCTGTGCTGGCTGCGCTGGAAGATAAGGCTGATAAGGTAGAACCCGTCAAACCGTTCAAATCTTATTTCGACAAGGAGGAACGATAACGTGCGGAATCGGGAGTACCGATTGTTTATTCGTGTCACCGCAGAAGAACGGCATCGCATCTGTGAAAAAATGTATGGCATGAGGATTCACAGCCTGAGTGCCTATATCCGCAAAATGGCGCTGGATGGGTATTGTCTGAACCTTGATCTGCCACAGCTGCGGAAGATGTCCTACCTTCTTCAGAATTGCAGCAATAATCTGAATCAGATGGCGAAGCGTGTCAATGAAAGCAATCAGCTGTATGCCGCAGACCTTGAGGACTTGCGCACCCGGCTGGATGAGCTGATTGAGATTGGTCGGCAGATCCTTTCCCGGCTGGCAGAGCTCTAAAATTTTCCCCGCAGTTGGAGGACTGTGGGGGTACATAAGGGTTGACATCCTTGCAAGGCAGATGTCGATACCTTTATAATAGGGGCGAAAAAGAAAGGTTGGTGTCTGATATGAGGTTTTTGTTCAAGATGATGCTTGCCCCGATCTCTCTGTTCGTGGCTTTTCTGGCTTTGATGGCAAAGTGGCTTCTTACTCTGTCCAGCTATGTTGTCGCGCCGTTGATGCTGTATATTTTCGGCTGCGGCATCTACACCGTCTACCGCCAGACTTGGGATCAGTTCCTGATTCTGCTGGTTGCTGAATTTCTCTGCTTTGTCCTTTTTGTCGGCGCAACTGCGATGGTGGAGGGCGTTGAACGATTCAGCGGCTGGCTCCGGGACGTTATTTGATTTTGAATCTTCTGCCGCCTTCGGGCGGCTTTTTCGTTGAAGGGGGGGGATCTGCTCTGGCCGCTACTCGTCTGATTGCACTGCATCAGCACAAAGGAAAATCTATTGCCGCCTGCCTGAAAGACCGCACCGGCTATGCGCAGAATCCCGACAAGACTGAAAGGGGCGAACTTGTCAGCAGCTATCAATGCAGCCCGCTTACCGTGGATGAGGAGTTTATGCTCACAAAGAAGCTGTACGAGCAGGCCACCGGGCGCAGCCAGAAAAGCAATGTGATTGCCTATCAGATACGGCAATCCTTCCGGCCCGGTGAAATCACAGCAGCGGAAGCAAATCAAGTTGGCTACGAATTGGCCTCCCGATTTCTGAAAGGCAAACACGCTTTTATCGTCGCCACCCATACCGACCGGGAGCATATCCACAATCATATTATCTATAACTCGACCGCTTTGGATGGCACCCGGAAATTTCGGGATTTTTTCTTCTCTGGGCTGGCAGTGCAGCGATTGAGCGACCTGATTTGTCTGGAGCATCAGCTCTCCGTAATTGAAAAGAAGCCTTACCGAGAACGGCAGAAGCGCATCACTTACCCGCCAAAGGAAAGCAACCGCGACCGGCTGTGCAGTGTCATCGACGAAATTTTGCAGCAGAAGCCCACCGACTACGAAGATTTTCTGCAAAAGCTGGAACAGCAGGGCTATGAAATCAAGCGCGGCAAATACACCTCGGTCAAAGGCGCACGGCAGAAACGCTTTATCCGGTTCAAGACACTGGGTGCCGGGTACAGCGAGGACGAAATCAAAGCTGTGCTGGCTGGCAAAGTGGAGCACCACCCCCGCCAGAAACAGCTACCCAAAGAGCAGCCGTTTCAGCTGCTGGTCGATATTCAGGCAAAACTTGCTGAAGGCAAAGGCGGCGGCTATGAACGTTGGGCGAAAAAGTATAATCTGAAAGAAATGTCCAAGACGCTGATTTATCTGCAAGAGCAGAAAATCGGCAGTGCGGATGAGCTGAAAGAGCTTTCAGATGCTGCACTTTCACACTATCACGAACTGGGCGATTCTATCAAGGCCGCAGAGCAGCGCATGACCGAGATTGCCGTCCTCCGGGCGCACATCGTCAACTACGCCAAGACCCGGCCAGTGTATGATGCTTACCGCAAATCTGGGTATAGTCCCAAATTTCTGGAAGCACACCGGGAGGAAATAACGTTGCACCGAGCTGCCAAAGACGCTTTTGATGAAACAAGATTGAAAAAGCTGCCGAAGGTAAAGGAGCTGAACGCGGAGTATTCTGCTTTGCTCACCAAGAAAAAAGCACTCTATCCAGAGTACCGAAAGGCACGGGATGAGATGCAGGAGATCGTAAAAGCGCAGAAGAATGTAGAGCTGTTCTTTGCAGAGGAAAAGGACAGCAAGGAAAAAGAACAAACCCGATAAGCCAAGACCGCCGAGAGTCTGACCTTTTATGGTCGGTTCCCGGCGGTCTTTTTTAGTTTATGTAGCAGCGATCTTGCGTCACGAGCCAATCCTCGCACAACCGCTGGGCTTCGTCCATGGTTTTGCAAGTGCAGTTGAACAGCCTGCCGTGCAGCGAACAGTAAGCGTACCGAACTTTCGGTACGCCGTTTTCGTCCTGAAACTTCGTGTAGCGTTCCTCACCGGGCATCAGATAAAGCTGTTCCATCTCTGCATCCGTCCTCTCTTTTTCTTGTGTCAGGCACACAACGTTCTCATTTTACCACGAATGCCGGGACTGTGCCATTGACGCTTGCACCAAAAAGCATTCGGGATTTTCGGAGAGAGTGTGCATTGACACTCAGCAGAAGCGTTCCGCAGGAATGCGCAGCCTGCATCCATTGGATGCAGAACGCATGGGGTTTGGGCACCGCCCAACAAGCATTTTGCAACGCAAAATAGCATTTGTGCGCACAAATGCACTGCTTGCAGCAGAAGCTTTGAAGAAAAAGAGTATCAGACGGGAGTATAGATATAAATGTTGCGTCCCATCTCTCCCGTTTCAACATCGAAGCTTCCCGATGCCACCAGTTTTCCGTTATGAGTTATCTCAACATAAATATCCCAAAGGCCAGCAGCCTCCCAATATGCTTTCGGCGATTGACGAATCTCTACATTAAGGTCATCCGGAACACCCAAATCTTTTGCAATGATTCGCAGCTGCTGATCTGTAAAGCTATCTCCCTGAGATATTTTATCTGTGGGGTCGTCCCATTCGCAGATGTAGGCACATCCGGCATCAATTATTCCATCTGCATCATTCCATGTCCCATCCTGAAAATTTTCATAGAACATTGCATAGTGCTCAATACCATCCTGATTGTTCGGCTCACCAGAATGCCAGTTTGTATAAGCTGTGCTGGTTCCATCGACCCATTTCCAGTTTCCTTCAGAGCTTTCATCGCTGAATCCAAAGTAGGCATTCTCGTACCCTTTTGCCTTCATTGCACTGTAGAGAAGGAAATTTTCCGTTGACGATTCAATGACCGCCAGATGACCGCCTTTCCACTCGCAGCGTCTCTCTGCTTGCTGCCATGTGATTGGGCCGGACTCCCACTCCGATTCGGGCAATGTATAGAACTCATAGAGGTGTCCTGTGTAACCTTCGACCTGTGTTTCCTCGGCCACATCGGATGCTTCCCATTCGCAAATGTATCCGCTTTGCTCATAAACATTACTATTCGCAAGGTCGTTCCATTTTTCCGGCCACATGGCAACACAGCTTTCTCCCGCAACGACATTACTGGAATTATTAGGTTCACCGTCGCCCCAGTTCTCATATTCCCATGGTTCGCCTGTCACCCAACACCATTGCCCCTCCGTGTTTTTATAGCCGCCGATCCAGAGTTTGTGGTTTCCAGCATTATAGAGATTCAACTTCTGTTGTTCTTCTTCTGAAGTAATTGTTGCAAGGTGTCCGCCTTTGGCTTCACAGGCCGCTTTTGCTTCTTCCCATGTAAGCGCATCATAGAAAATTCTGTACTGGTGCTCGCCACTTGGTTCAAATGGCAAATCATCCCCAGTTTGACCTTTGGCTTTCTCATTACTCAGTTTGATTGCCTTTTCCACCGCCAAACGCGCGTTTAACAACGGATATTGTTCCTTAACACTTCCATAACTTCCTGTTGCAGTGCTTATTATAATATCCTTTACCTCTTTCGCTGTAAAGGTCGGGTCGATGCCAAAAATCATAGCAGCAACGCCAGCAACGTGAGGGCACGCCATGGAAGTACCAACAAGGCCATCATAGCCATTTCCATAAGGAACTGTGCTATAGATGGAGGCATCAGATATTCCGTCAATAGTCTTCTCTCCTCCTGGCGCAAGCACATCCACTCTGCTTCCCCGGTTGCTGTAAGCTGTCACTTCATAACCGGTATGCCTGCATTTTCCCCAAGATGAATGGTCTCCTGCATTTTGTGTTGCACCGACAACAATGATCATATCCTCGATTTCCGGATCTGTAATACCGCTAATCATATCCCACTGTGCGTTTACACTGTGAGTTTTACAATTTTCTTTAGAAATCCTTCCAGCATATCGTTTGAACTTTTCATCCCAATATTTTTTCGTTTCATCGTCCGTACTATCGAACTCACCATTCATATATTTCAAATAGTCACTATACAAAATATATGGAAGATTGAAATCATCATCTGCATCTTTTGAAAAAAACAGATCATGGTTGTTATCATTATTTGCGCATTTGCAAATGATGAATTCCATCTTTGAAAGTTCTCGGACATATTTCAAAAATGATGCAAATTCTTCATTAAACTTATTTATAGCATTAATAGCATCATCATTATTGTTACTTGCGTTGCACCTTACTTCTACTCCAAATGCACTTTGTGATATATTGATTACCTGACATTGTTTTTCAACAACAAGATATAACATTGCAATTTTCATGCAATACATATTACTTCCATCTCCAAAGATGGGTTTCTTCCCATCAATGGTACGATACAGTGGTGAGTCAGACCAATCTACTCCATATAATTTTGCATTTGGAGCCACACCGCAAATACCTTTTCCATTATCAAAATCCGCACCAATAATTCCGGAAACATGCGTTGCATGCCCTTTGCCTGACCACTTTCCTTTCCATATACTCAAGCCTTGATTCATCATATCGGAAGCATTTCCAAGCGGCATTTCCTGAAAGACATCTTTTAGATCCTCATGGTATGGGTAAAAAATGCCGTCCATAACGCCAACATTGACCGGCTGCATCTGATTACGGTACACCCATGCACCCGGCGCATCAATGGCCTTCATGTTCCAGTTGTTTCCAGAATTTCCGCTCCAATCGTCCCATTTTTTATCATTCGGGTAATACGCCGAAGAACCCGAAATTGCGTCATTTTCCAGCTCAAATGCATAATTCAGAGAAGAACGTCTCACATAGGGGAGTGCTTTGAGCTGTTCAATCATCTGCTCCAGTTCTTCCTGCGTATGCGCAGCAGGGAGAAGAATCTGGTAATCCGCAGTGACAGGGATTTCACCAACGACCTCACCGCCAATCGTCCGCAGATAATCTTTCAGTGCAGAAAGACTGTCGGAGCTGTCCAATGTGACCAGAAGCTCGTTGTTAACATATCCAAAACCGCCCTGCATTACAACATTTTCTGCTGCCGGTTCGTGATAAATCAGATCACCCATGTCCGTTTCAGGGATGTCTTTTTCTACATTCACCGCAGAGACTTCTTGAACAGTTTCAGTAGGCTTAGACGACAAATTGCTGAAAATCAAAAAAGCCAAAATCGTTCCAAGAAACAGTATAAGAATGCCAAGCAGAGCAAAGAGCCATGTCAAGTTGTTCTTACGGCGCTTTCTGTGCATATGATTCGCAGTAGATTTCTTCATAATGATATTCCTTTGCTTGAGTTACCGAAATTTGTGATGCAATAAAAAAACTGGAAGAATGCCATAAGTTAAAGCTCTGTGATACTTCGCAGAAGCTTAGAATTTACAGACCGAATGCAGCGAGGAACTGACCAATGCCATAGAAGAAATTGCCCAAGCTGGTAAAGCCGTATGTATCTTTTGTGGTCACTTCGTAAACATATCCGTCGGAGAACGTGTAGACGCCGTTCTTCTTGGATACAACGCCTCCGTGATTTTCTTCCAGCTTTTTCAGCTCACTTTCCTGATGATCATAGTAGACACCGCTGAACATCTTTCCAAAAGCATAGAAAACCTGAGAAACAACACCGCCGCCCTCAACACAGGACATTTCACTTTCGTTCAGTGCCACATAATCAGCAGGCATCTGAAGTTTGTTGTTTGCCATAAAGCAACACTCCTTTTATTTTGTGCTTTCTTCCAGTTTTTTTATTGCACCCCTTTCTTTCTATAATTTTCCGGTCTCAGCCTTTGTATCTTGTCAACAAAACCGATGCATTATCGTGCCCTCCCGGAACAGAAAGTGCCGTTTTGACCATCTGTTCCGCCGCCTGTTTCAGATTTCCCGTCACGGCCAAAATTCTGCACATAGTGCTGTCCGGCAGATAGCGGTACAGCCCGTCCGTGCATTGAATGAGCACATCTCCCTTCCGGAGCTGGAACTGCATCCGGTTTCCGCTGATCAATGTCAGCTCCGAAATCCCAAGATAGCTTGTCAGAGCAGCACGCTGCGGATGATGCAGTGCCTCATCCTGTGTTATGCTGCCCTCCAGTGCCATTTGGTCAAGCTGGGCACCAAAATTGTGATCGATGTTCAACTGCTCTAGCGTACCATCTCTATACAGGTAAATATGACTGTCTCCTATACTGCACCAGAACAGCTTCCCGTTACGAAGAAACACTGTCGTCAGGGTCGTCCCCGCTTCGATTTTCTGGTTGGCCGGGTCCCGGAGATTCTTGACTTCCTCGTTCAGTCGTAGTGCTGCGCGTCCCATCTCCGTAGGAATATCTTCCGCCTGAGCGTGTTCCAGCAGGTATCTCGTTACCCCATGCGCCGCCAAAGCGCTGGCACGTTCGCCCCCTGTAAGCCCGCCCATACCGTCACACACAGCGCAGACTGTGCAGAAATCCCCAAAATCAAAGCATATCGAATCCTGCTGGCTTTTCCGGGTTCCAATCGACGTATAGCTGGCGATCTCCGCCTGACTCGTCTCATAGGCATCGGCACACATCGTTTTTGCTCCTTCGTCTTTTACGGGTATCAGAAGAGTCTGTGTGATATCATCCATCGCTTCGGGAATGGTATTGGCTTCCTCGCCTGCCTTTTTTCGCTTGAACAGGGACATCACGTTTCAATCACCACCTTGAATGTGTACTCGGGCGACACGACACAAAAAATATCGCCATCTTTCAGTGTATACGATTTTTCTTTTTCCATTGGCTTTCCGTCCGCCAGATAGGTGCCATATTTGGACAGGTCCCTGACGATAAATTCCCGCCTGGACTCGTTGTAAAACACCTCGCAGTGATTCCGGCTGATCTGGTTATCCGCTGGCATCATCACGTCGCTCGTCGCCAGACGCCCGACCTTCACCGTGCGATTCGGCTCGATTATCCACCGCCGTCTGGAAATGTGACCACCCGATTTCCGCATCGTCAGCTCCAGATACGCCAGCCTGCGTTTTTTCGGATGGAAGAATGCGGCCAGACCCCTCGGCTCTGGCATATTCTGCTCCTCAACCTGACACATCTTCTCCGAGTCGTCGGAAGTCTCGACATGAATTTCAGACTGCTTCGATGCCTTTGATTTCGGCATCAGTGCCCCCAGATCAATGTCGTAGTCCTCCGGCCGGACGACCTGTTCCAGTGCATCCAGAAAATCCAGCATCCTGCGATAACGGTCGTGGTAGTCGAACGCCAACGCCTTGTCAATCACGTCCGACAGCTGCCGGGAGACAGCGGGACACAGCTCGTGCAACGGGGGATAGGAGGCTCCTTTCGCACGGCTCAGTGCGTCCAGCATCTTGCGTCCTGACACGATAAAGTAGAAAGTTGCGGCCAGTGCATAAATGTCCGTCCACGGTCCCTGACACGGTTTCTGCGTATACTGCTCGTAAGGAGCGTAGTTCGGCTTCAGGTAAATTTTCCTTTCTTTATTATCACTCCCCTGACGGAACGAGCGTGCCGCGCCGAAATCGATGAGCTTTATTTCACCGTCCTGTGTGATAAGGATATTTTCCGGGCTGATATCCCCGTGGATCATGCCGAAACGATGGACTTCTGCCAGTGAACTTCCGAGCAGGAACAGCATCTGGAGTGCCATCTTGAGCGTCTGCTTCGGATTATGATTTTTTCGGAACACCCGCAGATTGCAACCCTCAATCAGCTCCATTGCAAAATATGCCGTCCCGTTTTCTTCAAAAAAATCCCGGATGTCAACGACAGAGATATTTTCTCGAAGCTCCTGAAGGGCGCATGCTTCTTCAATGAACTGCTGCTTTCCCTCTTCATACTCAGGCCGGTTTTCTTCATCTGCAAGGATGAGGGCACCATCTGGTGTCCTCCCCTGAAGCAGACCGGACGGGAAGTACTCTTTGATGCAGCAGCGTAGGCCGCTCTGCATATTCTCAGCAAGATACGTAATTCCGAAACCGCCCTGTCCCAAACTCTTGCCCAACAGGTATTTTTCTTTCAGAATGGTGAACGGTGCCAGATAGTCTTTCACTGCAGAAGATTCTTCTGCATGATACCCGCAGTTCCGACACTCCCCATGCTCCATCGCTTCCTGAAAGCAAACGGGACAAAGTTTTTCTTCCAGACCCGCCATCTTTTATCTCACCCCGTCCTAATACTTTCCCGGCTCAGATTTTGAACTGGAAGATTTCGTTTCCGAGCG
>OHAC01002964.1_pt1 | contig 12681 bp, 13 predicted proteins | sample 1577051 | NCBI WGS metagenome assembly OHAC01 (sample SAMEA3541499, study PRJEB24748) | human gut metagenome | biome: human gut; feature: human-associated habitat; material: faeces | place: China | collected 2012 | reverse complement strand
CGCAGGAGTTAAAGCTTCCGAGCGCACCGAAGCAGTTTATCCAGTACTTAGAGGAAGACAACCGTCCTCAGGTTTCCTTAGATGTAGATTATGAGAACGGCATGGGCATTTCTGTAGGCCGTATCCGTGAGGACAGCATCTATGATTACAAGTTTGTGGGACTTTCCCACAACACTGTCCGCGGAGCCGCAGGCGGCGCAGTTCTCTGTGCAGAGCTTCTGACTGCCCAGGGTTATATCCAGGCAAAATAAATTTATAAAATATGGAATCAGGATGGAGCCGGTTTAGACTGGCATCCATCCTGTTTTTGTGTTACAATATCCATAACGGTTCCGTGGTTTCACAGTCACGGACAAAAATATAGAATCAGGCGGAGGTATTTGTTATGGCTTTCAGAAAAGAAACATTCGGCACCCTGGAGGATGGTGCGGTAATCACAAAATATATCCTCACCAACGAACACGGTTTAAAAGCTGCTTTTACGGATCTTGGAGGCATCTGGCTGGAAATGTGGGTTCCGGACAAACACGGCACTCTGACAGATGTGGTCCTGGGATATGACGAGCCGGAAAAGTATCTGCACCAGGACGCTCATTTTGGCGAGATCGTCGGAAGAAACGCAAACCGTATCGGCAGCGCTACCTGCACCATTGATGGCATTACCTATGCGCTCGTGATCAATGACAATGGGGTCAATAACCTGCACAGTGGCCCGGATTTCTTACGTAACCGGATCTGGGACGCCGAGGTCAGTGAAACAGAGAATGGAACAAAGATTACGTTTTCACTGTTCAGTCCGGACGGGGACCAGAATTATCCAGGCAATGCGGATATCCGTGTCAGCTATACTCTGACCAATGCAGATGAGCTCCGCATTGACTATCACATGACCTGTGATGAAGACACAATCGCAAACTTTACCAATCACGCTTATTTTAATCTGGCAGGCCAGGCCACCGGCTCTGCCATGCACCAGAAGGTCTGGATCGACGCTGATCAGTTTACCATTGCGGACCAGTATTCTATCCCGACCGGAGAACTGGTTCCGGTAAAGGGTACGCCGATGGATTTTACAACCTTAAAATATATTGACCAGGACATTGAGGCAGATTATGAACCGCTTAAATTTGCGGGTGGTTATGACCATAACTGGGTATTAAATCATAAAGAGGGTGAACTGGCTTTGTGCGCAAAGGCGGTCGATGAGGCCAGCGGCTGTGTGATGGAGGTCTACACCGATCTTCCTGGCATTCAGTTTTATACCGGAAACTTTTTATCCCCAATGGAAGGAAAAGAAAAAGCGGTTTACGACAAACGCCAGGGATACTGTTTTGAGACACAGTATTTCCCGGATGCAGTGAACAAACCGCAGTTTGCTTCTCCGATTTTAAAAGGCGGTGATATATACAGCACAACCACCATCTACAAATTTAAAACGGAAGCCTGATTCTTATCGCAGCCTAATTTCTGACAGTTTACGCAGAAGATGCCAGGGTAAGATCTGTTCTTAAGCGCATACTAGGAATGTAACAAAACACAGACCGGCCATGACGCAGGAGAAAACGCCTGCTTCACGGCAGGCGCTTAAGAAAGGAGGCCAATTATGGCAAGCAGATCTTCTAACCGAGCAGAAGTACCGGAAGCAAAAGAAGCACTGGACCGTTTCAAAATGGAGGTTGCCGGAGAACTTGGTGTTCCGTTATCCGAGGGTTATAACGGAAACTTAACTTCCGCACAGAACGGTTCTGTCGGCGGCTATATGGTCAAAAAAATGATCGAGGCGCAGGAAAGACAGATGGCAGGAAAGTAATTCCGCCATAAACACAGAATGAAAAGAGAGGGCCCGCGGCAATTTCGCTGCGGGCTTTCTTTCGGTCATATGTATGAAAAAAGATACGAAACTGCGTTATAAACCGCTTGTATATCCGAAAAAATAAAGTTATAATTGCTATGATTATGATTGTGAAGGAATAAACGTTACATAGATGCCTTCAAAATAGGAGGATATGATGCGAGTAATAGCAGGAAGCGCGAGACGGACCCCACTTAAAACTCTGGAGGGCATGAATACCCGTCCTACGCAGGACCGTATCAAGGAAACGCTGTTTAATATGCTTCAGTACGATCTTGCGGACTGTGCTTTTTTAGATCTGTTTGCGGGAAGCGGAGGAATCGGCATTGAGGCACTGAGCCGGGGAGCCGGTCAGGCTGTGTTTGTGGAGCAGAACGAGGCTGCCGTGCAGATCGTACGCGAAAACTTAAAGATAACCAAACTGGAAGACAGGGCAGTGGTCATGCATTGTGACGCGCTGACAGCCCTGAAACGCCTGGAGGGAAAATACCGCTTTGACTTTATTTTCATGGATCCCCCCTACGACCATGAACTGGAAAAGCAGATGCTGGAATATTTAAAGACCTCATCTATGATTGATAAGCAGAGCACCATTATAATAGAAGCATCCCTGCAGACTGATTTTTCCTATCTGTCCCCTATGGGTTACATTACAGAGAAAATAAAAGAATACAAGACAAATAAGCATGTATTTGTCTATCGAGGTGAGTGATATGGCAATCGCAGTTTATCCGGGCAGTTTTGACCCGGTAACCCTGGGACATTTAGATATCATTGAGCGTTCCGCCCACATGGTGGACCGTTTGATTGTCGGAGTTTTACAGAATAATTCAAAAACTCCGTTGTTTTCTGTCGAAGAACGTGTTAAGATGTTAGAAGATGTCACCTCATATCTGCCAAATGTAGAGGTCCGTTCTTTTGGCGGCCTTCTTGTGGATTTTGTACACCAGTGCCGTGCAGATGTGATCGTGAGAGGTCTTCGGGCAATCACAGACTTTGAATATGAGCTTCAGATGGCACAGACTAACCGGGTCATTGCCCCGGACATCGATACCATTTTTCTGACAACGAACTTAAAATATTCCTATTTAAGTTCCAGCATCGTAAAAGAGATTGCCGGTTATCAGGGAGACATCAGTGAGTTCCTGCACCCGGCTATTGCAGAAAAAGTGCGGGAACGGCTTGCAAATAAATAACCGAAGCGTGTTAAGGAGAAGAAACCATGAGCAGAATCGAACAGTTAATTGGTGAGATTGAAGAATATATTGACAGCTGTAAGTTCCAGCCGCTTTCCAATACCAAAATTCTGGTAAACAAGGAAGAACTGGAAGAACTGCTGGTAGAGCTTCGTCTCCGCATTCCGGATGAGATCAAAAAATACCAGAAGATCATCAGCAATCAGGATGCAATTTTAAATGAGGCCCGGGCGCAGGCAGATGCCATGGTAGCTGAGGCTACCGCCCAGACCAATGAGCTGGTGAATGAGCACGAGATTATGCAGAAGGCTTACGCAGAGGCAAACCGTGTAGTAGAGGATGCCCAGGCCCAGGCCCAGGCTATCATCGATGAGGCAGTGAATGAGGCAAATGGCATTCGCCAGGCTTCCATCAACTATACCGATGATATGTTAAACAGCCTGCAGACCATCATTACTCATTCCATGGAGGGTGCACAGAGCCGTTTTGACGCGTTTATTTCATCCATGCAGTCCAGCTATGATATTGTATCCTCCAACCGCGGAGAACTGGCTGGCAGCGTTACGAGCGTGGAGGAAACCCCAGAGGAAGCACCAGCTGAAGAACAGTAAGAATCAATGCGGAAAACCCTGCATGCAGGAATTTCCACCTTACATAATGCCGGATGTCAAATCCGGCATTTTTTCTGTCCTCTGTGCAGACCGAATCCGCAATGACACTCCGGGTCTGAAAAATTCCGGAGATTCCGCCAAATGCGGCACAGGCCGCGCAGGCAGGAAGGCAGGCGGCAGGCGGGAGTGTACTGCAAATCTGCCGGATGCCGGTTGTCATTTCCAGAATCCCACAAAGGAGGGCGGTAAGAGGTATGGGGAGCCAGGACGCGCGGCTTAAGAAATGTGCAAGGATGGAAAACAGCATCAGATAAGAGCCAATCAGTACCATGATATCGCACACATCATAGAGAACGCTGTCCAGGTTTTTGCTTTTTTGCGGCAGTGCGCTGTTTTCCGATACCGCGGAATTTGAAAGCGCTGTGGGGGAAAATCTGTGTCCGGCAATCCATGACAGCAAAAGTGCCGGAAGATAGATTCCCAAAAGAAGAAGACCGACCGGAAGAGGACCTGGAAACTGACCGGGGATGTAACCGGCTAAGAACATGGGGCTTGGAAAGCTGCAGAAAGCGAGCAGATATGCAGCTTCTTTTCTGGTTATCCGGTTTTTCTCCAGTGCCTGGGCACAGAGGGCCGGTCCCAGCGGGTATCCGCAGATCATTCCGGACAAAAGAATAAAAGCACCAGTATCGCTTAAAGCGAAGAACCTGCAAAACAGCGGACGAAGCGGTTTTATCAGCAGGCGGTCGCCGCCGGTAAGCAGAAGCATGCGGGTGCAGATCATGGCGGGAGCCAGAGTCGGAAGTACGGTATGAAACCAGAGAAGCAGCCCGTCCGATGCTCCCTGTATAGACTGCTCCGGAAAGAACAGAAGCAGAAAAAACAAAAGGATAAAAGCAGGTGCGCTTGGGGAGATGGCAGACAAGAGAGCCTCCTTAGAAACGGGTTTTCACTTGCTGTAAATTATGTTATACTGAATTTAATTATGCCAGAATACAGAAGGAAGGAATTTTATGCAGTTACCAGAGACATTCCTGGAGCAGATGAAACAGCTCCTTGGCAGTGATTATGACGCGTGGCTGGAAAGCTATGCTCAAAAGCCATTTGCCGGACTCCGCATCAACGAGACAAAAACGGACCGGGAAACGTGGGAGAGCGCGCTGGCGCCTTTTTCTTTTCGCCGGGTTCCCTGGACCGGAAATGGTTATTATATTGGCGAGGATGCAAAAGCTTCCCGCCATCCTTATTATTATGCGGGACTATATTACCTGCAGGAGCCAAGTGCCATGGCACCGGCGGCAGTTCTGCCGGTTTGCCCGGGAGATAAGGTGCTGGATATATGCGCGGCACCAGGCGGCAAAAGCACGGAGCTGGGCGCAAGACTTCTGGGTGAAGGGCTTCTGGTGTCCAATGATATCAGCAATTCCAGAGCCAAGGCACTGTTAAAGAATCTGGAACTGTTCGGAATCCCCAATATCTGTGTTACCAGCGAGACGCCGGAAAAGCTGGCCTCTGTATTTGGGCCATATTTCGATAAAATTCTGGTAGATGCGCCCTGCTCTGGTGAAGGCATGTTCCGGAAGGACCCGGACCTCATCAAAAGCTGGCTGGAGCGCGGACCAGAATATTATGCCCCCATTCAGCGTCAGATCTTAAAATCTGCTGCAGCTATGCTGAAACCGGGGGGCATGCTTTTGTACTCCACCTGCACTTTTGCGAAGATGGAGGATGAAGATACCATTTCCTGGCTGCTTTCGGAGAAGCCGGATCTGGAGCTGGTTCCGCTCACTCCCTGGGATGGTGCCAGCAGCGGATTTGACGGCATGCCGGTTATCCGCCTGTTCCCCCATAAGATCGAAGGAGAAGGCCATTTCCTTGCCCTGCTCCGGAAAAAATGTGCGGATGGTTCCGGCAATGAGGGAGCATCACACACGGCTGGATCCGGCAAAGTTTCGGCGGAGGTGCGCCGTCTGGAAAAGGAAAGTGATTTCTGCCAGTGGGAGGCAATGCTCACGCGTTCTCTTGACCGAAACCGTATGATGGTGCGCGATGGAATGGTGTATTATTTGCCGGAATGCTTTGAAAAAAGCTGGAATCTGCGTTATCTTCGTTCAGGCCTGCTTCTTGGCGAGTGCAAAAAGAACCGGTTTGAGCCATCCCAGGCAGCAGCCATGGCACTTCCGATGGCGGAATTTTCCCAGAGCGTATCCTTGGCAGCTGATGATGAACGGACAATCCGTTACCTGAAGGGCGAAACCATATTTCCGACTCTTAAGGAGGCCGCATGCCTGAAAAAGGGCTGGGTGCTGATCGGAGTGGATGTGTATCCGCTGGGCTGGGCTAAGTATACAGGAAGCAGCTTTAAGAACAAATATTATCCGGGATGGCGGTGGCAGTAATGGCAAAATTAATGAGACTGGATAAGTATCTGGTAGAAATGAATAAAGGAAGCCGCACTCAGATCAAGGATGCGGCGAAAAAGGGCCGTATCCAGGTAAATGGTGTGCCGGAGAAGAAAACCGAGCGAAAGATTGACCCGGAAACTGACGAGGTGACCTTTGACGGCCAGACGGTCAGCTACCGGGCTATGGAATATATTATGCTTTACAAGCCGCAGGGCGTTATTTCCGCGACAGAAGACAAGCGTCACAAGACGGTAATCGACCTCTTAAGCGGGGAAAACCGCAGTGATTTATTCCCGGTTGGGCGTCTGGACATTGACACGGAGGGCCTGTTGCTCCTGACCAATGACGGAGACCTGACTCACCGCCTTCTGGCACCGGGAAAGCATGTGGATAAGGTGTATTTTGCGCAGATTGAAGGAATACTCCCGGATACAGCGGTGGAACAGATGGCAGCCGGACTGACATTGACAGATGGAACTCCGGTTATGCCGGGAAAACTGGAGATTCTGAAGCAGTGGAACGGCGGAAACCATGTGGGAGCATTGGAAACTGTCCGTAGCGATTCGGGGACATCAGGGAAGTCAGCCGATGCAGAGATTCTTCTGACGATCCAGGAAGGAAAATTTCATCAGGTGAAACGGATGTTTGAGGCCCTGGGCTGCCGTGTGATGTTTTTAAAACGCCTGTCCATGGGAAGCCTGAAGCTGGACCCCGAATTAAAACCGGGAGAGTACCGTCCTCTGACGGAAGAAGAACTGGAACTGCTTGGAAAATAACGCCGCTGTGGTTTCAGAGAAAATATAGAAGAAAAAGGAATCAGTTTATGAATCAGAATGCAGCACAGAACAAAAACGGTACGTCTGGACGGTCAGCTGGCCTGGCACTGCGGGATGCGGACGCTGTTTTGTTCGATTTAGATGGAACTCTGGTAGATTCCATGTGGATGTGGAAGGAAATTGATATCGAATATCTTGGGCGTTTTGGTTACACCTGCCCGCCGGATCTTCAGAAGATCATCGAGGGCATGAGCTTTTCAGAGACGGCAGAATATTTTAAGAGCCGTTTCCGGATCCCGGATTCCATCGATGAGATCAAAGCAGCCTGGATCCAGATGAGCATTGAAAAATACCGGAATGAAGTGACGCTAAAGCCGGGTGCCCTGCGTCTTTTGCAGTATCTGGAGCACACTGGAAAAAAGGCGGGCATTGCCACCAGCAATGGCCGCGACATGGTAGACGCCGTGCTGGAATCCTTACAGATCCGTCCGTATTTTCAGGTCATCGCAACGGCCTGTGAGGTGGCGGCTGGAAAACCGGCTCCGGATATTTATCTGGAAGTTGCAAGGAGGCTTCAGGCAGAGCCGTCCCGCTGTATGGTGTTTGAAGATGTTCCGGCAGGAATCCAGGCGGGAAAACGGGCTGGCATGAGGGTCTGTGCCGTGGAAGATGCGTTCTCCACGGGCATGCGCCAGGAAAAGATGGAACTTGCCGATTTTTATATTGACGATTATAACAAACTTTTTGATGCAGAATAAGGAGAATCGAAGATTATGATACATGATTATTTGCCGGTCTGCCGGGAAGATATGGACCGGCGCGGCTGGGATGCGTGTGACTTTGTCTACGTCTCAGGTGATGCCTACGTAGATCATCCATCCTTCGGTCCGGCTATTATCAGCCGCCTTCTGGAGGCCCGCGGCTACAAAGTGGGCATTATTGCCCAGCCAGACTGGAAAAATCCGGAGAGTATCCAGATTTTAGGAAAACCACGTCTTGGTTTTCTGGTATCGGCCGGAAACATGGATTCCATGGTAAACCATTATTCTGTTTCCAAGAAACGCAGACAGCAGGATTCCTATACACCGGGCGGCGTGATGGGCAAACGACCGGATTACGCAACGGTTGTTTACTGCAACCTGATCCGCTCTGTATATAAGGATGCCGCCATCATCGTCGGAGGCATTGAAGCCAGCCTGCGCCGTCTGGCACATTATGACTACTGGTCCAACAAGCTGAAACGTTCCATCCTTCTGGATTCCCAGGCAGACCTGATTTCCTATGGAATGGGAGAGCATTCCATCGTTGAGATTGCCGATGCCTTAAACAGCGGAATTGATATCAAAGATATCACATTTATTGACGGAACTGTGTTTAAAACCAGAAATCTGGATATTGTATATGATTATAAGATGCTGCCGGACTACCAGGAGCTGAAAGACGATAAAAGGGTTTATGCAAAGAGCTTCTTTGTCCAGTACAGCAATACCGATCCGGTGCTTGGAAAGCGACTGGTTGAGCCGTATTACGGAAAAGAATTCGTGGTTCAGAATCCGCCGGCCAAACCGCTGACTCAGGAGGAGATGGATGAGGTCTATGCGCTTCCTTATATGCGTAACTATCATCCATGCTACGAAGCGGAGGGCGGCATCCCGGCTATCCGGGAGATCAAATTCAGCCTGATCAGCAACCGCGGCTGCTTTGGCGCCTGCAGTTTCTGTGCCCTGACTTTCCATCAGGGGCGCATCATTCAGGCAAGAAGCCATGAATCTCTGGTGGAAGAGGCAAAGCTTCTCACAGAGGAACCGGACTTTAAGGGCTATATCCACGATGTAGGCGGCCCGACCGCAAACTTCCGTTTCCCTGCCTGCGAAAAGCAGCTGACGAAGGGCGCATGTCCAAACCGGCAGTGCCTTTTCCCGGAACCATGCAAGAATATTCGTGCGGATCACAGCGATTATATTTCCCTGCTGCGCAAACTGCGGGCCATTCCAAAGGTGAAGAAGGTGTTCATCCGTTCTGGTATCCGTTTCGATTATGTGCTGGCAGACAAAAACCGCGCGTTCCTTAGGGAACTCTGTGAGTATCATGTCAGCGGACAGTTAAAGGTTGCGCCAGAGCATGTGGCTGACGCAGTGTTAAAGCGCATGGGAAAGCCGAAAAATTCGGTTTATATGCAGTTTGTAAAAGAATATAAGGAAATGAACAAAAAGATCGGAAAAGAGCAGTATCTTGTTCCGTATCTGATGTCTTCCCACCCGGGTTCTACCTTAAAGGAAGCGGTAGAACTGGCTGAATACCTGCGGGATCTGGGCTACATGCCGGAACAGGTACAGGATTTCTATCCGACACCGTCTACATTGTCTACCTGCATGTATTATACCGGACTGGATCCGCGTACCATGGAGGAAGTGTACACACCGCATAATCCGCATGAAAAGGCCATGCAGCGTGCCCTGATCCAGTATCGCAATCCGAAGAACTACGAACTGGTGAAAGAGGCCCTGATCAAGGCTGGCCGTACCGATCTGATCGGTTTCGATAAAAAGTGTCTGATCCGTCCGAGGGAGACGCACTGGGGCGGGAATGGAGTTTTTGTTGGAAACGGAGCCCGCGGAGGCAAGAAGGCAGCTGGTGGTACTGGAAAGAAAATGGCTGGAAACGGCAAAGATGCGTTTCGGAGTGCGGGCAAGCCTGCGGGAGCCGGAAGAACAGAAACTCCGAAACCGGCAAAGAAAAAGACAATCCGGAATGTTCATAAGAAAAAGTAGATAACAGACTGAAATCTCAGGAGCGTGCAGTATGAGAACAGGAAAGAAAAAAATAGCCATTGTAACAGGCGCATCTTCTGGTATGGGCCGGGAGTGCGTGATCCAGCTGGCGGACCGCTTGGCGGGACTGGAGGAAATCTGGGTGATTGCCAGAAGACGAAAACGCCTTGATGATCTGGCAAAGAAAGTGCCGGTTCCTTTAAAAGTACTGGAACTGGATCTTCGGGATGAGATTGCTTTTGCGGAACTGGAAGAAAAACTGGAATGGGAAGATCCGGATGTCAAGTTTCTTATAAATGGAGCCGGTTTTGGAAAAATCGGGGAAACCGAAGCGCTTGCTATGGAAGAGGAAACCGGAATGGTAGATGTTAATTGCCGGGCGCTGACGGCAGTGACCCGCCTGGTGCTTCCGTACATGTCAGAAAACAGCCGTATTCTGCAGTTCGCTTCCGCGGCGGCATTTCTTCCTCAGCCAAGGTTTGCCGTGTACGCGGCTACAAAGTCCTTTGTATTAAGCTATAGCCGTGCTCTGGCCATGGAACTGAAATCACGGCAGATTTATGTGACTGCGGCTTGCCCGGGACCGGTGAAAACGGAATTTTTCGATATTGCCGAGACAACCGGGGAGATTCCTCTTTACAAGCGCCTGGTTATGGCTAATCCGAAAAAGGTAGTAAAAAAGGCACTGTGTGACAGCATGATGGGAAAACGGGTATCGGTATATGGGCCGCTTATGAAGGTATTTTTCCTGCTGGTCAAGGTGTTCCCGCATGATTTCATCCTTTCCCTGCTGTTTTCTGCATAATGGAATGGAATTTTGCCCGCGGCTGTGGCGGCACGGAACACTTACGATGGAGTGAACGTTACATGAGAAAAAGAGGAGAAATAATTATGAAGATCAGAAAAGGACAGTATGGATACCGTGACCAGCATAAGAAATCCAGGGCGCTTTTAACCGGTCTGTTTGCGGCAGCCATCATCGCCCAGCTGATTGCGAGGCAGATGGCTTCTGAACAGGCGGCGAAGAACATCTTGACGGTTATGGCAATTTTGACAGTGCTTCCCATGGCGAATCTGGCATCCCCGCTTCTGGCATCCTGGAAGTACCGCACAGCAGACCGGTCTTTTTATGAAAAAGCCCATGCATATGAAGAGAAATGTACTATGCTGTATGATCTGATTGTTACCACAAAGGAGCAGATCCTTCCACTGGACGCCGTAGCGGTCCACCCGAATGGAGTGTTTGCGTTCTGCAGCAGTGAAAAAGCAGATCTTGCCAAGGCGGAAAAGGCGGTCAATGCGCTGTTTCAGGCCAACAAACTGGATCCGAATGTGAAGCTGATCCGGGATCCTCACGCGTTTTTTCGCAGACTGGACAGCCTGAAACCGGCTTCTGAATACGAGGATGACGGCGTGGTGGATTATGCGGCAGCGCTGATGAAAAATCTGTCCATGTAACCAAAGAGAAAGGAGAGACTTTCTTATGAAATCCATTACGGTAAATAAAAATGAGGCCGGACAGCGCCTGGACAAGCTGCTTGGAAAGTATCTGAATCTGGCTGGCAAGGGCTTTTTGTACAAGATGATGCGCAAGAAAAATATCGTCCTGAATGGAAAGAAATGTGATGGTTCGGAAAAGCTCGCTGAGGGAGATGAGATCAAGCTGTTTCTGGCAGACGAAACCATCGAGAAGTTTTCAGAAGTGAAGATACAGAAGGTAAAGAAAACGAAGCTGCACATCATTTATGAGGATGAGCATGTGCTTCTGATCAATAAGCCGTCCGGCATGCTGTCCCAGAAGGCAAAGGAGCAGGACGAATCCCTGGTGGAGTATCTGATCGATTATCTGCTGGATTCCGGAAAACTGACAAAAGAAGACCTGCGCAGCTTCCGGCCCTCGGTCTGCAACCGGCTGGACCGCAATACCAGCGGCCTTGTGGCAGCAGGCTGCTCGCTTGCAGGACTGCAGAAGCTATCTGCCATGTTCAAGGACCGTTCCCTGCATAAATATTATCTCTGCGTGGTTTCCGGCTCTGTGAAAGAGAAAAAACGGATTGAGGGATTTTTAAAAAAAGATGAAAAATCAAATCAGGTAACCATCAGCCAGAAGGAACTTCCAGACAGTGCGCCCATCTGTACGGAATACGAACCACTGATGGAAACAGAATCTTATACCCTGTTAAAGGTAACGCTGATTACAGGCCGGACTCATCAGATCCGTGCGCATCTGGCGTCCATCGGGCATCCGATCGTGGGAGATATGAAGTATGGAAACCAGAGAGTAAATGAAGAGGCAAAGCGCCAGTACCACATCCATTCCCAGATGCTTCATTCCTGGAAACTGGTCTTTCCGCAGATGGAAGAGCCGCTCGCGCATTTAAGCGGGAAGAGCTTTACGGCTCCGCTGCCGGGCGAATTCCAGAAAGTTCTTGGCCCTCTGCCGGAGGGAGTGCGTTAGTATGGGCACCTGGAAAAGCCGGGGGTTGCGCGGCTCCACACTCGAGGATATCATCAACCATACAAACGAAGTTTACCGGGAGAAAAAGCTGGCCCTGATCCAGAAAATCCCAACCCCGATCACGCCCATCACCATTGAAAAGTCCACCAGGCACATTACTCTGGCTTACTTTGACCAGAAAAGTACCGTGGACTATATTGGCGCTGTACAGGGTATTCCGGTCTGCTTCGACGCGAAGGAATGCGCGGTAAAAACCTTTCCGCTTCAAAACGTTCATGAGCATCAGATCCGGTTTATGAAAGAATTTGAAGAACAGGGAGGAATCGCCTTTATCATTCTTCATTTCACTGCGTTAGATGAATTGTATTATGTCCCATTTCGTGATCTGGAAACCTTCTGGAAACGGATGCAGGACGGGGGCCGCAAGAGCTTCACCTACGATGAGGTCGATAAAAGCTATCAGATCCGCGCCAGCCGGGATATTCTGGTGCATTATCTGGAGACGATACAAAAGGACCTCACAGAACGAGATTCCGCACAATAAAAATTTAAGAGCGATATCAATATAGGTCCGAAGCCGGTAATCCCGGCATACCGCTGCGCAAAATATGG
>OHAC01002963.1_pt1 | contig 12684 bp, 7 predicted proteins | sample 1577051 | NCBI WGS metagenome assembly OHAC01 (sample SAMEA3541499, study PRJEB24748) | human gut metagenome | biome: human gut; feature: human-associated habitat; material: faeces | place: China | collected 2012 | reverse complement strand
GTAGAAAACCATGTTCTTTTTTAATTTATCCATCATATCATCATCCTTTCAAATTTCGATTTGCAGATCTGTTCGGCTCCATATTATCATATGGCCGGATAAACTACAAGAACAGCCACAGCAGTGCAAGCTGCTGTGGCTGTTCGCTGCCTTACGAACACCGCCCATTCGGGCAGGGAGTTTTGTTTTAGTGGTTCTTATAATAATTGATCAGGCAGCCATCGGCCAAGATCTGTCTCTCGGCGTCGGTCATGGCGCCCAGGCGGACCCTGAACTCTACCAGGCCGCCGTCGGGCTTGACGGCAATGGCCGTCATCTCATCGGCGGCTTCCAGCAGGGCCTTGCGGATGCCGGGCAGGTAGACATAGTCGCCGTTGTCCAGCACGTTGGGGGTGTCCAGCAGGAAGGGCAGCATGCCCCAGTTGATGCAGTTGGAGCGGTAGCGCTTGGTGGCGTACTCGCAGGCAAAGTTGGCTGCGCCGCCCAGCACGCGCTGGCAGCTGGCGGCCTGCTCGCGGGCGGAGCCGTCACCGGGCTTGTTGGCGAAGATGGCCGAGCCGATGTTGGTATTTGCCGCATCGGGCGTGTAGCCCAGCTTCTTCAAATCATCGTAGACACGCGCGATCTCAGCGGGCAGAGCGCCTGCGCGGCGCTCGGCGTCCAGCGCCTTGACGGCCTTGGCGTTCGGCACATAGGCCGGATCCTTGCGGGAGAGGGTGAACTCCGCCAGACGCAGCGGGTTCGACCGGAAGGACGATGTCTCGCCCGAGGGGATCAGCTCATCGGTCGTGGTGACAGGGTCGGTGATGTAGCTGACGATCTTGACAAGCAGATCCTCGGTCAGGGCGGGCTGCTCGGGCCAGTCCTTGATGTTCGGGCCGAATTTCAGCGCGTAGTCCGGCTCGGGGCGGCCCCAGCCGTTGTAGACGCGCTTGTCGTAGACGCCCTGCTCAAAGTGGTATTCGGGCAGGGTGTACTCTGCATCGGTTAGCTCACTGGCAGCGGTCAGGTAGCCGCCGTTGGCTGCGGTGGCCGCAATGGAGCGGGCGTCCATCAGTGCCACAGCGCTGATTTGACCCTCGCCGGGCTTCGAGCCCTCGCGGTTGGGGAAGTTGCGGGTCGTGTGGCGAATGGAAAACTCGCCGTTGGCGGGGGTATCGCCCGCGCCGAAGCAGGGGCCGCAGAAGCACTCGCGGAAGATGCCGCCCGCCGAGACAATATCGGCCACCGCGCCGTTTTTGACCAGCTCCAGATAGGTCGGCATACTGTCGGGGTAGACGCTGAGCTTAAACTCGCCGTTGCCGCAGCTTTTGCCGTGGATAATATCCGCGACCGCGCAGATATTCTCATAGGTGCCGCCGGAGCAGCCGGCCACAACGCCCTGATCTACATAGATGCGGCCATCGTCGCAGATCTTGCCGACGAGGTCCATCTCGACCTTGCCGCCCAGCTGCTTATTGGCCTGATCCTGAGCAGCCTGCAAAATCTCCTTTGCGTTGGCCTTCAGTTCCCGGATGGGATAGGCGTAGCTGGGGTGCATCGGCAGGGCGATCATGCACTCAACGGTGGACAGATCCAGCTCAATGCAGCCGTCATAGTAGGCCACATCGGCGAGCTTCAGTTCCCTATAGGCCTCGGGGCGGTTGTGCTGCTCGAAGTATTGTTTCGTAACATCGTCAGTCTGCCAGATGGAGGACCAGCAGGTCGTCTCGGTCGTCATGACATCGATGCCGTTGCGGTAATCGGCGCTAAGATTGGCAACGCCGGGGCCGACAAACTCCATGACCTTGTTCTTCACATAGCCGTTGGCGTAGGTGGCGGCCACAAGGGCCAACGCGACATCATGGGGGCCGACGCCGGGGTTGGGCTTGCCGGTCAGATAGATGGCGACCACGCCGGGGTAGGCCATATCGTAGGTGCGGCCGACCAGCTGCTTGGCCAGCTCGCCGCCGCCCTCGCCGACAGCCATCGTGCCCAGCGCACCGTAGCGGGTGTGGGAGTCAGAGCCGAGGATCATCCGGCCGCAGCCGGACATCATTTCCCGGTTATAGCTGTGGATGACCGCCATATTCGGCGGGACATAGATGCCGCCGTACTTGTGCGCGGCGGACAGGGCAAACTGGTGGTCGTCCTCGTTGATAGTGCCGCCGACAGCGCAGAGACTGTTGTGGCAGTTCGTCATGACATAGGGCAGCGGAAATTCCTTCATGCCGGAGGCGCGGGCCGTCTGGATGATGCCGACATAGGTAATGTCATGGCTGGTCATCGAGTCGAATTTCATGCGCAGATCCTGCATGGAATCGCTTGTATTATGGGCCTTGAGGATGCCATAGGCGATGGTGCCCCTTTTTGCTTCGGCCTCGGTCACACCCGCCGGGGCCGTGGTCCGGGGGACGCCGTTTACAAGATAAACGCCATGGTCGTGCAGTTTCATGGGAGAACCCTCCGTTTTGTATGTATCGCAAAAGCCTTCCCCTTAGGGGGAAGGTGGCGCAAAGCGCCGGATGAGGGGCAAGCCTGCCATATTTCCCGTTTACGGATTCTTGCCGGAAGGTCTGCCCTCATCAGTCCGCTGCGCGGACAGCTTCAGTCTCCGTGCCAAGTGCCGCCTACGGCGGTTGCACTCCGACACGCGCCTGCGGGCGCAGCCCCTCAGGGGAAGCCTTTTTATTTACAGTCTGGCAATAACCGCCTGCGTAAACTCCTTCGTTCCGGCGGTGCCGCCAATATCGGCGGTCACGACCTTGCCCTCGGCGACCTGGGCCAGGATGGCGGCGTTCAGGCGGGCAGCCTTTTCCGTCTCGCCAAGGTCATTGAGCATCATCGCAAAGGCCATCAGGATCGCACTGGGGTTGGCCTTGTCCTGCCCGGCGATGTCGGGCGCAGAGCCGTGGACGGCCTCATAAATGCGCGTGTTATCGCCGATGTTGGCGCTGGGCGCAAAGCCCAGACCGCCCACAAGCCCTGCGCAGAGGTCGCTGATAATATCGCCGTAGAGGTTCGGGGCCACCAGCACATCGAACTGCTCCGGCTTCTGCACCAGCTTCATGCAGAGCGCATCAATGATGCAGTCGTCTGCGGTGATTTCGGGATAGTGGGACGCTACCTCGCGGAAGGTGCGCAGGAACAGGCCGTCCGTCAGCTTCATGATATTGGCCTTGTGGACCGCCGTGACCTTTTTGCGGCCGTTCTTGCGGGCATAGTCAAAGGCAAAGCGGCAGATCTTTTCACAGGCGGGGCGGGTGATGAGCTTGACGCCGTTGGCCATCTCATCGTTGACCATGTACTCGATGCCCTTGTACAGATCCTCGGTGTTCTCACGCACGATGACAAGATCCACATTGTCAAAGCGGGTGGGTACGCCCGGCAGCGTGTGCACAGGGCGCAGGTTGGCGTAGGTGGAAAAGCGCTGGCGCAGCTGCACATTGATGCTGCGGAAGCCCTTGCCGATGGGGGTAGCCGTGGGGCCCTTGAGCGCCCAGCCGCAGGCCTCGATGGCGTCCAGCGCGCCGGGGGCGATCAGCTCGCCGCTCTCGGCGGCATATTCGGCACCGGCGGCATATTCCTGCCACTCGATGCCGGTGTCCAGCGCGGCGGAGACGGCGCGCACACTCTCGGCGATTTCACGGCCGATGCCGTCGCCCGGAATCAGAACTGCTTTCATAAAAATACTTTCCCCTTTCCCTGTGTTTCTTACGATATACATAATAGTAACCGGTTTGGGGGTGGTTGTCAATGCGCATTTTTACACATTTCGCGGCAATCTGCCCACCAGCTTAATTATTTAAAGTGCTAACTTGGCAATTTTGCAAAATTTTTAAGTTTTTCTTGACGAAAGCGCCAATATACTATAAAATCAATCTATCAGGCGCTTGGTGTAAGGGAAGGCCCGCAGGGGTATGCGCCTGTATAAAAATGCAAAGTGTATAGAGAGAGGGGTATCTGCGATGTATTACCCGGACGTCCCGGCCTTGGAGCCGGATGAGTTGAACCTGCTCTGCAATGAATATTTAGAGCATAACGCCACGCTGGACCCGCATCTGGCGGACCAGATGGGCGTCAAGCGCGGCCTGCGCAATCTGGACGGCACCGGCGTGCTGGCCGGCATCACGAATGTGTCCAACGTCATTGGCTATGACAAGCGCCCGGACGGCACCATCGCGCCCATCCCGGGCCGGCTGGTCTACCGCGGCATCGACATTGACACGCTGGCCGCCGCAGCCGATGCCCACGACCGCTTCATGTTTGAGGAGGTTATCTGGCTGCTGCTGTTCGGCTCTCTGCCCACGCAGGAGCAGTACGCCAAGTTCCGCAAGTTGCTGGAGCATCACCGTGAGTTGCCGCAGGGCTTTGCCGACGACATGATCTTAAACTCGCCGTCCCCCAACCTGATGAACAAGATGGCGCGGAGCGTGCTGGCCATGTACAGCTACGATGAGCACGCCGAGGACAACAGCCTGCCCAACATCCTGCGCCAGAGCATCAACCTGATCGCCGAGCTGCCCACGATGATGGTGAACGCTTACCAGATCAAGCGCCGCGTCTACGACCGGTCGAGCATGTACTTCCACCTGCCGACCGAAGGGCAGAGCACGGCCGAACATATTTTGAGCACCTACCGCGCCGACCAGAAGTTCACCCATGAGGAGGCGCGGCTGCTCGACCTTTGCCTGCTGGTCCACGCCGACCACGGCGGCGGTAACTGCTCGACCTTCACCTGCCGCGTGCTATCCAGCTCCGGCACGGATACTTACGCGGCCATCTCGTCGGCCATTGGTGCGCTGAAGGGCCCCAAGCACGGCGGCGCCAACCTGAAGGTCATGCACCAGCTGGACTACATTTTGGAAAATGTGGAGGACCCCACCAACGATGATGAGGTGCGGGAGTTCTTGCGCAAGATCATCCGCAAGGAGCGCGGCGACGGCAGCGGGCTTATCTACGGCATGGGGCACGCGGTCTATACCTTGAGTGACCCGCGCGCGCAGATCCTCAAAACCCACGCCAAGAGCCTTGCCTATAAAAAAGGATACGATGAGGAATACGAGATGCTGTGCAGCATCGAGCGGCTGGCCCCGCAGGTCTTTGCCGAGGAAAAGCACGGCCCCAAAAAGGTCTGTGCCAATGTGGACCTGTTCAGCGGCCTGATCTACCGCATGCTGGGCATCAGCGAGGATCTGTACACCCCGCTGTTCGCCATTGCCCGTGTGCCGGGCTGGTGCGCCCACCGCGTGGAGGAGGTCGAGTTTGCCAACCGCATCATCCGCCCCGCCTACCAGTATGTCGGCAAGCCGCAGGAGTATGTGGCGCTGGAGGAAAGATAAAGTTTATTTCCCGGTGCAGCTGCAAAGCCCCTCAGGCCTCGCAAGCTCGGCCAGCTCCCCGCAAAGCGAGGAGCCTTTCTGGCGGTCTTTGGCCGCAAAGAGCCTCCTCACATAAGTGGGGAGGTGACCGAGCGAAGCGAAGGTCGGAGGGGCTTTGCCCGTTTCCCGCCAGAAGCACGCCCCCCTCAAAATTCCCTTGCATTTCCCCGCTGTTTTTGGTATAGTATTTTCTGTTTTTATTCGATAAGGAGATATTTACCCATGTCCGAACATGCCAATACAAGGGAAAAGCGCCTTGCTGCGCTCGCGGTGGCGGTGGTCGTGCTGGTGACGGTGCTGCTCATTGTGGAGACCTTCCGCCTGCTGCTGCCCGGCCTGTGGAGCGCGTTTTCCGCCGGGGACGAGCAGGCGCTCAGCGCCTATCTGACGAGTCAGGGGCGGCTGCGCAGCTTTCTGACGCTGTGGTTTCTGGCCGTTGTGCAGGTGCTTTCCCTCGTCATTCCCGCCATGCCGGTGCAGCTGGCGGCGGGCCTTGCCTATGGGCCGTGGCTCGGCTTTGTGACGAGCTTTTCCGCCTCGGCCGTTGCCAACCTCACCGTCTTTCTCGCCGCGCGGCGGCTGGCTCCGGTCATCCGCCGCCTGACTGCCGACAATGCCAAGGCCACCAAGCTGCTGAACAGCGTGCGCAGCAGCAAAGACCCGTGGTTCTACACGATCCTTGCGTTCATCACACCGGGTCTGCCAAACGGCATTATCCCCTACGCCGCCGCCAACGCAGGCATGCGGCCGAAGCATTTTATCGCCGCCATCTTTATCAGCCTGCCCTTCCCCACCCTGCTGACGTGCGCCGCAGGCAGCTTTATTCTGGAGGGGAACTGGTTTTTCACGGTGCTGACCGGCATTGTGCTGTTCAGCTTTGTGGGCATCCTGTTCTTCAATCGCACCAAATTCATCGCGTGGGCGCACGAGATGAAGAATAAGCGCACGAAAAAAGCCGAGGCATGAGCCTCGGCTTTTTTAAGGCTTCCCCTGAGGGGGAAGGCAAAATCATTTTTCACTCTCCCACTGTGCCACCAGCGGCGCAGCCACGGCGGAGAGTGCCTCGCGCGCATTGGTGATGGCGGCGACATCCGCCGGGGTCAGGCGGTCGGCCTTTTTGTGCCGCAGCACACGCTCCAGCATGCGCTCGGCTTCTTTTATCTTGCTGCGGGTCGCGCGGTCCAGCGCCTTGCCGGCCTTGCTGCCCAGCGCTGTGTTCACACGGTAGAGCGCAGCCTCCCCGGCGTTCAGCGCCTCCAAGGCAGCCTTGCGCTCTCTGTCCTGTCCGGCAAAGGCGGCGGCGTCCCGCATGGCGCGGGTGATCTCGGCCTCGCTCAGATTAGAGGTGCCCGAGATCGTGATGCTCTGCTCCTTGCCGGTGTCCATATCCCGCGCCCGGACCATCACGATGCCGTTGGCGTCAATGTCAAAGGTCACCTCGATCTTCGGCACGCCCGCCCACGCCCGCTTGATGCCCCGCAGCGTAAAGGTACCCAGCAGCTTGTTGTCCCGGGCAAACTCACGCTCGCCCTGCAGGACCTTGATCTCCACGGTATTCTGGAACGGTGCCGCAGTGGTAAACACCTTGCTGAACCGTGTCGGGATCGTGGAGTTCCGCTCGATCAAATGCGTTGCCACGCCGCCGACGGTTTCAATCGAGAGGGTCAGCGGGGTCACATCCATCAGCAGCAGGCCCTCGCCGGGGCCGGTCAAGGCCACGCCGCCCAGACGCCCCGCCTGCACAGCAGCGCCCAGCGCCACACACTCGTCCGGATTCAGTGAGCGGGACGGCTCCAGCCCGGTCATCCGCATGACCTTGGCCTGCACGGCCGGGATGCGGGTCGAGCCGCCGACCAGCAGCACCTGATCCAGATCACTTGCGGAGAGGCGGGCATCGCTCAGCGCATTGCGCACCGGCAGCGCCGTCCGCTCGATGAGATCGGCGCACAGCTCCTCAAACTTGGCGCGGGTCAGCGTCAGCTGCAGATGCAGCGCGCCCTGCGCCGTTGTGGTGAGGAATGGCAGGCTCAGCTCGGTCTGCTTGGCGCTGGAAAGCTCCTTTTTGGCCTTCTCGGCCTCCTCGCGCAGGCGCTGCATGGCCACGCGGTCCGTGGTCAGGTCCACGCCGTGGCTGGCCTTGCACTGCTCGGCCATCCAGTTTACGATCCGCTCATCAAAATCATCGCCGCCGAGGTAGTTGTCCCCGCAGGTGGAAAGCACCTGCACGATGCCGTCCCCGATGCGGATAAGCGATACATCAAAGGTGCCGCCGCCCAGATCGTAGACCATGACGGTCTGGGTGCGGCCGTTGTCCAGCCCGTAGGCCAGCGCGGCAGCGGTCGGTTCGTTGATGATACGGCGCACATTCAGCCCGGCGATGCGCCCGGCGTCCTTGGTGGCCTGACGCTGGGCATCGTTGAAGTAGGCGGGCACTGTAATGACCGCCTCGGTCACGGCCTCGCCCAGATAAGCCTCGGCGTCCGTCTTGAGTTTTTGCAGGATAAGGGCGCTCAGTTCCTGCGGCGTATAGCATTTGCCGTCCACAGGCACCCGCGTTTCACTGCCCATAAGCCGCTTTACGCTGGTCACGGTGCGCGGGGCGTTGGTCACGGCCTGACGCTTGGCAGGCTCGCCCACCAGCCGCTCCCCCGCCTTGGTGAACGCCACAACAGAGGGCGTTGTGCGCTGGCCCTCGGCATTGGGGATGACGACCGGCTTGCCGCCCTCGACCACAGCCACACAGCTGTTTGTGGTCCCCAGATCAATTCCGATCATTTTTGCCATGGTGGTATTTGTCCTTTCAAAAAAGACAATTTTGATTCTTGCTTCTATTGTAGCGTTTACCGCGCCGAAAAGTGTTGCGATTTCGTAAATATTTGCAGACCAATCCGGGCAGAGCCTGCCAATTTTGCCCAATACCGGCCCGCCGCAGCAAGGCCGCCCCGCCCCCGGCTGAACAAAAGCAGAAAATCAGGCCGGAATGCAAAAGATTTGAAACCAAAAACCTTCCGTAAAGCGTTGACGCACCCCGTCCGGCGTGTTATAGTTAATAAATACCAGCGATTTACACCGCTAAAGAGGAGGGTTTCTCATGGCACGCACCGCGACTGTGACCCGCAACACGCGGGAAACGCAGATCACGCTGACCATCGACCTTGACGGCACCGGCAAGACCGACCTGCACACCGGCATCGGCTTTTTTGACCATATGCTGGACGGCTTTGCCCGCCACGGCCTGTTTGATCTGAGCGTGACCTGCCACGGCGATCTGGATGTAGACTGCCACCACACGATCGAGGATATCGGCATTGCGCTGGGCACCGCCCTCAAGGAGGCGCTGGGCGACAAGGCCGGCCTTGTGCGGTACGGCAGCTGCATGCTGCCGATGGACGAAACGCTGGCGCTCTGCGCCGTGGATCTGGGCGGGCGGCCGTATTTCGTCTACGATGCCGCCTTTGCCGGGCAAAGCTGCGGCGGCATGGACACCCAGATGGCGCGGGAGTTCTTCTACGCGGTATCCTACAGCGCCATGATGAACCTGCACCTGAAGGTGCTGTACGGTGAGAACGACCACCATAAGCTGGAGGCCATGTTCAAAGCCTTTGCCAAGGCTCTGGACGCCGCCACCCGCAGAGATGCGCGGATCGACGGGGTGTTATCGACGAAAGGGACGTTATAATCCGCCTTACGGATTGTATCTATGTAGGGGCGGGGCTCTGCTCCGCCCGGCAGCCTTGCGGTGAATCCACTTTCAGGGAAAGCTGCTCACGCGGAAAACGACCACGGGCGGAGCAGAGCCCCGCCCCTACTGTGTACCCTAGTTACCATACATTTTCAATCCATTACCTTATCTAAAACGGAGAAAACCATGATCCATCAATACAAACTCAGCGGTTACAATATCGTACTGGATGTCTACAGCGGCAGCGTACATGCCGTGGATGATGTCGCCTATGACGCCATCGCCCTGATCGACCAAGGCAGCAGCCGGGAGCAGGCTGCTGCAGCCCTCGCCAAAAAGTACGCGGGCCGCGCCGATGTCACGGCAAACGACATCAATGATGTGCTGGACGACATTGACGAGCTGACCGCCGCCGGCCAGCTGTTTGCGCCCGATGCCTACGCCGACCACGCCTTTGACTTTAAAAACCGTTCCAATGTGGTCAAGGCGCTCTGCCTGCATGTGGCCCACACCTGCAACCTGAACTGCAGCTACTGCTTTGCCGCGCAGGGCAAGTTCCACGGCGAGGCAGGCCTGATGAGCTTTGAGACCGGCAAGCGCGCTTTGGACTTTTTGATCGAAAACTCCGGCACCCGCCGCAATCTGGAGGTCGATTTCTTCGGCGGTGAGCCGCTGATGAATTTCGAGGTCTGCAAGCAGCTGGTTGCCTACGCACGCAGCATCGAGAAAAAGTACAACAAAAACTTCCGCTTTACGATGACAACCAACGGCATCGGCATCACGGACGAGGTCATCGACTGGTGCAACAAGGAATGTCATAATGTTGTGCTTTCGCTCGACGGCCGCAAGGAGGTCAACGACCGCTTCCGCGTGGATCTGGCGGGCAACGGCAGCTATGACCGCATCGTGCCCAAGTTCCAAAAGCTGGTGGCGGCGCGCGGCGGGCAGGGCTACTATATGCGCGGCACTTTTACGCATCACAACGTTGATTTTACAAAGGATTTGTTCCATATGGCAGACGACCTCGGCTTTACCGAGCTGTCGATGGAGCCGGTTGTGGCGCCGCCCGACTCCCCCGAGGCGCTGACCGAGGAGGACCTGCCCAAGCTGTTTGACCAGTATGAGCTGCTGGCCAACGACATGCTGCGCCGCCAGAAGGCCGGCAAGCCCATCACCTTCTACCATTACATTCTGGATCTGAAGCACGGCCCCTGCATCTACAAGCGCATCTCGGGCTGCGGCTCCGGCACGGAGTATATGGCTGTGACCCCATGGGGCGATCTTTACCCCTGCCACCAGTTTGTGGGCGACCCGAATTACAAGCTGGGCAATGTCTGGGACGGCGTGACCAACACCGCCCTGCGCGATGAGTTCAAGCTCTGCAATGTCTACGCCCGCCCCGACTGCAAGGATTGCTGGGCGCGGCTCTACTGCGCGGGCGGCTGCGCGGCCAACGCGCTGCACGCCACCGGCGACATCCACGGCACCTATGAGTACGGCTGCAAGGTGTTCCGCAAGCGGATGGAGTGCGCCCTGATGATGCAGGTTGCACAGCGCCTTGACCCCGAGCTGGCCAAGAACGCCGTGCAGTTCGAGAGCGACTGTGACGGCTGCGGCGAGACCGACTCCGGCTGCGATAACTAAGGCAAAAAAACGGCAGATGCCCGGCGGGGCATCTGCCGTTATTGTTTCCCGGGGAAAGCGGCGCGGTGCCGCCCGGGAAAGCATTATCTTGCGAGGGGGGCACACTTGGCCTGCAGCCAAGCCTTTTCGTCCTCATTCAGGCGGGGGCTGAGCATCTCATAGACATGGGCGTGGTAGTCGTTCAGCCAGTTGAGCTGGTCGCGGCTCAGCTCGTCCACAAGGACCGGCTCGGTCGAGATGGGCACCAGCGTCAGCGGGGCAAAGCCCAGCCAGTGGCCGTACTGGTTCTCGCCCATATCCACGCATTCCAGCTCGTTCTCGATGCGGATGCCGACCTCGTCGGTCTCATAGATGCCCGGCTCGTCGGTGATGGTCATGCCGGGCTTGAAGATGACGGGGTTGTTCGGGCGCAGGCTCTGGGGACCCTCATGCACGCCGGAGATGAAGCCGACGCCGTGGCCGGTGCCGCAGCGGTAGTTGATCTTGTGCGCCCACACCGGGCCGCGGGCAAAGGTGTCCAGCGCAAAGCCGGTGCAGTAGTCCAGAAAGACGGCGCGGGCCATGTCGATGTGGCTCTGCAGCACCCAAGTGTAATAGCGGCGCTCGTTGTCGGTCAGCGGGCCGACCGGGTAGGTGCGGGTGATGTCGGTCGTGCCGCAGTCATACTGGCCGCCGTTGTCCACCAGCAGGAAGCCGTGCGGCTCAATGACGCTGTTGACCTCGCCCTCGGCGTGGTAGTGCATCATGGCGGCGTTTGCGCCGTAGGCGGCAATGGTCGAGAAGCTGTCCTCAAAGTAGCCGGGCTGCTCGGCGCGGCGCTTCTGCAGCATCGTGTCGATGTCGATCTCGGTCAGGGTCTTGCCCTCGGCCAGTGCCTTTTCCAAGTCCATCTGGAAGCGTACCACGGCCACGCCGTCACGGATGTGGCACTCGCGGATGTTCTTCAGCTCAGTCTCGTTCTTGATGCCCTTCAAGGCAAAGATCGGGTCAGCGCCGGCCACCGTCCTGTGGGCGGTCAGGGCTTCGTAGAGGGCAAAATTGGTTGCCTTCTCGTCCACAAGGAACACTTCCTCAGCGGGCAGGGCGTGGACGGCGGAAAGAATCTCATCGTAGCCGCGCAGCGTCACGCCGCTCTCGGCCAGTGTGGCGGCATCGGCGTCAGACAGGCGGCCCGGCGCAATAAACAGCGTGCAGGCGTCCATCGTGACCAGCGCGTAGGCAACGGCCAGCGGGGTGCAGGGCAGGTCGCGGGCGCGCAGGTTCAGCAGCCAGCCCACGCAGTCCAGACCGGTCACGGCCAGCGCGGTGGCACCGGCTTTCTGCAGTGCGGCGCGCACCAGAGCAATGCGGTCGGCGGCGGTCGCACCGGTCTGGGCGGGGGTCAGCAGGGTGCAGGGGGTGTCGGGCAGGGCAGGGCGCTCACCCGTGGCGTTCCAGATGGGGGAGGCAACATCAAGGCTCTTGAGAGCGGCACCCTTTTTGGCCAGCGCGTCACGGTATTCCTCGGCAATCGTGGCGGGCACGCAGCTGCCGTCCAGCAGCAGTGTCTCGCCCTGCGCAAAGTGGTTCTCCAGATACTCGGCCACGGTCGGCACGCCCGCAGAGCCTGCGTGCATGCACTCGATCTCACTGCCGGCCAGCTGGCGGTCGGCCTGCACATAGAAGCGGCCGTCACACCACAGGGCGCTGCGGTCTTGAGTCACAACGAGGGTCGAGTTCTCCCCGATAAAGCCGGAAAACCACGGCAGAGCGTTGTAATAGCCGGGCAGATACTCACTGCAGTGGGGGTCGCTGGTCATAATCAGCACGCCATCGGCCCCGGCTGCCTTCGCGGCAGCGCGCAGCGCGGCGATTTTTTCATTGGTAGTCAAAATGGATCGCTCCTTTTTGTGATAGATATTGGGGTTAGGTATATCATACCACGAATGCTGCAAATAATAAATAGATAATAGATAATAAAAAAGGTGGAGTTTGCGCCTAGGGGCGCAAACAAATTTT
>OHAC01002960.1_pt1 | contig 12691 bp, 10 predicted proteins | sample 1577051 | NCBI WGS metagenome assembly OHAC01 (sample SAMEA3541499, study PRJEB24748) | human gut metagenome | biome: human gut; feature: human-associated habitat; material: faeces | place: China | collected 2012 | reverse complement strand
TTGTTTCTAGAGCTTTTTCTTGTGTGTAATATGGATGAAGTTCTACTTGATTGACTACTGGTTTTACTTTAACGATTTCACAGAAGTTTGTAAGAATATTTGGATAGAAGTTAGAAACACCAATTGCTTTTAATTTACCTTCTTGATAAGCAGTTTCCATGGCTCTCCAAGCACTGAAATAATCACCACAAGCTTGATGTAATAAATATAAATCAAAATATTCTAAACCACTTTTTTCTAAAGAAGCTTCAATTCCTTTTTGGGCACTTTCGTAATCCATCATATCTTGTACCCATAATTTAGAAGTAATAAATAAATCTTCTCTTGTACAAAGACCATCAGCAATTGCTCTTTTTACAGCAGCTCCTACAGCATCTTCATTATAATAAGCTGCAGCTGTATCAATTAAACGATATCCTGCTTTAATAGCTTGATATACTGATTCTTCACATTCTTTTTTATCTGGTACTCTAAATACTCCAAAACCTACCATAGGCATTTTTAAGCCATTGCTTAATGTTACATATTCCATTATAGAATCCCCCTTTTTCTATTATTTTATTCTTATTCGTTTTAGAGTCAAATACCTATAAATTATCATTTATTATACATTTTTTGTATAATAAAAAGGCTTTATTCAATCAAGCCTTTTCATCAATTAATATCATTCTTTCTTTAAAGAAATCGTTTGAACTATTTTATAAATAATCATGATAAGTAGTACAAGGCAAATAAAACTAAAATATTGATAACCACCCCAATAATATTCATCCGTATTCCTTACAGGATAAATCATTCCTTCTAAACAAATAAATATAAATATTTCAAAACCAATAATAAAATAATTAAACAAAATTCTATCTTTTTTCTCTTTCATATTCTCACCTACATTTCTTGGAAAATAATTTTTCTTCTTTTTAATAACCATGATCAACTTCTTTCCAGTTTCCATGTTTATCTTTTATTAATAACCAATTCCAATGATCATAAGTACTATTGGGATTTAAAGATCCATCTCCACCTGATCCATCAACATCAAATTTTGATAATAAAACAATCGCTTCTTTTCCACCATATTGTTGATTGATTTCTTTAAAATACTTTTCATCATCTCCTGCATAATAGATTTCTTTTAAAGTACATCCTTTCCAATCTTTAAAGTTATCAATAATTGTATTAATAGCGGATGCAATATCATCATAATCATAAATAGTTGATTCTACCTCTTTGATTGTAATATCATTCTCTTTTCTTTTTTCAATTTGTACAAGCATATTATTATCTGTTTGAATGACATATTGATAATATTTATCAACATAGGCTTCATAGTTTCCTCCACTATAATGACTTGGAAGTATAACTTTAGTAAGTGGTAACTGTTGGTTTATTAGAATCTCTTGTGCATGTTTGATAACATCTATTGGATCTTTTTTAGTTGTTGATAGAATATTTTCTGTAAAACCATATTCTTTTGATACATATTGAATGATTTTGTTATTATTGTCATAAGTTACATCTAATCTTAATGTTGGATTATCTTTATCATTACTAAAATTAAAATATCTTTCTTTTTTATTTTCATAAACATAACCATTTTTCATCAATTCATCTATTACTTCTTGAGGTAGAATTTCTTTTAGTTCTTTGATTGTTTCTGATTCACTTAAAGTACTAAATTTTAAGTATTTTTGTTTTGAATTGTTTAATTCCGTATTTATTTCTGTACGTCTTGTTTTTCTTTTTTGAACAAACATTTGTCCTTTTTTATTAAATGATACTTCAATTTCAAAAAGTTTACTTTCTTTCGATTTATATTCTACTTCTATTCTAAATTGATCTGAGATATCTTCAAAATCTTGATTAAAGATATTTTCATCAGGTTTCCATATAACCTTTAAGCCTTTTTTTGTATGATAATATTTACAATATGTTTTATAAGGTATGATTATATTATTTTGATATATTTTATCACCTAGTTGTATTTCTAAAGGATTATTACCTTGAACTATTCGTATTGCTTCAATTTCATCACTATGAACATCTACAGTAAAATAACTTGTTGTAAGATAACCATTAAGATAAGAATCTTTAATATCTAATTTAGATTGTTTAAAATCAGCTTTTTTAGATAAATATTTATCTTCATATTTCTTTTTTACTTGTGTTTCATTAGAATCTACTTGATCATGAACTAGATAATAATCCATTGGTGTCGCTTTAGTTGTTATAGAATTATAACTTTGATTATAAGCAAGAACTTCTAAAGTATCTTTGCTTATTTGTTTATTTTGAAAAATACAAACAAATAACAAAAGACAACAAGAAATAACAAGAATTGGTTTTAAATAATGATGTTTTTTTATAGGTATTTGTTGGAGAAGTGAATCATCTACATGTATATCATCATAATAGTTTTCAAATGATTTATTTTTCATCAGCTTCTATCTCCTTTCTTAATTGATTTCTTGCCCTATTTAATAAAACACGTACATTATTTTCTTTGATATGTAAAATGCTAGCCATTTCTTTTGTCGAATATCCCTCATAATAAAATAAATAAAGAACAGCATTATGTTTTTTAGAAAGTTTATTTAAATATGGTTTTAAATCAATTTCTTTCTTTTCAAAAATATAAGTTTGTTCATCTATTTCTTCTACTTTATTATTCCATAAGGATTTTAAAGATATTTTACTACAATTTAGTGTAACTCTTATAAACCATGCTTTTTCATGTTCTAATGATTTGAAACTAGGCTTTCTTTTAAGATAACGATACATTACATTTTGAAAAATATCATCTGCCTGATCTTTTTGATGACATTGACTAAAGGCAAGACGATAAACAAGATCTTTTTCCCGTTGAATAACTTCTTCCATATTTAAAAACCTCCCTTCATTAGTAATACTTTTTTAAGTGTTGATTTGTTACAAAATTATAACACTTTTATAAAAAATTTTTTCTCACTAAAGTTGTTCTCTCTAGATTATCTAGAAAATTTAAGCATAAAAAAAGAACCTCTCGGTTCTCCTCTATTATTTTTTAGTAGTTTTTTTAGCAGTTGTTGCTTTTTTAACAACTGGTTTAGCTTCTTTAGCAGCTACAGCTTTAGCTGGTGCTTTTGCTGCAGGAGCTTTTTTAGCTGGTGCTTTTTTTGCAGCTGTTTTTTTAACAACTTCTGGATATTCAGGCATAGCATTAACATCTAATTCACCTTTTAATTCAGAACCATCTTTTTTAATTGCTACAAAGAAAACTTTAGCAGTTTCAGGTAAGTAATAAATATTTAAAGTTTCAACTTCTGTTGTTTTTACACCTTGTTCTTTTAAAGTTTCTTTAACGTATTTATCTAAATCACCATCTTTAACATTCTTTTCTTGGTATTGTACTTCGATCATTGTTTTCATATTCTCTCACTTCAAAACCTCAGTTTTTACTTCCTCCTTGGTAAGTATTCTATACCATTTTTTTTATTTGTAAAGTGTTTTTCTTAAGAAAAAGCGCATGAAATCAACGTTTTTCTCTAATTACTTATCATAGTAATAAAATATTGTTTTATCTTCAAACCTTTTATCTTAATTTGTAAAAAAATAGAATTGGAAATCCAATTCTATTTCTTAGATTTTGAATCAATAATCATGATAAATTTAGTTTTAGCTTCTACACCATCTTTACTATCTGCAAATGTTTTATAATCATTAGCTAAATCAACAAGTTTTTGTGTTGTATCTACATCTTTTTTCACTGTATCATTTAAAACACTAGAAACCTTATCTAAACCTTTACTTTTAAATAAAGTTAAACCATCAACTAAAGCATCACTACCTTGAGCTAATTGATTTGATGCCGTTTTTAATTGACTACTTGCTTGTACTAAAGTATCAGATCCATCACTTAATTGTTTAGAACCATCAACAGCACTTTGTGCTCCTTCTTTTAATTGAGCAACTCCATCTGTATAACTTTGTAATCCTTGATAGAATTTGTTATATGAATCTAATTGTGCTAAAGCTGTTTTGATTGATGGTTGATTTTCTGCTGGTAATTTTGCCATTAAACCATTTAAAACTGTTTGATAATTATCAATTGTTAATTCAATAGACATTCCTGTAGTAGCCAATTGATTATTAATTTGTGTTTGTGTTGTTGTTAATAAAGTATTAAATACTTGTTTTGCTCCTGCAACTAATGTTGCACTTTTTCCATCTAAAGTGACTAAACCATTATATAATGTTTCAATACCTGTTGTTAATTTTTGTGATCCTACAAGAGCAGAAGCTGCACCCGTTTTTAAAGATCCTACACCTTGATCAAATTCACTGTATTTAGAAGCATATTGTTTTAAGCCTGATTGTAATGTTTGCCCACCAGCAATAATTTGATCAAATGATGAATTTAATGTATCTACACTATCATAAACATCATTTAAATCATCAAAATTAATATCTGTTTCAGATAATAATGAAGGTGTTGCTACTGACATTAAACTATTTAATTTAAATTTAGTTGTATCATATTTAATAGTTACAGAGTTTAATTTTTCTAATTCTTCATTATTATCATAATTTTTAGATAATCCAGGGGCAGCAACTGCCATAATAATATTAGAAGAACCATTACTAATAACCTTGCCATTTGTTACTTCAATATTAGAATCTGTTTTTGTTGGTAACATTGTTCCTGTTGTAACGACAAAAGGAACATATAATTCTTTACCATCTACATCTTGTTTTTCATTATTAGTATAATCTATTTGAATTTCTACTTTTCCTTTTTTACCAAGCATATTTTTCAACTTCATTTTTTTACCATCTAATTTATAAGTTACTTTCATTGAAACAGGTAATGAATTTGTTGTTTTACCTTGGTAATAAATATCTTGTCCATCTGTTGTTTGCCATACCAAACTAGAACCATCTTGTTTAAATGTTTCTTTTCCATTTACATTTTTAATCTTTTTTAAAGATGATTGATCATCTAATGATGTTTCATTTTGGTCATTGATTAAATGTTCAGAGACAACAGTTGTCTTTTCTGTACCATTAGTTTTTAATTTACTATAAACTGTTTCTTCTTTTGAATAGGCAAAGGCAGGAACAATTGAGCTCATGACCATTGTCATTACAACTGCAGAAGATGTGATTAATTTTGCTTTTTTCATGTTAACATTCTCCTTTATTTTTTAATTGTTTAAAACCGATAGAAGTATGAATAATAACTTTATCAAATACAAGTAAGATTGCTGGAATAACACAAATAACAATAAACATTGAAATAAGTGCTCCTCTAGACATTAAATTACATAATGATGCAATCATATTTAATTTAGAAATCATTCCTACACCAAATGTTGCTGCAAAGAATGACATTCCAGAAACAAAGATTGAACCTGCAGAATTACTAATTGCATTATCCATTGCTTTAATCTTATCAATACCATTTTTTCTATTTTCCAAATATTTTGTTGTAAGTAAAATAGCATAATCAATTGTTGCTCCAAGTTGAATTGTTCCAATAACAATAGAGGCAACAAATGGTAAAACATCACCTGTATAATAACTGATTGCCATATTGATAAAGATAGCAAGTTCAATTCCAGAAACTAACAATACTGGAAGTGAAATTGATTTTAAAACAAATAACATAATGATAAAAATAATTCCTATAGATGCAATACTTACATTTCTAAAGTCTTCATCTGCTATATTAACCAAATCCTTCATGCATGGACCTTCCCCTGCCATTATAGCATTTTTATCATATTTTTTGATAATATGATCTATCTTATCGATGACTTTATTTAATTTATTGGTTGCAATTTCTTCTGTTGAATTGACAAATATCATTTTATAACGATTACTTTCAAAGATATCTTTAACATCATCAGGTATCATTTCATCAGGAATAGCTAAGTCAGATAACTGTGATGGTGATAAAACAAGATTAACAGATTCAACATTTTCTATTTCATCAACCATTTGATTTAAATCATTATCTTTAATACCTTTATCTACTAAAATAACTTGCGAAGCAACTAAATCAAATTCATCACTTAATTCACTATTAGCCACACAACTCTTTAAATCCTGTGGTAAATCTTTTGTTAGATTGTAATAACTTTTAACATGTGCATTTCCATAATAAGCTGGATAAGCAATAACTAATGCAACTAATAATATAATTTTATAATGTTTAATAACAAAATTTTTAATTACATTAAATGATGGAATAATTGGTTTATGTTTTGTCTTAAAGACAAGTTTATCAAATACTAATAAAAATGCTGGGAAGATCGTAACTGTTGAAAGAACACCAATAAAGACACCTTTAGCCATAACAATTCCAATATCTGAACCTAATGTAAGTTGCATTGTACATAAAGCTAAAAATCCAGCAATCGTTGTAAGTGAACTTCCAGCAATAGAAGCAAGTGTATCTCCAATAGCAAGTGTCATTGCTTCATTATTTGTTTTAACTCTTGTTTTTGCTTGTTCATATTTATGATATAAGAAAATTGAAAAGTCTGTTGTAACTCCTAATTGTAAAACAGCAGCAATTGCCTTTGTAATATATGAAATTTGACCTAAGAAAATATTAGATCCCATATTATAAAGAATTGCTAGTCCGATGTTTCCTAATAATAGAAATGGAACAACATAACTATCTAACGATGCCATTAAAACAATTAAAACTAAAATAACAGCAACAATAACATAAGTAATAATTTCACTATCAGCAACAATACTTGTATCTAATGTAGATGCTGACATTCCTCCTATTTTAACGACCTCTTCACTTGTAATTTCTCTCATTTGAGTAATTGCATCGATCGCAATTGTACTATCTTTAAATGTTACCAACATGAGTTCGCTGTTTCCTTTTTTATACTGCTTTGTCACATCACTTGGTAACATTTCTTGAGGTATTGTTGTTCCTATTAAATCATTTGCGGAAATAACTTTAACAACACCATCTATTTTTTTATACTTCTCTTCTAAGTTTAAGACATCTTTAGAAGACATATTTTCTACAACACACATCGCAAAAGATCCCATATCAAAATCTTTAGCTAGTATATCTTGTCCTTTCATTGTATCAATGTCTTCTGGTAAATAAACAAGAATATCATAATTAATATCAGTATTGATATATCCAAATAAAGATGGAATACAAAGAATAACTGATGCAATCACGATAAGTATCTTGTGTTTAACAACAAATTTACCAATTGCTTCTCCTAGCTTTTTCATAGTTCTCCTCCTAAATGACCTTTGGTCATAAATGATACTAGCACTAAAATGACCATCGGTCAATATATAAATGACTAAAAGTCACTTTTTTAATTAATTCATTGACATTTTTAATTCTTCACCCTAAAATAAATGCTAAAGGGAGTGTTTTTATGGCAATTAAAGAGATAAAATCAAAAATAAATGATAATAAACAAGAAAAAGAACGTAAACTGCTTAATACTGCACTTCATTTATTTTCAGAAAAAGGAATTAAAAAAACTTCTATTCAAGATATTGTTAAAGATGCAGGTATTGCTAAAGGAACTTTTTATTTATATTTTAAAGATAAATACGAACTTCAAGATGTTTTATTAGCTAAAACATCTCATGAATTATTTTCCAAAGCATGTAAGGAAGCTACTCAACAACAATTTGATCGTTTAGATGATAAGATTGTTTTTATTATAGATTCTATTATTAATGAATTAATTGTTAGACCTAACATTCTTAAGTTTATTCAAAAGAACTTATCTTTAGGACTATATAGTGAAAAATTAACTGATTTATTAGATAGTGAAGAATTAGGAATCAAGGAATTATTTGTAAATGAAGTAAAAGAAAAGGATATTCCTTTAGAATATCCTGAGATGACTTTATTTATGATTATTGAACTTGTAAGTTCTACAGTTTTTACTTCTATTGTTGAAAGTCATCCACTTCCAATAGAAGAATTTAAACCTCATTTATATAAAACAATACGCTTATTGATTAATGAATAAAAGGATGTCGTGACATCCTTTTATAACGTATCTAAAAATTGTTCATAATCTTTAAGAATTTTTTCTAATTCTTCATAAGTATTTACTTTTGAAAGTTCGTTCTTTACCGCTGATGAATTCTTTAACCCTTTAATATACCAAGGAGCATGCCCTCTCATTTGTGACATCGCAATACGTTCAGGTTCAATAGACATCAATCTTTTAGCATGTGTTAAACACCATGCTATTTTTTCTTTATAAGTTGGTTCAGGTATATCTGTTCCATGTTCTAAACTTTCTACAACTTGTTTAATAAGCCAAGGATTTCCAAGTGCTGCACGACCAATCATAATTGCATCACAGCCTGTTTCTTCAAGCATTCTTCTAGCATCTTCTACACTTCTAATATCACCATTTCCAATAACAGGAATACTAACTGCTTCTTTAACCGCTTTAATAATTGACCAATCAGCATGACCTTCATACATTTGTGAACGTGTTCTACCATGAACAGCAATGGCACTAGCTCCTGCTTTTTCAATTAATTTCGCTACTTCTACCGCATTAATATGCTCCTTATCAAAACCACTTCTAATTTTAACTGTTACAGGTTTACTTACATTTTTAACAATATTACTGACAATATCATAAATTAATTGAGGATTTTGAAGAAGTTTACTTCCAGCATTTGCTTTTAAAACCTTATTCACTGGACATCCACAATTAATATCAATAATATCACAATTAGAATGTTCATCAATAAACTTGGCTGCTTGTACCATACTTTCCACTTCTCCACCAAACAATTGAATACTAACAGGATGCTCTCCTTCATCTACTTGTAACATTTCTATTGTCTTTTGATTTCCATAACAGATTGCCTTATCACTGACCATTTCTGAATATACAAGTCCAGCTCCAAACTCTTTTACAATCTTACGAAATGCCATATTAGTAATTCCAGCCATTGGTGCCATAATGACAGGATTTTTAATTTCTATATCTCTAATTTTCAAATTTTATCTCCTCCTGTATATAATTTAAACATCTGTTCATAATATAAATAGATAACTTATATATTCCCTCTATTTTCCTCCCCTAAATAGATATAAGTTATCTAAATAAGAGTTGATTTCCTTGAAAATAAAGGCATTTGCCTTTATTTTTCTTTACAAGTTAACCCTGCTGATTTTTGGTTTTCTATTGTATCTTTTAAAGATATATAATCAATATCTTTATAACTACCATTTGTACTTACAAGCCCTGCTTCTACTAAATCCTTCATATAATCTTGACTATATTGAATATCTACTTCATAAATAATCTTATTTCCTTCAACCTTTAAAGAAGTTTTAACACCTTTTACGTTCTTATAAAATGTATTACTATTTTTTATATAATCTTTATAATAAGAAATTGGATAACTTTCTGATACATAATCTGTATAATCATAAATTACTTTCGTTTTTGTTTCTTTAACTTTATCATCACTAGATATAACTTCTACTTCTTCATCTGTAATCATATCTAATGTTCCTTTACAAATTGTTGTTTTAGTAAGATGACCTGTTAAATAGAAAACAATTGCACCTAATATAATAATGAGTATAAGTCCTATAATTAATTTCTTTTTCTTGTTTTCCATTTTTTCTCCTTTAAAAAAATCACATTTTTCAATGTGATTATAAACGATTTATTAAATTTTGCAATTCTTCTTCACTAAATTGATATTTTGTATTACAGAATTGACATGTAATTTCACAACCATGATCCTCATCAATCATACTTTGAAGTTCTTGTTTTCCAATAGTTGATAAAGCATTGATCATCTTTTCTCTTGAACAATCACAAGTAAAGAATAAATCTTGTCGATCTGTAATTTCAACATCATCAAAAATCATTTTTAAGATTTCTTCTGGTGTTTTTCCTTCATGAATCAATGAAGAAACAGCAGGGAAATCTTTTATTTTTTCTTCAATATAAGAAATATCTTCTTCAGTAGCTTCTGGTAATAATTGAATAATAAAACCACCTGAAGATAAGATTTCATTTGTTTCATCAACTAAAACACCTACAGAAACAACTGATGGAGTTTGTTCACTTGCCATGAAATAATAAGAAAAATCATCACCAATTTCACCTGTTTGAAGTTGTACTGTTCCACAGAAGGGTTCTTTTAACCCCATATCTCTAATCACTTGTAACGTTCCTTGTGTTCCAACAGCCACACCTACTGCTAAATGTCCAGTATCATTATAAGTATAATGAACATGTGGATCACCTACAAAACCTTTAATATGTCCATCACCACGCGTAACAGCCATCATCGTACCAATTGGTCCTCCACCATTAATTGTGACAGTCATTTTTTCATTATTTTTATTCATTGCAGCCATCATAAGAGTAGCTGACATCATTCTTCCAAGAGCAGCAGATGCTGTTGGCCATAAATCATGTTCTTGTCTTGCTTTTTCTAATAAATTCGTTGTTTGGCAGGCAAACACACGACAATTTTTACTATTGACTAATCCTCTTACTAAATAATCTTTCATTTTTCTTTTCTATAAAAAGAACACGGAAGAAAATATCGGAATAATCATGCTTAAAGCGATTAAGATGATTACAATTCTCTTTGTTCGTGTACTCATATTTATCCCCTTTCTAAATGAAAAAAAGCGAAATTCGCTTTATTTCATTTCATCTAATAAATCATCTTGATCATCAATTGATGGTTTTTCTTCTTTAACTTCTTGAACAGGTTCTTCAGTTAAAGTTCCATCATGATGTTCTAACATTTTACCTGTATTGTATAAAGATTCAATATCTTCACCAGATAATGTTTCATGTTCAAGCAATGCTTCTGCAATACAAATAAGTTTTTCTTTATTTTGTTCAATAATATTTGTTGCTTCTTGATAACAAGCATCAATAATTTTTCGTACTTGAACATCAATTTCATAAGCAATTTGTCCTGAATGTGTATTACTTCTTTGTGTATAATCTCTACCTAAGAAAACTTGTCCATTTTCAGAATCATATTGAATAGGTCCAAGTTCAGACATACCTAATTCAGTAACCATCATTCTCGCAATTCGAGTTGCTTGTTCAATATCGTTGTGTGCTCCTGAACTTACATCTCCAAAGAAGACTTCTTCAGCCACACGTCCACCCATATATCCTGAAATAGTTGCTTTTAATTGACTCTTAGTTTGGAAATATGTTTCTTCTTTAGGTGTCATTAAGTTATAACCACCTGCTTGTCCACGAGGAACAATTGTAACTTTTTGTACTTTATTGGCATCTTCTAAAGTTAAACCTATTAAAGCATGTCCTGCTTCATGGTAAGCCACTAAGCGTCTTTCTCTTTCTGTATATTTACGTGATTTCTTAGCAGGTCCACCCATAACACGGTCCACCGCTTCATCAATATCAGCCATTGTAATTAAATCATGATTTTGTCTTACAGCAAGTAAGGCAGCTTCATTTAAAACGTTTGAAAGTTCAGCCCCAGAGAACCCTGGTGTACGTTGAGCGATGTTATCAAAATTAACATCTGGTGCAAAACGTTTATTTCTTGCATGAACTTTTAAGATTTGACTACGTGCACGTTTATCTGGATTAGCTACTTGGATTTGTCTATCAAAACGACCTGGTCTAAGTAAAGCTGGATCTAAGACATCTGCACGGTTTGTAGCTGCTAAAACGATAATTCCTTCATTTCCAGAGAAACCATCCATTTCAACTAATAATTGGTTAAGTGTTTGTTCACGTTCATCGTGTCCTCCACCCATACCAGTACCTCTTTGACGACCAACTGCATCAATTTCGTCAATGAAGATAATACATGGTGCTGTTTGTTTTGCTTTTTTGAACATGTCCCTTACACGTCCAGCCCCAACACCAACGAACATTTCTACGAATTCAGAACCTGAAATTGAGTAGAATGGAACGTTTGCTTCACCTGCTACTGCTCTAGCAAGTAATGTTTTCCCTGTACCTGGTGGACCTACAAGTAAAACACCACGTGGGATCTTGGCACCCATATCAGCAAATTTCTTTGGTGTTTTTAAGAAGTCAACTAATTCTTTAACTTCTTCTTTTTCTTCATCCATTCCAGCAACATCACTAAAATGTGTTTTAGAATTTTTTTCTAGTTTAGCTCTTGAATTACCAAATTCAAAGGCTTTATTATTACCACCAGCAGTATTTGACATCATCTTCAAGAAGAAGAACATTCCTCCAAATAAGATCAAGTATGGTAATAAGCTTACAATGAAGTTCAATAATTGATTTCTTTCAGCATCATTGACAACATTGATTTTTGTACCATTTTCATCTAACAAGCTAATTAAAGAATCTAATTCTGTTTCTGTTCTTGGAATAACAACAGAGAATTTAGTATCTTCTTTTTTACCATTGCTTGCTTTTTTAGAATATGTTCCACTCACGTCAATGACTAATGATTTAGGAACGATTTCTACATCTTTTACTTTTTCTTTTTGAACTATCTCTATAAACTTATCATATCTAATTTCTGACGATTCACTTTGATTAAAGAAAGGAATTGCCACAGAAATAACCATCAGTACAATAAGCCATGGTAGGATAGACTTCAACAATCCTTTTTTATTTCCCATAAAATCTCCTAACTATTTTTTATAACAATCTTCTTTTAAAATACCTATATAAGGTAATTGACGATA
>OHAC01002958.1_pt1 | contig 12698 bp, 16 predicted proteins | sample 1577051 | NCBI WGS metagenome assembly OHAC01 (sample SAMEA3541499, study PRJEB24748) | human gut metagenome | biome: human gut; feature: human-associated habitat; material: faeces | place: China | collected 2012 | reverse complement strand
CTGCCATTCTCCCCAGGTACGCATCTGGCGCAGAGGCAGTCCCTTTACACAGGTTTCTTCTTCCAGTTCTCTGGCTGCACCTTCTCTGATGTCTTCCTTTAATTCCACAAAACCGCCGGGAGTTGCCCAGAAACCAATGCTTGGGTGATTGCTGCGCTTAACCATAAGGACTTTTAATGGCTGTCCCCAGTGAGTCAGTTTTTCTTCGCATCTGACAACTACAATGTCTGCTGTATTGCAGAGACTTTCATATTTGGCCGGATTATAATGCTCCAGAAATTCCTCTAAAGACTGTCCTGCCCTGTTTTTCTCACCTGTTCCGTAAAATCCCTTTAAATCACTTAAAAATGCCATAATAAAAATGCCTCCTTCATTTTTGTGCAGATTTTTACTGCGTTTTTTCTTCAGTCAGCCTCTTTACAATGCCCGCAGCATCAAAGGATGCTGCTTCCATATCCGGTGTGATCCCCATTTCTTTCAAAGCTTCGCTGGTCACTGGTCCGATGGCACAAACCTTTGTATTTTCCGGTATTGCAAATTCTTTCAAATATGCTTTTACCCCGGATGCACTGCCAAAAACCAGATGGCTGCATGCTGAAAGAAGTGTATCATCTGCAAGAGGTTTCCCTTTTACATGATACAACGCCAGGTCTTTATAAAAAATGGCTTGTTTTTCTAATTCTTTGCTCAATTTTATACTGCCGTCTCTGGAACGTGCTAAAAGGACACGGTCTGAAGGCGTTAATACTTTGAGCAGTGCTTTCGCCAGGCTCTCACTGCAATAATGTTTTGGCATCAGGTCTGCATGGAACCCATGGGCCTGCAAAGCCTTTCTGGTTGCTTCCCCGATCACCGCAAAACGTAAGTTCCCTAAAAGGCGCAGATCCCCTTTTTCTTTCTTCAAAAAGGTATCAAAAAAGAGGTCTACACCGTTTACACTGGTAAATACCAGCCAGGTAAATGGTGGTTTCTGTTTCAACAGACCCGTAATGACAGGTCCTTGCAGGTTTTCTTCTGGAACGATCTCCATTTCCATTACAGGGATTGTTTTTGCTCCCTGTTCTTTTAAGGCGGTTTCCAGTCTTTCTGCAAAAGAAACAGTACCTGTTATACCGATGGTAAGCCCGGCTAATGGTCTAGCAGTATTGGATCGGTCTGCTTTTTCAGGCATAAGATCAAAGGCAGCAGTTTCTCCTACTACAATGATCGCCGGTGTTTTTATCTGTGCTTTTAATGTTTTCTCATAAATGTTTTTAAGGGTACCTCTTACAATACGCTGGCTGTCAAGAGAACCATCTTCGATCACAGCTGCCGGAGTGTCAGCCGTTTTCCCGCCTTTTAGCAGTCCTTTGACAATGGACTCTAAATTGTGAAGTCCCATAAGGAACACCAAGGTGCCTTCACAGGCTCCATACGGTGCCAGTGCCTCTTCTGACTGAATACCCGCTAAAGTATGTCCGGTGATCACATGAAAACTGCGGCTTACATTTCGGTGTGTTACCGGTATACCGGCTAATTCAGGGACAGACACACAGGATGTGATTCCTGGAATGATCTCCCAGTTGATTCCCTGTTCTTTTAAAGCCAGAATTTCCTCTGAACCACGGCCGAAAACAAATGGATCACCGCCTTTTAAGCGTACCACTTTTAAACCTTCCCGGGCAAGTTTAATAAGAAGTTCATTGATCTGTTCCTGCGTCATAGAATGATGACCGGCCTGTTTGCCTACATACAGGATGCGGCAATGGGACGGTACCCAGGAAAGAAAGGCAGCGGAAGCAAGATGATCATAAACAACTGCATCACAGGTCTTAAGGAGCTGCTGCCCCTTTAAGGTGATCAGCTGAGGATCTCCAGGACCTGCGCCGATGAGATAAACAAAGCCTTTTTTCATCTTCTTCCCAGTCCTTTCCCAATTTCTTCTATCATTCGTTCTAATTCTTCTTTCTCACCAGAGCCGGTAATACAGACATGTTTTACAGCTGTATGGGATGTGCCGGAAACAGCGCCTGCAGCCCGTATTGTGAGATCCTTTCCCTCTATACTGGCATATACACCAATCGGTTCATGACATCCAGCATTTAAGTAAGCCAGCACTCCCCGTTCTGCGTCCAGGCAAATATGGGTTTTAGGAACATCTATTTTTTCACAAAGTCTGGCTGCAGCGCTGCCGGCTTTTGCTTCTACTGCCAGAATCCCTTGTCCGCCGGCAGGGATAAAGCGTTTGGGGTCTAAAGAGTAAAAATGCAGATCTTCATTTTCACTTATTCCCAGTCTTGTCAGTCCCGCCTGCGCAAGGATGATACCGTCATACAGTCCATCTTTTAATTTATTTAAACGGGTGTGTACATTTCCACGTAATGTTTCGAAAATCAGTTCAGGAACAGGTCCTGTTCCTGTCTGTTCCCAGATTTCTTTCCAGCATTCCTTAAAAAAGCACTGTCTTCGTGGACTGGAAGTCCCAACAATAAAGGTTTTTCCTTTAAAAGAAGCCAGATCCGTATCATTTCTGGTAAGAAATACGTCTCCAGGATATTCACGATGGGATACTGCTGCAATACACAGTCCCGGATCCAGCTTTGCAGGCATATCTTTTGCGCTGTGAACGGCCAGGTCGATCTGACCATTCAAAAGGGCTTCTTCCAGTTCCGATACGAAAACGCCTTTTCCGCCAAAGGCCTGTAAAGGGCTTATAAGATTTTTATCTCCCAGCGTATCGGAGGTAATGATCTCTGTTTTCAGATGGGGATATGTCTCTTTTAAAAGACGTTCTATGATATAGGTCTGTTTCAGTGCGAGTTCACTTTTTCGGCTTCCAATCCGTAATGTATAGTCTGTCATATTGTTCCTCGTTAAAATTTATTTTGTTGCTTTCAAAAAAATCTGGTTTTTTAAAAAATGACAAATCCCTCCGCCCGGCTTGACAACACGGCGCAATGCAGTTATAATAATATCGCTGTTTACAAGCCGGTGTGTTGGAATTGGCAGACGAGACGGACTCAAAATCCGTTGGTGGTGACACCGTATGGGTTCGACCCCCATCACCGGCATAAATAGAAAAGACGTAGAATCGTTTGATTTTACGTCTTTTCTATTTACTTGAACACACTTTTGAACACATATTGCATTTTAAAAGCTGATAATATATAGCAAAATCCCCAAAACAGGCTTGACAGTCCTGCTGGGGACAGTTATAATAAATATAGAAAAGGCGCTGCGACAAGCGGTTAGCCCTTTAGGTTAGGAACTTAAAATAAGAACCGTCACCTGCCGGGGTGGCGGTTCTTGCTTTTTACTACCAAACTCAGCGTAACGGTCTTGTGACCGATATGGAAAGTCAATGTAAAACGCATTGCCTCACCCCCTTTCGGGAAGTGTGGCTAACCGTCTGCCGTTGTGTGCAGCGCCTTGCCGCCGAAGCGACATATTTACAATACCATATTTCGACACGCCGCGCAAGCCCTTGATGAAACTATGGCGTGTCTTTTTGCTTATTGGTACATTTGCGGGTTCAAGCGTTTGTTTTCTTCCTGACAAAAACGCTCAAAGTCCGTCCATTCTTCCGGGTGGGCAAGGTGGTATCCTACGTCGTTCACAATAATGACAGCATAGCGCTTATGCAGCGGTGCAAGGTCGTTCACGATCTCCCCGCTGGGCAATTCATAACCGCCCTCGACCTGTTCAACCACAAGGACGCCATCTTTGCTTTTCAATGCCCGTTCCAGCGCATCAAGCCTCGCTTTGTTCAATACCTTCATATTACCGCCTCATTTCATCCTCAAGCGCCTGCAAGCGCTGTTCGTAGTCTACAACTTCGGTCATCCTCAAGCTGTATTCGCACAATGCACGGCACGCCGCAATCTGATACTGTGTCGGCTGCGCATCGTCCATAACAATAGAGGAAAGGCGCTCAATAGCAGGCGGCAGGGCTGCTTTTGCTTTGTTCGTGGCATCCTCCAGCAGCGAGGAACAGCGCCTCTTGTATTCTGCCATAAATTCCGGGTCTTTCAGATAGAGCCGCATTGTCCGACTTCCCACGCCTGTTTCTTGTGCTGCCGCCTTTACTGTGGGGGACGTGAGAAGCGCTGCAAGGGCTTTTTCTTTTTTAGGGGTCATAGTGTCACCTCATACAAAAGAACGGCGCAAGCCGTAGCCCGCGCCGCTGTGGAAGTCTTTTAGGTCGTTGCCTGATAATAGATGCCCTTTGCCTTGTTGTCCAGAACAAAAGCATCATAGCAGATGCGCCCCGTAACAACCGCGCCGGAACTGTAAATCGTGTCGTTGTGGACGTTGAAATCTTCCAGCTTAGTCGGGGCAACGGTGGCAGAGGGATGGGCAACCATAAAGCCAAACTTGGCGGGCAGACGGTTGGCGGGCACTTTCTGCACATTCATACCGTCAATGTTCGCAATAACGCCTTTCTGGCGCATATCCTCGCCCACGTCACAGTTGAGAACGATGCTCTCACTCTGCTTCATAAGCTGATAGGTGGCAGGGGTCACGATCAGCACGCGGTCAGTTTCCGGAACCTCTGCATCATCCAGCGCGGCAGACGCTGCCAGAATATCGCTGTAAATGCTTTCGGCGGTAAGGGCCTTTGCGGTGGGCTTGGTGCCTGCGCCAGCACACATAACGCCGTAGGTGTAGCTGTCAACCTCCGGGATAACGACCTCACGATTCTGGCGAGCCAGTGCGGTAGCGGCTTCAACCTGCTGCTGGGTTTCGTCAGTGTCCAGCTTATCCACGTTGAAGATAAAGCTGCGGTCTTTCTTCAGGGCAAGCTCCTCGGTGCTGGCGTTCAGATCCGCAATAGAGCCGTAGCGAGAGAAGTTGTCCCCTGCCGGGCCGGTGCGGCCATAGTCCTGCATCTCGGAGGTCTGAATCTTGTAAACCTTAATGGTATGTGCGCCCGTCCAGTCGAAGTCCTGATTCGTCACAAGGCTGCGCTTGCTTTCGTTCTTGAACTGTTCATCGGTGTACGGTGCAAATTTTTCGGTAAGAGTAATCGCCATTATAAAGCGTCCTTTCGGTTATTTTTTGAGAAACGCTTTTCTAATCAGCTCGTTTTCGTCCGGTTCGCTTTTAGTGAACGGTGGGGTCGCAGTGAATGCACCCTTGACCGTGAAAGTGTCGCCCATGTTGGGGAACGCTTCCAGCAGCTTGTCCGCCTGTGCTTTGAAGCTATCAAAGCTGGCAGTGTCCAGCACGTCCAGCAGCTTGGCAGGGTATCTCTTATCGCCTGCCACAAGTTCACGGCATTTAAGAGCCTGCTCCCGTGCGTCAAGAGCTTTTTCCCTGTCGGTGGTAGCCTGCTCTGTAGCGGCTTTGCTGCGCTCTCGTGCGAGCCGTTCACTCACGATCTGATTGACCTGCTCTTGGGTAAAGAACTTTTCCCCGGATTCCGTCTGGGTGGCGTTGGTGGTCTGCGTTTCGGTGTTAGTATTCATGTTGTATCCTTTCCGGCTTTACCGCTGCCGTAGCGTATTTTATACCGCTGTGGGGTTGCGTCAAGATTGCAACGTGGGTCAGCCGCCACATAGGTACAGGGAAACGTTCACCGCCAGAAACAGCCTGCAAAGGAGATGCGCCGGAGGCTGCGCCCATGCACAAAAAACAGGCCCAAAGAAACGGTGAACGTTTCCCTGAGCCTGTGTAGCTTTACCTTTCGGCGGTACTCTTGTTTATAATATTATACCACAAAACGTTACTTTTTGCAAGTGGTTAAGTAGAATACATGAACGCCGCCCGGTGCGGTGCTGCTGTGCTGCCGTACATTGGGCAGATTTTGTAGCAGCTCGGCACGGACGCGCTCAAAGGCGGCGCGTTCCTGGTCGGTGTAGGTCAGTTTAATCTTCAAGTCGATTCATCCCCTTCCGAAAATATCCTCTTTGCAAAGTCCGAATTTCGCAAGACTTGCTTCAAGTTTGCTTTCGCTCATGCCGTCATCAAGTAACCAGTTGTAGGCATGGCGCATAAAGCGGATTAGGTCTTTGTGTCCCATGTTAGCTAAGTCACGTTCTCGCTGTTCGTAGTCTTTCATTTCATCACCTCATAAGCCCGTATGGCCTGATAGCACAGCCTTATAGTTACTTATACTGGGCTATGATTTCCCGTGCACTGGCCACAAACTCGGCCATTTGCTCAGGGGAAAAGGTCAGCAGCATGGATACTAAGCTTTCAATGGTTCCCGATTCTTTATCAATCATTGCAAGCACCCCCGTTCTTTGCCGCTTGGCGACGGGCAAGGGCTGCCCTACACCTGTCAAGGACGAATTCCACTTCCTCCGGGTTCAGTTCGTCAAGGGCTTTTTCTTGTTCCTCGCCCTTGCTGGTCAAGAATTTCATTATTTTTGCATAATCCATTGTACTTTTCCTCCGAATCTGATAAGCTAGAGGCGGTATAACTGCCGTGCAAAAGCTGTTTACCGCCCGCCGCCTGTGAGTGCTGCAACACTCTGGGCGGCTTTTCTGTTTTACAGTCGCAACGCTCGCCGGGGTCAAGGTTTGCGCCGCATCGCGGACACGTCCAGAATTGCATCAAGACATATCCTCAATCAGCTGATCCATGTCCTCCAGTTCCTTGGTGTCCTCTGCGGTTTCTTCGCCCATAGCGCGGCGGATGCCGTGACCGATGAGAACGCCGAACAGGCGGGTTTGGGAAGAAATGCGGTCGGCAATCAGACCATCATCGTGAATCAGACCGCAATGGTCAATGTGCCAGCAGGCACAGTTTCCACGCTGGCAAAACGTGCCGCGCATAACGGGACAAATTTTCATATTTTCCATAGTATCGTTGTTTCCTTTCGTTGTGTGGTACAGATGTACGGATGTACACATAAAATCGCAACTTGTTCCTTATATATAAATTATTTTTTTCTTTTTTCTTTCTGTATAAGAGTAAATATTGATTTCTAAGTGTACAAGTGTACAGAGGTTGTTGTTATAGGCTTTTTTGACTTTTTTATCTGTACTGCTATCTGTGCAATGTGTACTATCCAGCCAAAGAAATGTAATTAAGAATTTTGATTCCTAAAAATCCCCTTGACCTTATACCATCACGGTTTGCAATGCTATTTGTTGCCCTTATATCCAGTTGCTTGGCGTTGCTTTTCAAGTAGTTGGACACAGTACGCTGTGCAAGCGGTTCTTCACCGTTGACGCTGCACCATTGCTGGTAGCCTGCATACAGTTCCCGGCTTGTAACACTGCCGTTACGGTCAAAGGTTACCCAGTCGGCGTCCTTTAAGAACGCAAGCAGGTTGAAGCTATCCTCTTTATACCGCTGTTCCTGCATCCGCTGCTTTTCGCTGGTGGTGAACCTCCAGCCGTTCTTCTTTAAGCGCTTCAAGCCGTCCAACATCCAGCAAACTACGCCGGGCAGTTCGTCCTCAATGATTTTTTCTGCAAGCTGGGGGTCGTCCTCTCGGTTGGGGTCTCGCCCTTTGGTGGTCAGAATCAACCGCCGCCGAAAAGCGCCGTTGCTATGGTCATACAGCGAGTCGGTCAACTGATTCCCGAAGCATAGAATCCTGCAATACAGCTGTGCCGGGTATTGGTCACGCCCTTTGCGCTCAATCAAAATAGGGGTATTCGTGGTTACAACCTTTTTGACGGATGCACTCTCTTTCAGCGCTGCGGTAGGCAGGTCGTCGTCGATGAATAAGAGTTTGCCCTCCAGCCCGGCAAGACCGAAGCGTTCTTCCAGATCGTGAAGTCTGCCGGAGGTAGCAGCAGCGCCGAAAATTGACATTAGCACTTGTCCTGCAACACTCTTACCTTCGCCGCCGTTGCCGATAATGAACAACATCTTTTGCGCTCTCGTGGTGGGTATCATCGCATAGCCGCAAAACTCCTGAAAGGTCATAACATCTTCATGGTCAAGCAGATCATCAAGATACTTAAACCACTTCACAGGGGGCTGCGGGTCAGGCTGATAGTCTACGGTCAGACGGTAGAACGTAAAGCCGCCCATTTCGGGATGATAGGTGTTATTGGTCAGGTTATAGTATCCGAAACGGAAATACACCTTGTCCGGCTCTGCCGGCGGCGGGTTCATCTGACAACGGTTCTTTAAGGCTCCCAACAGTTCCCGCGTTTTGCGCTGAAGCTGGGTAGTCAGCGCTGTTTCAAGCGCTCGTTGGATTTCAGCGGCGACTTCATCGTCCGGCACATAGCCTTGACTTGCCAGATACAGCCGCCCATTGATGCAGCGATAGCCCTTGCAGCTGTTGAACTCGTCCAGAAACAACCGCTCGTCAAGCCCGTCTTTCGTGAGCCAGCTTGGGATACTTTCCGCTGCTTTAGCGTTGCGGGTTTTCTCATAGGCCTTGAGCATCCGTTCATATTCCCGGCTGGAAATACCGCGCTTTATTGCGGCCTGTTTGTGCAGCCTGATTCTGCCTTGCAGCTCGAAAGCATCGGATGCGTTGAATGTTGCGGTAAATGCAGTGTCAGACAGCACATTGTCAGCGGTGAAGTTTTCAAGAAAAGCTGGGAATCCCGTTGCCTTTTGTTCGCGCTCCTTTTTGGTCAAGCACTCACCCCCGGAAAGAAAAACTTGCCGTAATCAGACGGGGCAATGTCAAGCGCCTTAGCGAGCCGCTGCATCTCCCACGCATCGAACGGATATTTCCCGCTCATGCGGTTGACCATAGCGCTGGGGCTGATGCCCGCAATCTTGGCGGCCTCCTCTTGGGTCATGTCATGCTCCATGAACTTGACCCGAAGATTGAAAAATTTCTGTCGCATGGTTTACTCTCCTTTGGTTTCTAACAGCTCGGCCACGCCCACGCCCAGAGCGCGGGCGACGTGCCGGGCGCTGTTGTCGTTGACGCTTTTTCCGCACCGCATGGCGGAGACCGTCATACGAGAGACAAGCGCCTTTTCTGCCAGCGCTTTTACAGTTAAGTCTTGCCGTGCCATTTCGGAAATCAGTTTGATTCGGTCGATTCTCATTTGTATTCACCTCACTTTCAAATATCGCAATTGCGATAATCTATAAGTCTATTATACACGCATTTGCGATAATGTCAATATAAAAGTTTGCAATTGCGTGTATTTTGTGATATGCTATTTTTTAATCTGATAAGGAGATGTACTTGCGATGGGTATGGGTTCTCGGATAAATGTTTTATGCAAAGAAAAGAAAATGAGTTTGAGGCAGTTGGCAATTAAATCAGAAATTCCATACTCAACTTTATATTCAGCCGTAAAACGCGACAGTAATGGAATGGATGTTATGACATTAAAGGCTATTGCCGAAGCTCTTGATGTTTCATGGTATGAACTTGTTTCAGAGGTTCCAGAAGAACAGGCCAAGGCAATAAAGGCGTATATGTCCGAAAAAATAGCTATGTGTGGCGACCAAGAGTATACAAAAAGGGCTTTCCTTGCGCGCGAAATAACAACCGACTATTATAACCAACTTAATACAGATGGAAAGTTGGCTGCATATAAAATAATTTACGAGAGAATTGATAATGACGCTTTGTATGATTCCATTCAAGACTTCAAGGCGCTGGTTGACACTCCGCAATACCAAAAGAAAACCGAAGAATAACCGCTATTTACCGCTTTTTCGCGTTTTTAATGAAATTATACGTCTGCAACGTCAAGCCCGTTATAGCCCCTCTTTCGCGGGCTGACAGGCATAATAAAAGCCGTCTGCATTATCACAGACGGCGGGAAGGTGGTGCATTATGGGCAAGAGAACGAACACAGCGCAGTGGGTTGAATCAACACAGCGCTGGCGGGTCAGTGTACAGAAAGACGGTGTGCGCAAGCAGTTTTACAGCAGCAAGCCGGGGCGCACAGGTCAGCGGGAAGCAAACGCAAAAGCCGATGCATGGTTAGATGACGGCATAAACGCACACGGTTCGCGGGTGTCTGAGGTCGGCAAACTGTGGCTGCACAATGTAGAAACGACCACTTCCACATCCAACTATAGACCGCTTGAGAGCCGCTGGCGGTGCTGGGTGCTGCCTGCAATCGGCAATGTGAAGATTGAAAAACTCACAGAACAGACATTGCAGGATATTATAAATCAGGCTTATGCGGCGGGTAAGAGCCGCAAGACGCTGCAACTTCTATGTGCCGATCTGCGCAGCTTTTGCAAATTTTGCAGGAAGTCAAAACTGTCAACGTTTATTCCCGAAGAACTCACAATTCCGGCAGGCGCTCGGTACAAGGACAAGGCAATTCTGCAACCGTCCGATCTTGTAACGCTCTTTAGTACAGATACAACCGTATGGCGCGGTAAAACTATCCGGGATGAATATATCAATGCGTACCGTTTTCAGGTTCTTACAGGGCTGCGTCCGGGGGAACTGATTGGTCTAAAGTGGGCGGATATAAGCGGCAACACGGTCAGAATCGGCAGGGCTGTGAACATTCAGGGGCAGGTCACAAGCGGAAAGAATGACAATGCACTTCGTGCGTTTGTTCTGTCAGATATGGCGGCACAAGTCCTTGACGACCAACGCAAGCAAACAGACGGGCAGGAAAGCGTGTTTTGCATACTGAAAGAAAAAAGCTATTATGACCGCTGGAAAGCCTATTGCAGGGGAAACAACATAACGCCGTGCAGCCTTTACGAACTGCGCCACACGTTTGTTTCGGTGGTTAAAACGTTGCCTGCCGGAGAAGTAAAAAGCCTTGTGGGTCACAGCGCTGATATGGATACTTTCGGAACATACTCCCACGAGCTGACAGGTGATGCAGAACACACGGCACAAGCAGTCAATGGTGTATTCCTGCGGGTGCTGAAACAGGCGTAATCTGAACACAGATTTGAACACACTTTTAATTTCTACAAGTGATTTTACTGTTCTATTCGTGAAATAAGATGCAGTGTTTATGCCGTTGTTTCGCATCAGACAGCGGTATATTTTATCGTTGAATCGTGCGTAATTGGTTCGACCCCCATCACCGGCATAAAAATAATCCCCTTGACCGTGTCCCGGTCAAGGGGATTATTTTTATCCCTTTTATTTTTTCTTCTCGTGGCCGTTCTCGACCTCGCTGGAGCCTTGCTCCAGCAGGTAGGTGGCAGTCAAGTCGGCAATGTGCAGCTTGACGGCGAGGGGATAGGTGTTGTAGGCATCGCTGACGGCAAAGCTGCCGCCGCGCACGGCATCGTCAAAGCCGCCCATGTGCCACCGGATCGCAATGGCCTCGGCCGTTTTCAGCCGCATAAAATGCTCAATCAGGTAGACACTTTTTTCCCCGTGGCCGTAGGGCAGCTGGTCGGCTACCTGATAAAAGGGAACCTTCTCCCACTGGCCGGTCACATCGTTTTTGACATTGCGGGTGCTTACTTTATAGAAGTTTGTCTTGCACAGGTCATGCAGCAGGCCGCAGATGGCGTAGCTCTCGGCGCTTTCCCCCTCGGTGAAAAAATGCTGCATCATCGCATTGTATACATTGATGCTGTGCATGACAAGGCCGCACTCACAGGCACCGTGGAACCGGGTCGAGGCCGGCGCGGTGAAAAAATCCGTGGTTTCCAGCCAGCTCAGCAGGCGGTCAGCGCCGGGGCGGGTGATATTTTTATTGTAGATCTCCACAAATTCGGCGTGATAGTCCTGCATACAAGCCTCACAGTTCCATGTCGTCCAGAATGCCCTTCAGCGTTTTCAGCTCGTCCTCAGTCAGGCTGATGCCCTTGGCCATGCGGCTGCCATCGGGGGACCAGTCGCGGATATCGTACTTCGGCGGGTTGCCGTTCCAGCTGACCATATTCAGCTGGCGCTCCCAGCCGCGGGCATTGGTGGAAAGAACGGCGATGCGCTCGGTAACTTCATAGGTGAATTCTGCCATGATACAGACTCCTTTTGTTGATATAGAATTGTGTAAGCACCATAATAGCGGATTCGCTCCGAAAATGCAAGAGGAAAATCCGCTCACCCTACCCGGACGGCCAGCAGGGCAAAGCGGGCATCGGTGCCGATGCGGGTGTCCCCGCAGGTCGAAAGCGTCAGCAGCTGGGTGCCGTACTCCGGGGTGACGCCGGTGTCGTACAGCGATTTTTCGGTGATGGCGGTCACACGGCGCTGCCAGTCCAGCTTGTTGTCGGCGTCAAAAAAGGTGTAGTAGGGCAGTTCGTCTGCGCCCAGCGCGGTGTCCAGCACGGCTGCGACCTGCCAAGTGGCGATCTCGTACAGCGTGTCAAAGGTAAAGGTCGGGTGGGCTTGGCAGAAGGCCTCGTCCCGGTAGCGCACCAGCTGGCCGAACATCGACCCGTCCCGCATATTGTGGCCGTAGATGAGCCAGTTATCAGTGGGCGCATCCGGCTCCACCGAGCAGCGCTCGTCCAGAAACAGCGTGCCGCCCACGGCATAAAACCGGTCAAAGCCGCGCCGCAGGTAGTATTCGTTGTCGCCGGGGGTCTGCACCACGGGCAGGTCAATCCCGGTGCCGTCGATGCGCAGCCAGCCGATGAGGTCGGGGTTCTGCTCATAAAGGCTGCGGTAGCGGGGCAGGACCTCGGCCGTGCGGGCGGCAGGGGGCTGGGCGGCGCTTTCCGGCGTTGTGTGGGCCTGCGTGTCGGCCTGCTGGGTCTCAGCCAATGCGTCCCGCGTGGCAGCCAGCGGCTGAACGCTCACATGGGCGGTTCCCGGTGCAGCGGTGACGGCGGGGGCTGCGCTGGGCAGCGGGGCGGGTGTATCAGGGTGTTTTCCGCGGCGGCACCGGCGGTGCGC
>OHAC01002957.1_pt1 | contig 12708 bp, 12 predicted proteins | sample 1577051 | NCBI WGS metagenome assembly OHAC01 (sample SAMEA3541499, study PRJEB24748) | human gut metagenome | biome: human gut; feature: human-associated habitat; material: faeces | place: China | collected 2012 | reverse complement strand
TGGTACTTGGTGGGCAACCGCCTGGGAGAGTAAGACGTAGCCACGTAATCTTTTTTTATTGCATAAATTTGTATATCATAAAGCAAAATATTAGTTAATCAGGATCGATGGAAAGTAAACGAAAGTATTACTGAGTTAATTGATGTTTTTTTATAAATTTTGGATATATAATAGATAAATTGAATTGGTAAATACAGTATATGGAGATTGATTTTAATAGTAAAGTACTTATATGAATAGTATAATTATTTCTAAATAAATTTTATATTAAGAAAAAATAGAGATATTATTCAAAGTTAGTTGATAAATGATGTATTTATATTATTAAGTTTAATGTAATCAAAGGAAATTTATAAAATAAAGTCGGTTTAGTTAAAGAATAGATATGTTTAAAGTGGCCGTATTATTATTTAAACATTTAATTATAATGTACTTTATTAGATCCTTTAAAGGAATTACAAATTGGAGCAAAAATCTTAATTCCATTTTGCGCTGGAAAAATAACAATATGTTCACATGATTTTAACATACTAATTAATTTCATAAAAAACAAAAACGGATTTTTTTTATATTCTGTGCTTTCCAAAATCAAAATATTACTTTTTCCAATTCTTTCACACAATCCATAATAAAATTCTCTGGTTTTGACCGACTGACCACCCGTATATTTCTCTTGAAAATCAAAAGGCCCACATAATCCAAATTTATATTTCATCTTTTATCCTTATCCATTCATTTGGTATAATATCTATTGGTTTATCATCAAACCACCATTTTTGAGGGCAACAAACAATCTTATCCTCATTAGATATCAATGATGCTCCCCACCAGTTATATGAACTATTGACAATAATTGCATGTTTACACGATGCCATAAGCATCAATTCTTCAAAATCATTTGTTTGAAATTCTTTATCTCTAAATTTTACATTGTAACCATTCCAATTAATATTTTCTTTACACCAATTTATATCATTGGAAAACACATAAAACACAGGATTTTTTACTTTTGTAGAAATATAACGCATAGCATTTTCGTAATATTTAGAAGAAAAACTACCATAATGTGCCTCTTCCTTCGCATAATCGCCTCTTCTGACTCCGATAAACACAGAATTTTCCTGCATCATTATTTCTTGATATTTTAAAGTCTTATCACTAAGTTTATAATTAGGTACAAACTCTTTTTTAAGATCATCTTTTACTTCTTGTACATAACGCCACGATTGCCAGTATCCATCAAAATACCTCTTATTTATTATCCTTGACGGTTCTATAAAAGCTCTATTAGGTTCTATAAAATAATCTTTATTAATTTTACCTTCTATATAAACTCCCAATCGATATTTAAAAGTTTGAGAATTCCCACCATGTTTTATCTTACACACTTTATTTATTTGTTCAGGAGTTGCATTAGAAAGAGAAATATTAAATTTTTCAATCCTTGGAACACGAACCGTATCATTTTCTAACGATTGAAATGCTGAATAATCTAAAACAATTTCCTCATGTGTTCTTTTCTGTAACAGTTTAGCATATGCGTACTGAAACATTTGATTACCCAAGCCACCCTTAAGCTTTACAATTTTCATAGTTCACTCCAAAATTTATATTTTCTTTTCATAATTTTTCTTTTTAAGTATCCCAAAAAACATATTCCAACAAGCATACCAAAATGCTACCGGAGCCATTTTCTCATCACACATATGGAATAGATCATAATGGCTTTTTAATTTTTTACTCAACTTATCATGACTGATACTTTTTTTTCTAATTCTATATTTTGCCAAATTTTCTTTTAACAAATAACAACAAGCGCCTTTTTTCTTATAAAGCTGAAGTCTTATTGCATAATCATTATTTTTCTTTATATCTTTAATCTGAATAGTCCCAAAAAACTTGGCACTATACATCATAGTAAGCTGACCAATATAATCATAATTATACATTTTCCGCTTATTAACTGATATCGGCCCCGTCACATAAATATTTAATGGATTATCTTCTTCATCAATTTTTTCATATTCAGTATAAGAAAATGTATATCCATTTTTTTTCATAAAGTCAATTTGTCTTTCCAGTTTTTCTGGCATCCACAAATCATCAGAATCAAGAAAAGCTATCCATTCTCCTTGCGCCTTACGCATAGCTTTATTACGAGTCAAAGCAGCACCAGAATTTTTTTTGTTTTTTAAATAAATAATTCGGTCATCATCATACTTCGATACAATCTCATCTGTATTATCAGTTGAACAATCATCAACTATCAACAGTTCCCAATTTTTGTATGTTTGCTCTAATACAGATTCTATTGTCTTACTAATAAATTTCGCAGTATTATATGAGGGCATTATTATTGAAACTAACTCGTTCATTACTTCAATCCTTTTAGTAGTTCTTTTGCTTCGTTCTGTTTTTTATCGTATTCTTCTTTACTTATCTGTTTTGTTTGGAGAAGATAATCCCCATAATCTGCAGCAGTTACACTACCTTCTTCTGTAATTCCCTCCTGCTTAATAAATGCTTTTTCAACAGTTTTAAAAAGAATTTTTAAATCACGCCTAAAAGAAACATGTTCTATATACTCCAAGTCATACTGCAATTTTCTATCCCATGAAATTGCATTTCTGCCACTTATCTGTGCAAGCCCAGACAATCCAGGTTTTGCAGTATGACGCATTCTTTGTTCTTCTGACATAAACACCATATCTCGAACTAACTGCGGACGTGGCCCTATCAGTGTCATCGTGCCATTTAAAATGCAAAATGCTTCTGGCAGTTCATCCAAAGAGGTAGATCTAAGCCATGCACCAAATTTTGTCAGACGCACTTCATCGGGCAGCAAGTTTCCCTCTGCATCTTTCTTATCTGTCATAGTCCGAAATTTATACATTTTAAAAATTCGTTCTTTTCCCGTTTTCGGATCAATCAGTCCAGGTCTATATTGAGTAAACAACACTGGACTTCCCAGTTTGATTCGAACCAGCAGAGCGATGATTGCATACAGCCAACAGAATACAATAATTGCCAATCCAGAGCAAAAAATATCAATCGCTCTTTTTATGTATCTTTCGTAAAATCCCATTTTACGGTACAATTTATGATTTTTTTCTTTCTTCATAAATCTCTCCTAAAACACTTCCTTATTCAAAGCAAGCCTTTATTACTTTAATAATTCTATCCTGCTGCTCTGCTGTCATTTTATTGTCACTTGGCAGACATAATCCTCTTGTAAAAATATCCATACCTGCATCAGCTACTCCACCTGAAATATACGCATTTGATCTAGCACGTCCATTTCCATCTCTGACAACAAATGGATTCAAACGATAAATTGGCTGCATATGCATTGGCTTCCAAATTGGTCTTCCTTCTGCATTAATAGATGCAATCGCTTCTAAAATCTCTGTCGGACAGGACTTTCCTGTTTCTTTCACATAACATACATCCTGCTCGCCACGAACCTGCTTACACATTGCATCTTTATCAATAATCAGACAAGACAACCAGTAATTTGGTTCAGAGTTTTCCAGATCCATTGGATTCATAGATACTGGCAGCCCTTTTAATCCTTCTTTATATCGCTCATAAATTGCTTTCTTCTGTGCAATATGTTCTTTCAGGTAAGGAAACTGTCCACGAACAACACCAGCAACCACATTACTCATACGATAGTTATATCCCAGTTCTTCATGCTGATACCATGCTGCATTTTCTCTTGCCTGAGTAGACCACTTACGCACTTTGTTTGCTGCTTCTTCATCATCAGTCAGGAAGCATCCACCTGAGCTTCCTGTAATGATTTTATTTCCATTAAAAGAAATCGTATTGTATTTTCCAAATGTTCCCGTCTGAACACCTTTATATGTAGCTCCCATAGATTCAGCAGCGTCTTCAACAAGAATTGCTCCATGTTTTTTTATGATAGAGTTCAACTCATTAATCTTTCCCGGTGTACCATAAAGATGAGCTATTACTACTACTTTTGTATCTGGATAAATTTCAAAAGCCTTTTCCAAAGCTACCGGATCCATATTCCATGTATCGTATTCTGTGTCAATGAATACCGGTTCCCCACCTTCATACACAATCGGATTAACAGTCGCATCAAATGTCATATCTGAACAGAACACTTTTTTACCTTCTAATGCACCATGCCCTACCTTTGGCATTCCATACGCCTTAATTCCTGCTAACTTCATAGATAAGTGTAAAGATGCTGTTCCGGCTGACAATGCAACCGCATGTTTGCAACCAATGTATTCACAGGCAAGTCTTTCAACTTCATTGATATTTTTTCCAACTGTTGACATCCAGTTTGTTTCATATGCTTCTTTTACATATTCAATCTCCGGGCCATGCATAGTCGGACTACTTAACCAAACCTTTGATTCAAATTTTTCAAAATTATTGTTCTCTTTAAACATATGTAATTACCTCTTTTATATCGTTCTATGTTGTGGCTATTCTTTATGCAATCTCTTTATTTACCTCTTCCGGTGTCTTGAATGTTGGAACAACACTTCGGAGAGCTTCTTTTGCAATCAGATCATCTCCTGTATCGCAGGCAGTTCTAAGAGTTTGGATTTTTCTATTTATTTCTTTCTCACTTACTGGTGTATCTCTTTCTATAAAGATCATGCTGTTGTCTGTCTTATCCAGTTCTTCTGTCTTAACTAACAATTCCTCATATAACTTTTCTCCCGGTCTTAATCCCGTTTCAATAATTTCAATTCCCTGAACGCCAGATAAACGAATCATATTCTCTGCCAGATCCATAATCTTAACAGGCTGTCCCATATCCAGAACAAATAATTCTCCATTATTCGCAATCGCCCCACTCTGAAGAACGAGCTGTGAAGCCTCCGGAATTGTCATAAAGTATCTGATAATTCTCTTATCTGTGACAGTAACCGGACCGCCGTTAGCAATCTGACGCTTAAACAACGGAATCACTGAGCCTGCACTGCCAAGCACGTTTCCAAATCGTGTAGCACTATATTTTACTTTTCCATGTGTACTTGCACTCTGCACGATCATTTCGCACATTCTCTTGGTAGCACCCATAACATTAGTTGGATTTACCGCTTTATCTGTGGATACCATCATAAAGCGTTCTGCTCCATATTCTTCGCAAAGTTCTACAAGGTTCTGTGTACCAAACACATTGTTGTAAATTGCCTCCACACAGTTATGTTCCATTAACGGCACGTGTTTATGAGCTGCTGCATTGATAATGATCTGTGGATGGTACTTTTCAAATACCCGTTCAAGTGCTTTCCTATGTGTAATAGAGCAAATTTCAATCTGTAAATCTAAGCTATTTCCATACGCTATTTTCAATTCCTGCTGAACGTCATAAGCTCCATTCTCATAAATATCCAGGATAATAATTTTCTTCGGCTGCATTTTTGCCAACTGTCGGCACAGTTCAGAACCAATCGAACCACCTCCGCCAGTAATCAGCACAATTTTGTCCGTGTAATATGCATTTGTTCTTTCATCAGAAACCACTAGCGGTTTTCTGAATAAAAGTTCCTCAATATCAAATTCTCTAAGATGTCTTTTTCCTCCTGCGGCATACACAGTCGGGTAATCATATACTTTCAATTTATATCCGGCATCTTTGTAATAATCATAAAGTGCTTTCTTTTTCTTAGCGTCCATTGATGGGATTGCAAAAATAATTTCCTGTACCTCAAACTCTCCCAAACGTTTAAATGTTGCTTCATCTTCTGACCATACCGGAATACCATGTATATCTCGTCCAACTTTTTCTCTATTAATGTCAATGAAACATCTTGGTATATATGCTGCTTCAACATTATTTAAAAGTTCTTCCGCCAAGCTCACACCAACTCGTCCAGCACCGATAATTGCAACTTTGATCTTCTGTACTTCCTTTTCATTTCCTGCTTCAATTCCAGAAAATGTATGTAATAATATAGAAAGGAACTTTCCTCTCGTAGTTTCCTGGTTTCCACATTTGTATGCATAGCGATACATCATACGAAGTGCCAAGGCTCCTAAAAGATTCAAGCTAACCAGTGAAAGCAATCTAGCAAATGTAATTTTTTGAACTGGAAGCAGGAGTTCCAAACCCAGATACGCTACAAAAGCGATAAAATCAGTAAACAACAAGCGGATATAGCACTGAATCCCACCATATCTCCATACTTGTCCATAAATTTTACCCAAAAGACGTGCTGCAAAAATACACAGGACAGATAAGCCAACTTGCTGAAAAATTCCAACAGGCGATAATTTATCCATTCCTCCATATAAGACTAAAAGAATTATTGCTACTACTGCATATACAACCAAGTCGTACCCGACAAGCATCCAGCGTATATTTGGTGTACCCTGGTTTGTACGATTCATATCCATATTTTTTTCATTTGATTGACTATTCATTGTGTACCCCCCCCACGAAAATCGGAGAGGTTTTCATCCTTTCACTTTTTATTTTTTTCACTGTTTGCTTGTAAGTGGTGTAAACAAAACAGTTCCCTGCTCTGTTTCAGTTCCAATTTGAAGTACGCTCGTTGATTTCACAATCGTTCCAGATTTTAATGTACAACTATCTCCAATAAAGCTATATGGCTCCACTACTGTATTAGCACCTACAATCGTTGCCTGACCGATAGTGCTTCCACACCCCACAACTGCTCTCGGCTCAACAATGCAACCTGGCATTAAGGTAGCTGACGGAGAAATTGTAGAATCCATATGGAATAAAACCGGGATATTATAAAGTGCTTCTAATCTCTTGTTCCATTCAAGTCTTTTTGCACCGTCATCACATGCAGCTATTGCACAGTTATATTCTGGATAAAAAGTTTCTACTTTTTCCAGTTTTCCAATAGCACCTTCTCTGTCATTATCTACAAAGGAGATTTCTTCAAAGCAACCCATTGACTCTGCTATCTCTTTCACATAATCTCCATATCTTTTAGAGGCTACAATTAATAATTTTCTTCCCATTTTCAACACGCACCTCATAATTATTTGTTTTTATTAGGTAAGTTCTTTAACACGACGACTAGCCTGTGAATGTTCTTATTAAAAAGATCATTCGCAGGCTAGGTCAAACCTCCTTATCATAATTTTTCAGCTTATAGTGTGGGTCAAAATAAGCATCCAAGAAACCATTCTTTTATATTTGTTCCCCCGCTCAATCGACACAACACAAAGAAAAATTATCATAACAAAATTCGACTAAGCCAGCGAAACCCCTGTAAAATCAATGTTTTTCTTGGTTGTTCCTATTATACCGCTATCTCCTTTCAGCACATTGAAAAACTGCGGAAATTCATCTAAACTGGTACGGCGGATGAAATCGCCGATTCCGGTCTTGTGGCTTCCATCCGGCAGGATCTTGTTTCCGATAACACGCGGATCGAAATCAAGTTTGAACATCTTTCCATCACCAAGTCGGTTATCTTTCATCAGCTCTGCTTTTCGTGCCTCGGCATCCATGTACATGCTTCTGAATTTATACATCTTGAACCGTTTTCCGTTTTTACCAACACGCTCCTGGGCGAAGAAGATCGGTCCCGGGGACGCCAGGTAGATTGCTGTGCCGACAAACGGAAGCAATAGTACTGTAATTGTGCAGCCGACCAGACCGCCCATGATATCCATTGCGCGCTTTAAGAAAAGCTGAAAGGAGGACGCATAGTTGATGCTGGTTGTCAGCACCGTGTACGGTCCTATCTTTTCGACAAACTGTTTTTTCCCCGGCTCACTCATTACCTTTGCCAGACCCAGATGCACCGTCACGCCGGTTTCCATCAGCTGACTTAAAAGCTTTCCCGGATACGGCACCTCGTCTGAGGTGACCACCAGGACTTCATCGATCCAGTCCTGACAGACATAGTGCGGAATACCCGCTTCCTCTGCCACGACCGGAACTCCATCTATTTTCTCTCCGACGGAATATTTTCCACCTCCGATGAGAGAAATACCTGCAACTATATATTGTGCATAGTTATTTTCTTTAATTGTTTTGACGACGCGCTCGACGACATCTTCACTCGCTGCAATCAGAAGGGCGCTTTTTCCCTCGTCGCTCGTCTTTTTCTTCTGTAGGTGCCATTTCCAGAGCTCCCGGACTGCATATGCCACAACGCTGTAGCATACCGGCATCAGAAGCAATACCAGCCTCGAATAGTTCTGCCCTTCCTGTAAAAGGAACAGATATAAAAGTGCAATTCCTTCTATAAAGACTGCCTGCTTTACCGTCATGGTAAATTCCCGGAAATGTCCTCTCCGTATCACGCCTTTCATCGTTTCCCGGCATATGAGCAGCATCAGATCTGCCAGTCCCAGAAACATAGCCACATTCCGATATAAGATCGGTGTGTATATATCCCATCCATACCCACTGCACGCATATGCAAGCATCAGTGCTACCTGCAGGCAGAGTATATCCAGGATGATGAAATCAACGTGTTTCATCCAGCCGCCCGAATTTCTTTTGTACATACTTCTTCCCCCTTGTCAATTTTTGCCCTATTCTCCGGATGAAACCTATATTCCAGATAAATCCCTTATCCGTTTCCGGCAAAATCGACGATATTTTGTTTTCGGGTATATTCCGCCAGTTCGTTTTCGTTCTGATAATCTAACGAATTTGGCTTTTTTATTTGACATTGACGGATCATGACCATCTATCTATATTGGTCTTGTAATGGTCTGGCCCACTCAAAGTTAGAAATTTAGAAATTATTTTTATTGTTTAGGGAAGCAGCAGGCTTTCCCAAACAGGTTCCTGCCGCTTTCCGCCTATCTACAGATTAGTTCTTATGAACCAGTGTAAATATGGCATTGCCCGGCATCGTAACGTTGATTGTGTTGGTCGCATAATCAACACTGTTTACAGCTGCCAGTTCCCATGCATGGGTTGTCTCATTGTAGAAATACAGCTGGATGTTCTGAGCATTGCCCAGGGCTGCAACTGAAATATTGACAATCACTGCTTCTTTCGTTACAGCGCCGTTTGCATCAGTTGCCTGCAGCTGCTGTGCCGGCATCAGCGGAGAGTATCCAACCAGAGCCGGATCACCGGTTACACGGTACAGTGGGGTACCTGCATTGATCTCAAACACTTTCTCAGCAACTGCCCAGCTGTTGCCGTCTTTGATCTGCTGATCGGATGCAAATCCAACTGCATTGTTGCTTCCAGAAGTTCCCTGGGAAACAGTGATTCCGTTGGAACCATTCTGTCCGTTGTTCTTGATACCTGTGGTGGTCTTGTTTGTGATGGTTCCTGCATTCACATTCAGACCTGCAGACTTGGAAGACGCGCTTGAGCTATGTCCTCCTCCGTGACTAACCGTCGCGTTTGTGTTCGGGCTTCCGGCAGCCATGGCCAGAGTGCCCGGCACTGCCATGATAGCGGCTGCTACCAGAAGTGCTGCGTACTTCTTTTTCATTGTACTTCCCTTTCCTTTCCGGCTTTTTAAGCCTGCGCCTTTTAAGCTTTTTCTTTATAAAAAAGATTGATAACAATCTCTTTTAACTCATCCATATCCGGATAAAATTCTTCGAATTTACCCTGATAAATTTCTCCCGACAGCTCGATAAAATCGCCGTCCTCCATGGTTTTCGGGCTGTTTAACATTGCAAGTCCCATGTCCATGTACTGGTCTTTTGCCATATTGGTGATCGCCTTTTCCTGGATGCCATCTACCAGGCGCGTAATCGTTGTTTTATCCGCTGTCTGGCTTTCTTTGGCTCTCTGAATAAAGGATTTCAGATATCCTTTCTGACGGTGCAGGCGCACTGTAGCAGAACCATCTTCGTTGATATCTCGGAACCGGACGTATTTCTCCGTCAGGTCACCGTTCAGAGTGACGGTTTCTCCCATCTTGAAATCGTCAGGATATTTCTCTGCGACCATCTCATCTTCAACCGTGATGGGTACGCCGCCGACCGCGTCGTTAAAATAGGGGATGGAGTCCATATTGACGGCAAAGTATCCGTCTATCTGAAGTCCAAATAGCAGCTTAGAAAGCGCTCCCACTGTCAGCTCACAGCTTTTTTCGCGTCCGTCCCCGAACGCATAGGCAAGTGTCAGCTGCTTCGTCTCGGTTCCGATTGGGTTTCCAAAATAATCAAAAACCTCGATCTCTGTCATCGTATTTCTCGGAATTAACACAATCTGTGCCACATCCTTGGCAGCGTCCTGCGCCACTAAAAAGAGTGCATCGGCGTCTCCGCCTTTTCCGGCGACGTTCTGGGCTTCCATCTCCCCCTTGGTATCAACACCTATGCAGAGAATCGCCCGCATCGCCGTGTTGCGGCGGTATTTTTTGCCATTCCAGGTCAAAATTCCATTTGCAAGGTCTTCTTCCTCCTGACTTTTTGCCTGATCACGGGCTTCAATCGCACGAATTGCCGCTTCTCTTTCTTGATATTTCTGATAAACATGAATGCCGCCCGCTACACAGGCGATTCCTGCCACCGCCCAGGCGATCCACCGGATCATTTTCTGCTTTCTCATTTGACTGGCTCGTTTTCATAATATTTTGTATATTTCGAATATTTACCATAGTATCTGTGATAGTAGCCGCTGCCTGCCATGTCCACACGGTTCAGCACCGCGCCGAGAATCCGGCAGCCGGTCCGCTCCAGCTGGCTTTTGGCTTTCTGCACCAGACGGTAGCTAAGCGCACCGCTCTCGACTACCAGGATCGCTCCGTCGCAGCGCTGTGCTATGATCGCACCGTCAATGACACTTCCGAGCGGCGGCGTATCGATGATGATCGTGTCGTACTCATTTCTCGCCCACGCGATCAGCTTACTAAATGCATCCTCGCTCAGAAGCTCTGCCGGGTTCGGTGCCATCGGACCGGAGAAAATGATATCCAGGTTCGGCAGGTTCGTGTGATACAGAACCTCCCCTAAAAGCCGCTGCCCGGTCAGGTACTGTGTCAGTCCGTAAATCTGCTGTCCGACCCCGAAACGGGATACCAGCACGGATTTACGGATATCCGCATCGATAAATAACACGCGTCCCTCGGTCTGTGCCATCGAGATCGCAAGCTGGGAGGAGGTCTCACTCTTTCCTTCATCCGGCATTGTACTGGTCAGCATGATGACCTTGAGCCCATTTCCGGAAAACTGGATGTTGGTACGGAGTGTCTTCATTGCTTCCTCATACTGATAATCTCTTTTCTCATCCTGTATGATCTGGATGAATCCGTTCTGAATTGCCATGGTCTCCTACCTTTCCTTCTTATCTTTTCCGGCAAATGGATTGATGATATCCCAGATACCAGAGGTACGTTTTACCTTCTTCTCGCCCCGTCCGTGGATCTTGCTCTCTGGAATCGTTGCCAGTACCGGCAGTTCCAGATATTTCTCCACATCATCTTCCGAACGGATGGTATCATTCAGGGTAACCGTCAGTGTAATGTATCCGCACACGATCACTGCGGCAATCAGTGCGCCGATTAGCGCGTTTTTCGTATTGCTCGGGCTGGTTTTCTGGTTTGCCACCTCACCGCTCTCGATGAGTTTCGGCGGCGTCATTTCCATGATCTCGCCGACATAGTCGGATGCCACCTTTGCGGTCATATCGACAATTTTTTTTGCCATCTCCGCATCCGGATCCAGTGCAGAAATGTTTAAAATACGAGTATCCGACGGGTTCTCCACCTTAATTTTTCTGACCAGTTTTTTATAATCCATATCAAGATGAAGCTTATCAACCACCTCTTCCATAACGGAACGACCGGTGATGATCGTCTTGTAATCCTGTGTCAGCTGCGTGCCGATCTGCAGATCGGCTAACGAGGTCAGCGTTGTCTCTTTCGTCAGTACATAAATCTTCGCCGTTGAGCTGTACTGCGGTGTGAGCAGAAAATAGCTGTATGCTCCGCCGATTCCGGCTCCGAGCACCGCCACTGCAATGATGACCCAGAGTTTCCGGAGTAATGCATAAAAGATTTCACCCAGATCAATTACTTCCTCGTCTTCCCATTCTTGTCCTTGATTTTTTCTCTTTTCCATACCTTCCTTTTCCCTTTTCGTATTGTTTTTATCTGTCAGACATTGTTACAATGTTACGGTTCACGCATACGTGCCCGGTAACGGAATCTGTCAATGTTCTGTAACCACGTGATTTCGAAAAACATTTGCATTTTTTCGCAAACATCTATTCTTTTACAATTTCTCATCCAGTATGATCTTTTCCGGATTTTCGATCGACAGCTGTCTGGCAAGCTCACTGCCTCCCTTTTTCCGGATCCATGCGATGGCTTTCGCACTGTTGGGAACCCGGTGGCGGTTGCCATGCATGTCGGTTCCCAGGAAACTGATGTAACCGGCTAGAAGTGTCCGGCGGCACCACCTCCGGTCCAGGCGCTCCCTTATTTTCCAGAAATGGCTCAGTTTCGTGAGGCTTCCGTAGTTCATCTGGAGATACGCGCCTTCCTTCATTAGCTCTTCCAGGCGTCCTTTTTCCCGCAGACACTGGTACCGCTCGATATGTGCCAGCACAGGCAGATAGCCCGCCATCGTCAGCTCCCGGACAGCGCGCTCAATCTGGCTCCAGGAGGATGTCGGCAGAAACTCGGTCAGCACGTACCGGCTGCCCGCCAGTGTCAGAAGCTTTCCTTCCCGGAGCATCTCGACCATGCCTTCGAAGTATTGGATTTCCTGCCCCCGGTAGAGTTCAAGATCGGGCATCGCCTTCTGGAC
>OHAC01002955.1_pt1 | contig 12710 bp, 11 predicted proteins | sample 1577051 | NCBI WGS metagenome assembly OHAC01 (sample SAMEA3541499, study PRJEB24748) | human gut metagenome | biome: human gut; feature: human-associated habitat; material: faeces | place: China | collected 2012 | reverse complement strand
TGAGTTGCCTTTCGGCAACTCACACGGCCCTATTAAAGTGAAATAAATTGTTATTCCCTCACATAACGCTCTTGCGTGATTTTCTCATGCGAATACCCTTCAAATTCTTCTGTCTGCGCCAATTTCCACACCGACAGATCCAGAGTACAGTATAAATCTGCCGGATAACTGCGGTTCCAGCGAAACAGAATCACCCCTTCCACATTTTCTGCGTACTCAGCTGGGTCCTGGTCTTCAATCAGGCAATATTCCCCGGATGGAATGTTTTGAAAGCCATCTTCGGTTACCTGAATGCGGCTGGCTGCTTCATCTGGAAACTGCCCCATGCTGTATGCATTCATCCACAGCTTCTTCCCATTTGTCAGCTCCAGCATATGCTGACGCAGCGTCCGGTCCTGACTCTGGCGGCGCTTGTTGAACATCATTCCATTGTGATCGTCTACACATACCATAATGATCATATTGTACTTTTCCCCCCTTGATTATATTTCATCGCATCAGCTCCTTCTTCAATGCCATAAGATCTTCATAGTTGACGGAAGTATCAAAGGCATTTCACTGTCTTGTCTTTAAATAAGCTAATCATATTTTCAACCAGAGTTTTATGAAAATGATTTTCCACTTCATCTATCTAAAACATCATTTTTGTTCTAATCTCTTTGTAATCTGTTGCAATCTCACAAAAGCTTTTCAGGTTGCCTTCGCTCATTACTACTTGCTGTTTGCACCACATGTGAACCATATCCATTATCGTTTATATGTGTGTATCCATCAATACATTTTTCATTTTACACCGCATTTATTCCATGTTACACTGGTTGTATGCAAATGCAAAACATTAGCATACATACTTTTTGATGAGGTGATTTTATGCATTATGCGATCGTAGAAGACCGGACCGAAGACCAGGAGTATCTTTCCGGGCTGATCCGGGAGGAACATAAAAAAGCGGGAATCCCTGCAGATTTTTCCTGTTATCCGAGTGGAGAGGCATTTTTGCAGGAATTTACCCCCGGCGCATTTCAGGCTATTTTTCTGGATATCATGTTAGATAAAAACGGGCTCAACGGCATCGAGACTGCCCGGCGCCTGCGCCGTCTGTCCAAGCGGATCCCTATCATTTTTACGACCTCCGAGCTGGATTTTGCGCTGGAGGGCTACGAGGTGCATCCACTGGATTATCTCTTAAAGCCAGTGAAGCCGGAAAAGCTTGCCTGGTGTCTTCAGGAAATCCGGGAATATCTGGCGGTGCCATCCTGTCTCACCATTCCGGTCAGCTCCGGGCAGGGAGCAGCCCCCATAAACCGTCCTCTCTCGCTTGATGATATCCTGTATGTGGAAAAATCCGGTCACTGCCTGCTGATCCACACCATGCAGGAAATCATCCGTACCCGCATGCCGTTTTCGGATTTTTTGACTTTGCTGCCAAAATCCGGCAGCTTTTATCTGAACAGCAAAACACTTCTGATAAATTTTGCCCAGGTCCAGTCTATTTCCGAGGACAGCAAAATTCTTTTAAAAAACGGGGAGAGCGTTTTCTGCAGCCGCAGGAGCAGAAAAGAGACTCAGGATGCTTATTTTTCCTATGTATTTCACAATTTGCGGAATGATGAGGCATACTGAATACGTCATTTTCCTTTCATCGTTTCCAGCCTGATCCGGTGCCCGTCTGTTTTCCAGATGATGGCACCGCTTTTTGTTGTGAGCAGAATGCTGCTGCCGCAGTCTGTAAGACGTTTTATCGTATCCGGGTGCGGATGTCCGTACCGGTTCTTTTTCCCACAGGAGATCACCGCGCAGCCTGGCTTCAGCCACGAAAGAAATTCCTCACTGCTGGAATAAGCGGAACCGTGGTGTGCAGTCTTCAAAACCCAGATGTTCCCAGTTCCTGTTTCTGTTTTCATCTTCCGTTCCTGTCCGTTTCCCTTTTTCTTTCCTATGCCCACTTCTTTTCCTGTTTCTAGTTCATTTGCAGCCACATGCTCTGCCCCTTTTTCCTGCTGCTCCAGACGGAGCAGCTTTTCCTCTCCTTTTGCGCTCATATCTCCGGTTAATAACATATGAAAAGAATCATAATCCAGCCGGAAGACCAGAGAGTGCTCGTTCCGGTCTGTTTCCGCACGGATTTCTGGTTCTGTTTTTTCCACTTGCATCTGCTTCTGGCGTTCAGATCTGGAAGAATACCGGCTTTCCGGATACAGGCATGTGAGTGCCAGCTTTCCTTTTCCTGCCTCCTTCCAGTTATCCCCGCGTGCAGCCCAGACCACATGACCGCCCTGTTTCTCACACAATCCTTTTAACCGCTCATATACCTCTTCCCCTTTTCCGGCTTCCGGCAATACCAGAGTCTTTACATTCACGAAACCATCTGCATTCTGTTCCATCAGCCAACTTAACCCACTGATATGGTCCCAGTCTCCATGGCTGACAATAGCCAGATCTATGGACCGGATCCCCTTGCTTTTAAAAAATGGATCTAAGCTGTACTCTCCCAACTTTTTCTGGTCGGTGCTGCCTCCGTCGACCAAAATCACCTCTTTCTTTGTGCGGATACAGATGCCATCTCCCTGACCGGTATCTAAAACTGTTACTTCAAGTCCCCGGACTGCGGGTGTATGCAAAAATGCCAGACCCAAAAGCAGCGCAAACACAAGAAAATACTCCCGGAAGCTTCCGGAAATTTCCCGGATTTTCAAGGTCAATACCAGAAATACTCCCAGCACCAGATAATACACCACGATCTGCCAAAGCTCAGGCCGCCCCATGAGCAGGCTGCTTCCAGGCAGTTTCATGAACCATCTGCAGCAAAGCTCATACCAGGAGAGAACTGCGCGTCCCCCTCCGGTCAGAAACGCGCCACCCTGTATCGTAAAAAGGCTGCTAAGAAGCCCTCCGGCCCCACTTCCCACAATGATTCCCGCAAGCGGTACCACCAGCAGATTTAGGAAGATCCCATATAACGGATAGGCAAAAAAATGCCACAGCACCACAGGCAGGGTAACAAGCTGCATGCAAAGGGTCAGGCGCAGCGTCTGCTCCCAGACATGCCCTGCTGCCCAACCAGCCGCTTCCCCAGCAACTGCTCCTGTTGCTTTTCCAACATTTTGTCCATCACATTCTCCAACAACATTTCCCACAACTTCTCTTCCGACTTTTCTCCTGGCTTCTATCCAAGTTTCTCCCCCCGCAATTTCCCTGCCGCACTCCAGCTCCTTCGCCAGCCCGATACCACCAATTGCTGCAAAAGACAGCTGTACCCCTGCCTGATCGATCAGGTAGGGACTGTGCCACAAAAGCAGCAGCGCAGACAGTCCCATAGCCGATAACAGATCGTAGGTCCTGCCCAGATACGCAGCCGCAAACCCGCACAGTGTCATGACCAGGGCACGCAGGAGAGATGGCGATGCCCCGGTCAGAACGCTGTAAATGACCAGGATCATTCCTCCTGCCACAGCTGCCTTTCCATATCCTGCTCCGGCCCTGCGCAAAAGCCCATAAGCTGCCACACTGACCAGTGACAGGTGCAGGCCACTTACCGCCAGCAGATGCGCAATACCATTTTTCTGATACAGATCACGGATTTCTTCCGTCATACCGCTCTTGTCACCCAGCAGCATGGCGGAAAAGATACCTCCGTCCTCCTCCCCTGCTAACAGCTTCAGCCGGTCCGATGCCCAGTCCCGGAAACGCAGAAGTCCATTTGCAGGAGCCGCAAAGAGACTGTGCCATACCTGCACGTTTTCTTCTGCTCTCCGCACACTCCTTGCAAACACTCTCCAGACCAGCTTCTGTCCGCGGTAATATGCGGCATAATCGAATCCACCCGGGTTGGAAGCGGGCTCAAACGCTGTAAATTCGCCCCAGACCCGCACGCATTCCCCGATCCGGTACCTCTCAGCCTGCTCTGCCTGCATCTTCTTTTTCCAGATCCTCTGGTCTGTTTTTCCTGCAGAATTCTCTGCTCCTCCAGCTGTATTCTGCTCCGCTTTCTCCCGCTCCACATACACCTGCAGATACCGGAGCCCGCCTTCCTTCGTCTGCACCTGCTTTAGCAAAAGGACCGTCCATGCGTCTTTTTCTTCTATGGAAGCAATGCGTCCTTCCCCGTAGGTACTTTCTACTTCCAGCACCAGCCCCTGCTCTGCAAGCACGCTCCGCGCTTCCTGGTACCCACGCGCCATGCCTAGCAATACAAAAAGGGGCAGAAGCCTGATTCCTAAGCTCCTGCCCCAGAATATTGATCTGTGCCAGACCACTAACGCAGCCACCGCACACAGCACCAGCGCCGCCGCAAAAAGCGGTGCCAGCTCTTTCATTGTGCCCTGATGCAGGATTACGGCCTCTCCAAGTACGAATCCCCCTGTCAAAAGCAGCAATGGATGTCTGATATTAATTTCCTCCGATATAATCGAGATTCCTCTCGAACAGCGTATTCAATGAGATATTTTCCCGGAATGTAACCTCCTGGGAACCGCTTACCGTGATCTGCACCCGGTTTACATTGGACAGCTCCGATAACGAGTTCACGATGGAGTAGATCGGAATATAATCCTTTACCTCCAGGGAATTGTTTAAAAATGCCGCATCAAAATTGACATAGCAGACATTTTCGTTGACGGAAACATTTAAGATCTTGATGTCGGAATTTAAGGTTGGCATCAGTCCGGGCTGCTTCGGCCCGCTGATCAGTTCCTCGATGATGACCCGCTCCACAGAGGTATTCACATTGTGCATGACACTCCGTTTTTCCGGAAACAGCATGGTTCCGTCGGCATTGGTAAAATACAAAGTCAGCTCTGTGCGCTCGTAGGCGTTGACATCGGTGATGCTGTCCACAAAATCGGCTGCCGAGATTGGTCCTGACGGCATCCCGTTTTTGTCTAACAGCGGCTGGTCCCCCGAATAGATGCTGATGTATTCGATCCCCGGAACCTGTGTCAGTGTCCGGGCCAATGCTGCCCGGCATAGAATTTCCTGGCAGGCGTTCATGCTGGTATAATTATTATCGAAAAACAGATACAGCACGTTGTCATCCCGGCGGCAGCCCTGGTAGACCACCTTATCCGATAAGACCGCCTGTGCCTCCAGGTCGGCTGGCACATGCAGCATGCTTTCCATCAGCTCCCCGACCAGACCTTCCGTGTCGGTTGTTTTTGTGCGGTAGGAATGCGGGATCAGCTTCGTTACCGACTGGTTCATATAATAAATCTGGTATTCTGTCTCGCCCTCCTGCAGGGGTGTCTCCTGCTTCCGGCACCCGGCTAAAAGCACACACGCAGCCAGAAGGACCAGAAGCAAACCTATTCTGACACAAAAATCCATCTTGTGGATTTTACGCTTATTCTGTGATCGTTCCATAAATTTCTCCTGCTAGGCAATATAGTTTAACGGAATGCGCAGCGTAAAGGTGCTTCCCTCGCCCTCTTTGCTGGAAAGCTTGATGGCGCCCTTATGCATCAGCACCACATTACGGGTGATGGCAAGGCCAAGGCCGCTGCCGCCCGTCTCCCTCGAACGCGCTTTATCTACCCGGTAGAAACGCTCAAAAATGCGGTCCTGAACGTCCTCCGGAATGCCAATGCCGGAATCCTGAACCTTGAGATAAAAGAATTTATGGTCTGCATCCAGGGTGACCCGCACCCAGCCCTCTTCCATGTTATACTTGATGGCATTTTCCACCAGGTTTGTGATGGCGAGCGACAGCTTCATCTCGTCGACATCGGCGGTGACCTCGCGGATGCTCTCGAAGATCAGCTCCACCTTCCGGCGGTTTGCGATCGGCTTTAGCCGCTTTAAGATCTGCTCGACCAGCGTGTTTAAGTTCACCTGGGTGATATTTAGCTCTGCCTCGGATTTGTCCATCTTGACCAGACTTAAAAGATCGTCGATGATCTTGCTTTCCCGGTCGATCTCATTGGAAATATCCTCCATGAACTCCCGGTAAAGCTCCACCGGCACCTCGCCCATGCCCATCAGGGAATCTGCCAGTACGCGGATGGAGGTGATCGGCGTCTTTAACTCATGCGATACATTCGATACAAACTCCTGGCGGGACTGGTCCACCTCCTGCAGCTTTGTGATGGTCTGTGCAACGGAACTGGAAATATCCCGCGTCTCCCGGTATGCCTCAGAGCTGATATCTGTGTCCAGTGCGCCCTGCTCCACATGGTGCAGCCGCGCCTGGAACTCTTTGAACGGGCGGACCATCATGGCAGCTGCAAGCACTGCAGCCAGAATCAGCACCAGGATCAGGATCACCTGAAATAAGATCAGCCGGTCACCGACTGCATCGGTCAGGCGCACCATGGACTCAGTGGAGGCTGTCATCACCAGAACACCTTCGATATTTTTGTCCGGTGCCAGGCTGTAGATCGGCATCGCCTGTGCAAAATAATGCTTTTCGCGATTGTAGCGGCTCACCGTCTCGCCCTGAAAACTCCGGATAACGGTTTCCGCAATGTGCATGCGGTTTTCCGCGATATGGAAGGTATCCTGTACGATCTTAAAATCCCGGTTGACCACCGCGATCCGCCCATTATAGACATCTGCGATGGTCTCGATCTCACTGTTTAAGCTGCTCCGATCCTCCCCGCTCAAATACCCGGTGCGGGCGATCTTGCTGCTTAGGATCTGGCACTGGTTCTGCACCTCGACCATACGCTCATCGATCTGGGTCTGCTTTAAGGAGCTCAAGATTGTCTGCGTGCACAAAAACATCGGGATGATGCCAAACAGCACCAGGCAGATGGTGATCGGCACCTTTAAGCTGACTACCCGCTTTTTCAGCCAGGGAATCTGCAGTTTTTTCATTTTATAAGCCATAGCGTTTCCGTTCTGCCCCGATATCGATCTTCTTGGACATGGCGATTGCCAGAGAGCCCGGTCCGATGTGGCACGCAATGCTTAAGGACAGCGGTGCCTGATACACCTCACCGGCTGCCGGATACTGTGCTTCGATCTCCTTTGCGAACTCTTCTGCCAGCTCTGTATTCTGGGTATGTGCCACGAAGATCCAGGTATTTTCTGCCTTTGGGTCTGCGTAGCGCTCAGTAAGATCCTTCTCAGCCGCAGAAAGCATCGTTGCACGCGCCTGCTTCATGGTGCGGACCTTAGAGAAAGAATCCAGCTTTTCGCCCTGGATCTGGAGCACCGGCTTAATACGCAGCAGCGTACCAAGTGCAGCTGCTGCCGGTGTGATGCGGCCACCCTTTTTCAGATATTTTAAGGTATCCACCGTAATGTAAATGCTGGATTCCATTTTGACGCGCTCTAAGATCTCGAAGATCTGCTTTCCGCTAAAGCCAGCCTCTGCCAGCTCCTTCGCATCCATTGCGGCACGGCGCTGGGTCACGGAAATGCGCTGGTTATTCACGACAAATACCTTATCTTCATAGGGCTCATCCTGTGCCAGCATACGGGCAGTCTGACAGGATCCGCTCAATCCGCTGGACATCGGGATGTGGACGATCTGCTCGTAGCCCTGTGCAAATAAGCTGTCCCACAGATCTGTAACCGCCTGCGGGGAAGGCTGGGAAGTACTGATGTCCGCATCTTCCGCCTGACGTTTGTAAAATTCTTCCTGGGTCAGGTTGATATCCTCCTCAAATGTTTCACCGTTGATCATAAATGGCATCGGCAGCACATAAATCCCCATGGTTTTTGCCTGCTCCTGAGTAATTCCGCTGTTGCTGTCCGTTACGATTGCAATTTTCATACTCTGCTTCTTCCTCCTTCCGGGGTATGGTGAACCGGTCTAGACCGGTTTTGTTTCTTCCTCTCTCTCTTGTACTCGTTACATTCTATCTCATTTTTTATGGAAATGGAAGCAGTATTTCATCTTGGAAGGAAAAAGAAACTGTGTTAGGATAGTGATCGGGAACCCGGTCATTTCATTGCCGGTGTCGTTCGCAACATCTGCGGTTTCCCTATTACAAACGAAAAGGAGTATTTTCATGGAAACTGTTACCCTGGGACTTTTTTCCCTTATTCTGATAACCTGTCTTATCTTCGGGCTTCCTACCCTGTATGCCCTCTTTGCAGGACTCATCCTCTTTAGCGTATATGCATTAAAAAAAGGGAATCCTCCAAAGAAGATTCTCTCCATGCTCATTTCCGGCATTCTCACTGCCAAAAACATTCTGATCGTATTTGTCCTGATCGGGATGATGACGGCCCTGTGGCGTGCCTGCGGGACGATCCCGTTTATCATCTGCCACGCAGCAAAACTCTTACGCTCTGAGGTGATCCTGCTTGTCTCATTCCTGTTAAACTGTGCACTTTCCGTGCTGACCGGAACCTCGTTTGGCACGGCAGCTACCATCGGCGTCATCTGCATGGCCATGGGAGTTTCTGCAGGTGCAAGCCCGCTGCTTCTCGGAGGTGCCATTCTCTCCGGAGCCTTTTTCGGAGACCGCTGTTCCCCATTTTCCACCAGTGCGCTGTTAGTCAGCGAGCTGACGAAGACCAGCATCTTTGACAACATCAAAAACATGGTCCGCACCGCATGGTTTCCGTTTCTTCTGACCTGCATCCTGTACGGAGTCCTCGGCTTTCAGCTGCACAGCCAAACCGAAACGACGGATCTTACCTCCCTGTTTGGGCGGGAGGTTGTGCTTCACCCGGCAGCCATCCTGCCAGCCGTTGTGATCCTGATCCTCGCACTGATGCGGATCCCGGTTAAATTCGCTATGCTCGCCAGCATTGCCGCTTCGCTGGTCGTCGGCTTTTTCATTCAGGATCTGGCTGTTACAGACCTGCCGCAGCTGCTTTTATCTGGCTACCATGCTGCAGACCCAGAGGCTGCCACATTTCTTGATGGAGGCGGTATTCTCTCCATGGTGAAGGTCGCAGCGATCGTATGCATCTCCTCATCCTATGCCGGTATCTTCCAGAATACCAGACTCTTAGATGGACTGAAAGCCGGGTTATCGAAGCTTGGAGCGCGTATCACCCCGTTCGGTGCGATTCTGGTGGCAGCAGCCGGCACCTCCATGATTGCCTGCAACCAGACACTCTCCATTATGCTGACAACGCAGCTTGGCCACGATCTGGAGCCCGACAATGCCTGCATGGCACTCGCCCTGGAAAACTCTGCCGTGATCGTGGCCCCGCTCATCCCGTGGTCCATCGCAGGTGCTGTTCCCCTCGCAACCATCGGAGCTCCGATGACCAGCCTGTTTGCGGCATTCTTTCTGTATCTGGTGCCGCTGTGCTATCTTTTCAGCGCCGCCAATAAAGCAGGGCATGTGCAGCACCTAAATCGGCTTTTCTAACAGTCTCTTGTAATATGCGCGTGCCTGATACAGCGCCTGCACCGGATTGTTTCCAAGGACACGGTCCTTTACTACCAGGGTTGTTGTCAGGCCCTTCGCATACTTGATAAACAGGCTGTCATGTCCACAGCACAATCCCATGATGATGTTTAAATCGACTTTTTCTTTATTTAAAAGCTTTGCCTGCAGGATCGGATTGCACATTACATTGCCGGTTACACAAGTGTATTCCGGTTTGACGCCGATATCTGTTTTTAACATGGAACCGGTTTTGCAGGCTGCGCTGTAAACCTCAAACCCGTTTAGGCGCAGGATCTTTGCCAAAATCCGGCTTTCTTCCAGGAGACCGATGCAGGTCGCGATTCCCAGCTTTTTCGCGCCGATGCGTCTTGCAAACTCGATGGTCTCTTCCACACGGGTATATCTGCCGTAGAATTCCCCTTCTACTTCCGCAGAAGCAATGGCTACTTTTTTGTTGACCCGGTTTTCATACAGGTGCGCGATCTCCTGCAGCTCTTCCTCAGTCAGTGCTGCGGTCGCGCAAAATTCCGGATAGTCTCCGTTATGCTTTTTGCAGCCGCATTTTCCGCAATCCACACAGCTGAAGCCTGTCTGTTTTTTATCACTCATGTTTTCGTTCTCCTCTCCCAAAAGTCATGGCTTACTTTTGTTTCAGTGTTTGTTCCACCCGGTCCAGCGTCTCTTTTAACTGGCTGCGCGGACAGCCGAAATTCAGCCGTACAAAACCGTCCAGTCCATATGTTTTTCCATCATTGAAATGGACTCTGGCTTTTTCCAGGAAAAATGCATAGGGATCTGTGATTCCTGTTTCCCGGGTATCGATCCAGACAAGATACGTAGCCTGGTTATGTACCGCCTTCAGTCCCGGAATTTCTGAGATCCGCACCTCCAGATAGTCACGGTTCGCCCTCAGGTAGTCCCGCAGTTCTTCTTTCCATGCATCACAGGAGCCATTATAAGCAGCCGTCAAGGCTGTTTCCGCAAGGATATTGCGGACCGGAAACAGGCCAAGCGTCTCTTCCTCAAAGCGCTTGCGCAGATCCGGATTCGGAATGATCGCATAAGCCAGCGGAAGCCCCGGAATATTTGCGATCTTTCCCGCACTACAGAGGGTGATGCTGTTTTGCTCGCCCTCTTTGTTCAGGCTGAAATACGGGATATGTTCCCCTTCCAGGATCAGCTCGCAGTGGATCTCATCGGCCACCACAAAAAGATCATGTTTTTTTGCAAAATCTGCAACTTCTGTAAGCTCCTGCCTCGTAAATACCCGTCCGACCGGGTTATGCGGGTTGCAGAGCACATATACACCCGTCTGCGGGGTAACTGCCTGCTCCAGTGCTTCAAAATCCATCGTATAAAACAGATTATCTTCTTTCATCGGAATCTCTGTCACAGCGGCCCTGGCTTCCTGCGGCAGACGGCAGATATGCGTGTACATTGGCGTGGAATAAAGAATACTTCCACCTCCCACCCGGCACGCCAGATTGGCACCAGGCATCACACTCGGGATCCAGACGATCCATTTCGGCTGCACCATCACCTGATAGCGGCGTTTATAGTGTCCGACCACGGCTTCCTCTGCTTCTTTTGGAGACGCCGGATAACCGAATACGCCCTGTTCCAGTCTCTTTTTTACTGCATCCAAAAGTGGTTTTGGTGCCTGAAAGTCCATGTCTGACACCCACATTGGCAGAAAATCTCCGCCCTGGCGGTCCCATTTTGCACAGTTCGTTCCTCTCCGGTTCAGGATCTGATCAAATTGTACCATATTTCATCCTCTCAATCTATGATATTAGGGTAATTTTATATCTGATAGTCGTAATCATTTGGTAAAATACGCTGCAGGAAGGCACGCATGCGCGGATTTTTCGGTGCTGTCAGAAGCTCCTTCGCTGTCCCGGGTCCACAGATCGGAGCGCTGTCAGAAAGCTTCCTGACAAAAATGCGGCTGCACTGATGCCAAGTGCCAGCACTGCGATCCCAAGCGCCGGGATCACGGTTGCATTTACCGTCCATCCATACGTCTTTGCCAGTGCGTTAAAGCCATTTTTGATGCTCAAATATAAGATCAGCAAAAGAAGAATGGTCGGAATCCCCCGAATCAGATGCACATACGCATTCGCCAGATAGCGGAACCACTTCTTTTTATTTCTCGCTGCTGCCAGAGAAATTCCGAGAACCAGTCCGGTCAGCATGGCAGCCGTTGCCGCAAAAAAACACACCGGGACCTGCTTCATACAGACCAGGAATACCTCCCAGATAAACGCCCAGTCAAATTGGAATGTTACCATACACATTTCCTCCTGTTACGCAAACGCCAGATGACGCTGTAATTTCGCAAATACCAGTTCCAGGAGTAAAGACATCAACACCTTGCGCGGATGCTCCGCAGTCGGCAGATTCTGTACATCCGTGTCCGAAGCGTTTCCCTGCGCACTGTTCTGATCTGCCGTATTGCTGGCCGCCGCACCAGTATCTGCTGCATTGGCATCTGCCGCACCAGTTCCGGATGCATTGCTTTTTTTCATAATCGTTTGCTCCTCTCTTCTTAGCCGGGTATCATGTTTTCTGATCCACCATCCAACGTCTCCATTCATATACACTGGACCATGTTCCATTGCCGGATACTCATGCAGGAACAAAAAAAGGAGACCCCGCAAAAATACCATGACTGATATTTCTGCAGAATCTCCGGTTTGTCCGGTCAATCCTGACGTCTGATGATACTAGAATTAACGTACCCTTATTTTCTCGTGTTTTTCCATCTGGACCAGTGCCCCATCCTGAAAGACCAGTACGATGGAGCCGTACTGTAAAGTGCCTGCAAGTGCCTGAATGTCTTCGATCTGCTCATCACAGATTGGATTCGGCCCTTGTCATATACTTAAATTGTTATTTGATCAGCAGGGATTTTCCAGTCATTTCTTTCGGCTGTTCCATGCCCATCAGCTCAATGAGAGTCGGCGCGATATCTGCCAGGCAACCGCCCTCTCTTAACTTATAAGCCGGATCTGCATTGACCAGAATGAACGGAACCGGGTTGGTGGTATGTGCGGTCCACGGCTCACCGGTGCTGTAATCCACCAGCTGCTCTGCATTTCCGTGGTCTGCGCAGATAAACAGCACACCGTTCACTTCCTTGATGGCATCGACTGCTCTGCCGACGCAGGCATCTACCGTCTCGATCGCCTTGATGGCTGCGCTCTCCACTCCGGTATGGCCGACCATATCCGGGTTCGCGAAGTTGATGATGATGACATCGTACTTGCCGGACTTAATGCAGTCTACCAGCTTGTCGCAGACAGCCGGTGCGCTCATCTCCGGCTTTAAGTCGTAGGTTGCTACTTCCTTCGGGGACGGAACCAGAATGCGGTCTTCGCCCGGGTTCGGCTCCTCGACACCGCCGTTAAAGAAGAA
>OHAC01002952.1_pt1 | contig 12718 bp, 16 predicted proteins | sample 1577051 | NCBI WGS metagenome assembly OHAC01 (sample SAMEA3541499, study PRJEB24748) | human gut metagenome | biome: human gut; feature: human-associated habitat; material: faeces | place: China | collected 2012 | reverse complement strand
TACAGATCCGTTATCCGGAATATGTAGTGTACAATCAAAAGTTACATGCCATGCTTGGAGGAATAGATTAATGCTGAAAGTGAGACTGATGGGAACAAAAAATGATATTGCATGGTTTCAGAAAATCCTGCAGCGCCATCCTAAAATTGAAGTTATGGAATTATCGGAACTTTATTCCAATAAAGGGACGAGCAAATATTATAGAGCTTATGCTGAAATTGAAAAAAGTAATGTAAATAAAAAATAGTAGAAAAACAGGAGAATTATATCATGTGCAAAATAATCGCAATCGCAAATCAAAAAGGTGGAGTAGCAAAGACTACAACCACTATTAATCTTGGAGTAGGACTGTCTAAGGTTGGAAAACGTGTAATGCTGATAGATGCTGATCCACAGGGACATTTGACAATGGGACTTGGTTTTCCAAAGAACTTAAGGGTAACATTGAAAACAATGATGGAAAATATCATTATGGGATTAGAATTTGATCCCAGGGAAGCAATTTTACACCATGAGGAAGGAATAGATGTAATTCCATCTAATAAACTTCTTTCGGGAATGGACATGTCATTATTTACGGTAGAGGACAGAGAAAAAGTCTTAAAAGAATATCTGGAACTTTTGGAAAATGATTATGACTATATCCTGATTGATTGTATGCCCTCGTTGGGAATGATGACAATTAATGCGTTAAGTGCAGCTGATAGCGTTTTGATTCCGGTGCAACCTCAATACTATGCGGCAGATGGCCTCATGGAATTACTGAAAGTTGTGAAAGGCATTCATCAGAGATTTAATCCTGATTTACAGATTGAAGGGATTCTGTTTACAATGGACAGCAGTCATTATAATAATTCAAAGAGAAATAAGCAGGCAGTACGAGATGCTTATGGAGCAGAGATTATAATTTTTGATCAGACAATTCCAAGAACAGAAGCTCTTGCCGAAACTGCATCAGAAGGTGTCAGTATTTTTTCTTACGATACAAAAGGAAAAGGTGCGTACAGTTATCAAGCACTTGTCCAGGAGGTGCTGAATCATGCGTAAACCTAAGAAAGAAATTCAGCTTACTTCTTATGATGAATTGCTTGGAATCAATGAAGCTGAACAGAATACTCTTAATCAGATTGTTGAAGTGCCATTAAATGAGTTACATCCTTTTAGGAATCATCCATTTCATGTAAATGATGATGAAAAAATGGCTGAAACAGTAGAAAGTATCAAGAATTATGGCATCTTAAATCCTGCATTGGTACGTCCTCGCGCAGAGGGAGGATATGAACTGATTGCTAGTCACAGGAGAAAACGTGGTTGCGAACTGGCTGGAAAAAGTAAAATGCCAGTACTCATACGGAACTATACCGATGATGAAGCCGTAATCGTTATGGTGGATTCTAATATAAAGAGAGAAAATTTGCTTCCAAGCGAAAAGGCATATGCTTATAAGATGAAGATGGATGCAGTAAAACATCAGGGCATAAAAGACGAAAACGCAGCTTCTGTTGACAGTGCAGATCTGGTTGGACAGGCTGCCGGTGACAGTGGAAGAACCGTTCAGCGTTACATACGCTTGACCTGTCTTATTCCGGAATTGCTGAAATTGTTGGATGAAGGAAAGATTAATTTTACAGTAGGTGTTTCATTAACCTATTTATCAGAAACGCAGCAGATTTGGGTGAAAGACTGCATAGTGTCTGGAGCAGGCTCTGTTACAGGTTCAATGGCAACAAAACTGAAGCAATACAGCGGTGAAGGTAATCTGACAGAATTAGCGGTACAGCTTATTCTGAATGAAAAGAAAACAGAGACAGGAAAAGTTACTTTAACTGAAAAGAAAATACGAAAGTATTTTCCAAAGGAATATAACAGAGAACAGATTGAACAGGTTATCTATGAACTGCTTGATAACTGGAAGAAAAGCCAATAACGAGGGAAGGAGGGAAAGCAAAATGGCAAAATCCGAAAGCACAAAAATAGAGTTTGGTTATTTTCACGATTATGAATCGGAACAGTTTGCTTTTTACCGTATTCCCAAAGTATTATTCACAGATGAATATTTCCGTAATCTGTCCAGCGATGCAAAGGTTCTTTATGGGCTGATGCTGGACAGAATGGCTTTATCTATCAGACATCAGTGGTTTGATGAAGAGGGTAAGGTTTATATTATTTTTACTGTTGAACAGGTTATTCAGTATATGAATTGTGGAAGAGATAAAGCAATGAAAACGCTTGCAGAACTGGATACCAAAAAGGGAATCGGATTAATTGAAAGAGTCAAACAAGGATTTGGTAAACCGGATATTATTTATGTAAAGAACTTTATTTTAAGGACATCAAAAGATGTTAAAAACAATGATGAATCCGAAGAGAGTATTCATCAAAATCGAGAGGTCGAAGAAGTCGACTTATCGGAGTCGGAAAAATCGACTTCAAGGGGTCGGAAAAACCGACCCTAATAATACTAATTATAATTATAATTATACTAATATTAGTAATACTGACAGAAGTAATACTGATCTTATCAATCTTTCAGATTCCTCCGAACAGCAGTCAATGGATTTGATGGAAGAGATGGAGTTATTCCAGATGAATACTGCACTTGTAAAAAGAAATATTGAATATGACTGTCTTGTACAACGATGCAGACTGGGGGAACAGCAACAGTTGGATGAAATTGTGGCACTAATTGTGGAAACAATCAGCATAGAACGGGAGAATATTACGATCAGTGGAGTGAAATACCCATATCAGTTCGTAAAAAGCAGATTATTGTTGCTGGAAGAAAGCCACATAGAGTATGTACTTGACTGTCTGCATGAGAATGCCAGGGAAGTAAAGAACATAAAAGCGTACTTGCTTACCTGTCTTATGAATTCAATAACGACAATAGGCAATTATTACCAGGCAAAAGTAAATCATGATATGTACGGAGGTGGAATATGAGAGGAAAAGAAATTATAACAAAATTGATAATTCCTGGTGCAATAGCTATGATTATCTGCTTAATTGTTCGTCCTATGTGCATGAATGGTGAGATATTGGACTGGAGAAAAGTATTGCTTTTTGCGGGAATACCTTTCGGAATCCAGAAGATGTTTTTGCTAGTTGTTCCAAGAAATGTGGGGACAAGGGAAATGCTTGGTTTGTTGGTACTTAATCTGATGGTAGGAAGTTTGATTGGAATAGGGGTTCTTGCCTGGAGATTATTAGCCGTAGCAGACATTTTGCTAAAGAATGGCATTTCTGGAATTATATGGATCATAAAAAGACTGAAAGAAATGGTGATCAAAAATGAGCGAAAAGCAACTGGAAAAATTGTATTATAGCATTTATCCAATGAATCAATGTGAAACACAAAGTAAAAGTTATGAAGAGACAAAGGAACTGTGTGAAACATTAGAAAAGGAAATGATAAGTCTAATGAGTCCGGATCTGCAGGCAATGTTTGAGGATTACAAGGAATATACTTTAAATCTTAAACAAACAGAACAGAGAGACGCTTACATAGATGGATTAGCGTTTGGGATTCGCACAATTTCGGAAGCCTTTTTACATGAGAACAAAAATAGAATATGGTGATTGAAAAAGCAGTCTGTCAAGGCTGCTTTTTCTGTACCGCTTACATAGGAGAATGAGATGTGATTGATTTGATAATTATTATTATGGCAGGAATAGTGCTTTTGTTTTTGCTGTCTTGTTGCTTTATGGTTGCAAGGCTGTTGGATGAGGAAATATCTATGTATGGATATGAAGGAAAAGAAAACTGGGAAAGGGAACAACTTCCCGACAAATTGTCGAGAAGTCCAACAGATGAAAGACATGGAGATAAATGAAAAGATTCGTTATTTTCGGAAACAGAGAAGGGCTATCGCAGGAGCTGCTTGCAGAACGAACAGGAATTAATGTGAATACAATTCGGAAGTATGAAATAGGCATACGAAAGCCGAAAGTAGAACAATTAAAGAAATTTGCGGATGGACTTGAAATTAGTGTAATAGAATTTTTGGATATTGAAATAGAAAATGAAGCGGACTTGATTGCTATGCTGAAAAAAAATCAGTCCGTTTTTTAAGTGGGATGGATTGCTTCATGTATTGGAGGGGGAAAAGTTTTTATGATTGGTGTAGGAAGTGTATTGATATCACTGTTTCTGGTTTTGGTTTGTTATTCATTAACACTGACAGCGAAAAGAGCAGATGAAAACTTATTGATGATCTGTGAACAGAATCAGAAAATTGAAGAAGAGAAAGGAAAGCAAGAAATGGAATCAAAGAGAGACATTTTGAGAGTGATTGAAAAAGAAATCAAAAAAGGAAGTGCGCCAGTTGCATTTGCGGGTTTGGGGTTTTCCGAAGAATGTTATCATTTGGTAGATAGTCAGGCTAAGATGAACCAACTTTTAGATTATTTTTTTCGCAATGAAGAATACGCAGCTTTGGCAGATCGGCAGGTGAAAAGTAATATCTATGCAGAAATGGGCAAAAGGCTGAATTTCCGTAGTGCCAGATCTGATCGAGACAGAAAGAATATGGAGGTAGCGGCGAAACGATGGATTAAGAAAAAGCATCCAACATTTGATGGTGATGTATATGTCGAAAATATCCGGTGTTTTCTGGATATTTCCCAAGAAGAGTTAGAAAAACGTAAATGTACAGTCAATGAACAGGATACTACAGCACTTATTTTCAGTCAGAAACATCTGGAAGCATTATATCTGCAATGCCTTATGCACAGGCGAAACGCAATGCGAGAGGTCCCAGAATTAAAAGGTTTGTCAGAAACGTGTAACAGGATTTATAAATTGTAGGACGTAGATGTATTATTCCAGTGTCTGCTGATGGATCAGATGGATTGGGAAGAAGGAAAGTTGTATGTGCAGTTCAGTACGGTTTATTTATATAAAATAGAAAATTAGAATATTCCTAGAATATTTAGAATAATTATTTGGATTAATATGATAATAATGGTAAAATAGAATTATAATAAGGTTGATATATGATGAGTTAAATAATATAACTAAAAACTAGAATCAACCTGATTTACTTTGGAAGATAAACTAAATAATAAGACATAAGAAATGTTGATACTAATTGAGATAGGGAGGTATGGTGTATGGAAGCAGAGGAGATATTAAAGGATTCCTTAAATAACAGAACGCCTATTCTGTTTTTAGGAGCTGGATTTTCATTTAAGGCACTTAATCACCGCAATAAAACTATAGAATTGGCCGATAATCTTAAGAAAAAGATATTTGAAGAATTTTATATAAAAAAGAAACCTGAGCATGTAGACACTAGGTATATATCAGATGTTGAAAATTATAATTTAAAAGATTTATGCATGACGATCAAACAAGAATCAACTGAAAGAAAGAAACAACTGTATGAGTTTCTTATTGATACATTTAAAGGAGCACATGCTGATCCCGATAATGATTTCCATATAAAAGTGCAAGAATATAACTGGACAAAAATATATACATTGAATATTGATGATTTAATAGAAAATATTTATGAGCATGAAAAAAAAACAATTTTAGTACAAAATGAAAAAAGTATAAAAAATAATGATGAAATTGTCACTGAATTATATAAGCTTCATGGATGTGTAAATAAGCCGGAAAATGGTTTTATTTTTAGCACGGATGAATATATTTCTATGATTGAAAATGCTGATTTTAGGATGAAAGAATTTGCAAATGATTATTATAAAAATGATATTATTTTCATTGGTACTGAATTAGATGAAGATGATATCAGTTATATTTTGAAAAATTATTTGTCAGCGGGATATGAGCACAATACGAAATGTTTTTTATTTGCCCAACAATAAAACCTAAATTGTTATCACAAATTCGTGGAGATAAAAATAGTTATATAATATATTGGGATACGGAAAAGTTTTTAAATTGGTTATCTGAAAATGTTCAAAAAAATCAGATTGAGGATGACAATTTAAAACATTTACATTTCCGAGGATTCCAAAATATAGAAGAGATACTGAAAAATAAGAGCAAATATTACGCGCCAGTATTATATAATGGGTATCCGCCTTTTTATGAGGATATTTTGGATGGTTGGGATATAATGTATCCTAAATATAAGGAAAATAGAGCTGAGATATTGGGAACAACAAAAAGTTCAATTATTGCATTGTATGGAAAAATGTATGTAGGAAAAACATGCATTGCAAGAAGAATAATTGTAGATTTTTTTAACATTGGTTTTAATGCATTAGAATTTAAGATGGAAAATTCATTGGACTTTGCAATGCTTTCAAAATATATATCAAATTATACGCCGGGATCTAAATTTGCAATTATGGTTGATGATGCCGCACAAATTTATAGAAGATTATATGAATTTATTGACAGTGAACAAATGAAAGATTACTTGATAATCTTTGTTACTACATCTAATATTTTACATCATATGTCGAAACGCCATGAACTATTGTTACATGATAGTAGAGAATTGTATATTAATCCGGAATTGAATTATCAATACAGTTGTAATATTTATGAGAAATTAAATGAGAAGAATCGTTTAGGAGCATTGTCTAAGTATGCTGATACACGATCAAGTTCAATAAGATTTATAAAAGATAATAAAGATATTATAAATTTGCTCTATTTATTGACACACGGAAAGGGTTTTCAAGAATATTTTGAAAGCATGATTGAGCATATTGATACTTCAGCAGAATATTTCAATTTGTTTTATACAGTAGCTATTTTTAGCGTGTTGCAGATAGATGGATATCCGAAAGAATTTATTACTAATATTCACAAAAAGATACAAATTAAAGAACTGAAAATCCAATTTGGAGATTTATTATATTTTACTGAAGAAAATCGCTTCTTAAAAGTAAGATGTAGCAATCTGATGGAATCTGTTGTTGTTTCAAAACTGTCATATGAAAAGATAATAAATTACATTCTTCAAAATGTTTATTATTTGCAGGGGTTGTTCAATGAAAAGATAGAAAATATATATAGTGATTATTTTCATATTTTAGTGAAAGAAAATTTTTTGCATAAGAAATTGGGAATTCCATATAAGTTATTACGACAGTATTATAATGAAATTGAAAATAAATTTAAAGATATTAGCTATTATTGGATGCAACGTGCAATTTTAGAGCAACATGATAAACATTTTGAAGAGGCTGAAATTTTTATCAATAACGCAAAAAAAATACGTCCTGATTCATATCAGGCCCAACATGCATTAGCGAAAAATAGAATGGAAAGAGCACTAAAGGAATTGGAAGATGGTTCATCTTATAGTGTAGTTGCATATTTGTTTGAAGAGGGTGAAACAGGGATTATTGATTTAATTAATAATCCTAAGTATAGTAGATCTTTTTGTTATTCAGTCCATGCATATTTAGATATGAAAATGAAATATTGTAAAAAAACACATAAAACTATTGAGAAAGAAAATGTTGCTTTATATTCAAAATGGATAATTCGTGGATTACAATTGAGTAATGATAAATATATGAATGATATTAGACGACGTTTTATTGAATTTGCATCCGAGTTGGGATATGAAAAAGAAATAGACGATTTGTGTAAGTATCATATAGAATATTCTAGTATTATTGCTGAGGATATAGAAGAATATTTAGAATAATGTTGTATTGAAAAGTCATAGTTAGCACTATGGCTTTTTCTATTTAAAGAGTACTTTTCGACAATTTGTCGGGAAGTGGAAAGGAGCCAAATTCGAGTGAAAATATACCTATACCATCTGTTAGTACCGCCGTAATTTGCGGATCAGAATCGAAAGGAGGCGTGCAAATTGCAGGAAGAAGTTACTCAGAAAACAATCGCATTGTCGGTTAAAACTGCAAGAGTGACTGCCGACGTGTTAAAAAATATGCTGCGGAAGTATCTGTCAGGACAGAAACAAAAAGGAAAGAATCCTTATAAGGTTGGAAAACAGTCATACAAAGAACTGAAAAGCCAGGGTTCTAGTTTATCCAATATTGAAATCACAGATGGAAATATCAAGTCCTTTGAGCGTGTGGCGAAAAAATACCGTTTAGATTTTGCCTTGAAAAAAGACAGTTCGACCAAGCCACCGACCTACTATGTGTTCTTTAAAGGGCAGGATACAGAAATGATGAATCTGGCATTTAAGAAATATTTGGGTGTCCAGATGAACAAAAAGGATAAGCCATCTATTATGGAAAAACTTATGCACTTTAAGGATGCTGTGTCTAAAGGAAAGAACAGAGAACGAGCAAGAGAACAGCAGAAAGACAGAGGGCAGAGTTTATGACGGAGAAAAAACAGCAGCATAAGAAGAAAAGAGGAAAAGTTCAGCATATCAGAGGCTCTCCGAAAAAGAGAAAAATATCTGGAAAAGCTGTTTTTTCCTCAGAGAGTATCCTAGGAAAAATGCTTGCAGATGTGAAAAATCTGATTACGGACAAGGTAAGTGAATTGAAGAGGGCAGATCAGAAAAAGCTGTTTTTAGGAGTGTGTGAAACTTTTTCTGTAAATAGCTAATAACAACAAGGTCTTCTATGGTAAAATATAAATCATAGGAGGCCTTTTATTATGGCAAAAAGAGAAAAGAAACCTGTACACAAAGTAGTAATGACAGAAGGAAAGCGAAACATCATTCAGCAGCTTCTTCAGGAGTATGATATTGAAACCGCTGAAGATATCCAGGATGCACTTAAGGATCTGCTTGGCGGCACCATCAAAGAGATGATGGAAGCAGAAATGGATGATCATCTTGGTTACCAAAAATCTGAACGATCTGATAGCGATGATTACCGCAATGGATATAAATCAAAGCGTGTAAACAGCAGCTATGCCAGCATGGATATCGATGTTCCACAGGACCGTAAATCAACATTTGAGCCACAGATTGTAAAGAAACGTCAGAAGGATATTTCTGATATTGATCAGAAGATTATTTCCATGTATGCAAAAGGAATGACGACCCGGCAAATATCCGAAACCATCGAAGATATCTACGGTTTTGAAACATCAGAAGGCTTTATTTCAGACGTTACAGATAAAATCCTGCCTCAGATCGAAGACTGGCAAAATCGACCGCTGGATGAGGTATATCCAATCCTCTATATAGATGCCATCCATTATTCCGTACGAGATAATGGAGTAATCAGAAAACTGGCTGCCTACGTCATTCTTGGCATCAACACAGAAGGGAAAAAAGAGGTTCTTTCAATCACTGTCGGTGATAATGAAAGTTCAAAATACTGGCTGTCTGTCCTGAATGAGCTGAAGAATCGTGGTGTAAAGGATATCCTGATTATCTGTGCTGATGGTCTTAGCGGTATTAAAGAGGCAATTGCCGCTGCATTCCCCAAAACGGAGTATCAGAGATGTATTGTACATCAGGTAAGAAACACGCTAAAATATGTTCCAGATAAGGACAGAAAAGCGTTCGCTTCCGACCTAAAAACGATTTACCATGCTTCCGATGAAGAGAAAGCTAGACTGGCTCTGGATCGTGTTACTGAAAAATGGACCGCAAAATACCCGAATTCTATGAAACGCTGGTATGATAACTGGGATGCAATAACGCCGATTTTCAAGTTCTCACCGGGTGTCAGAAAGGTTATTTACACGACCAATGCAATTGAAAGTCTGAATTCTACCTACCGTAAGCTCAACCGTCAGAGAAGCGTATTTCCAAGTGATACAGCACTCCTGAAAGCCCTGTATCTGGCAACTTTTGAAGCCACAAAAAAATGGACTATGAGCATTCGAAACTGGGGACGGGTCTACGGTGAACTCAGCATTATGTACGAGGGAAGACTCCCAGAATAACAGAATCTGTATGCATGATGAGAAAGACGTTTTTGACGTCCGCTCTTGACATGCCTGAAATCATGTCGTATATATATAACAAGAGCTGGAAGCTCCAATTTAGTGCTTCCAGCTCAATCATTATCATAGAAGATTTTTATTTACAGACTTTTCTTCATAGTCTCGTTTTTAGCTAATTTCCCCTATCTGATGTTTGCCTATTTTTTTCAATAAGATTGCCTGGTTGTATCGGGTAAACACCGGAGCAACTTCCTGGGATAAATTTATGAATATCATTACTTATTTTGTAAACGGTGAATAGGTTCTTTCCATTGTTAGTTGAATTCACAGCGAAATTGCTCGTGTAAAAGCACTTTTGCTTTTAATAAATCAAAACTATTTCGTCCGTACATAATTCTCTTAATTACTTTAATTTTGTTGACACTTCCTTCGGCAAGTCCATTATTATACTTTAATTTTATCCCGTTTTTTACCGCATTAATATCAATTCTTATGCCGTTAACATAGGTCTGTAGCTCAGGTATGTTAAAATTTTCTATTTTTTCAAGCCATGTTTCTAATCTTTCGTCGCGCCTTGAATATAGTATTTCATAGAATTCTTTTATTGCAGCATATAATTCAGTAATCACTGGGTACGTTTTAAGAACTTGCTCATATTGTGTTTTGGTAATTGTCTTGACATCACTTAATCCCTTATAGATTAATTGTATCAAAGATCTTCTCTGAATGTATTCTTTCGATTGATAATCCGAGCAGGTCTCTTGTTGACTTAAATGTGCTTCATTTCGAATACGTTCTTTTTGAATGAACATCCTTAAGGATGCAACTGAACCTTTATAACCTTTTTCGGTAATAATTTTATGAATATTGGGATAAGTCATTCCTTCGCTTCTTAACTTAATTACTTCAGCTTCATATGGTGCAAGCTTTCCTGGAATACGAGCATTATAATGTCTATCTTCAACAGAATAATCTGGAGATAAATATCTTTGTATCGTTTTACAGGTATGATGCATAGTCTTGGCTATTTCTTCTATAGGCACACCTTTTTTAGCTAATGCTCTTGCCCCATTAACTTCATTTTGTTTCTGTTTCATAGCTAATAGATGTTTCTTTTCCTTTACAATTGTCCTATTTTCAATTTCATCAGGATCGAGCATCAAATATTTTTGAACTGTTTTTACGGAGGAGTGCAATAATAATGCGATTTCATTGACTGTCATATTTTCCGAACGTTTTTGGTGAGCAAAACTAACACGTTCTTTGCGATTATTTATGTTATGTAATTTTAAAATTTCATCAGCTTCAGCGCTTACTGCTGGAATTTCTATACATGCAGGAAATGTTCTTATCATATACTTTGTTATAGCCTCAGTCAGTCCCTTTATTATGTGGAATCTGTCACTTACTTGAGTTATACCAGGATGCGATCTTTCTGCTGCATTTGCATACAACTGTGCACCATCTCTAGAAATAACTTCAATATTAGGATATTTTGACAACCACTCTTTTACTTCATTAGTATTTCGAGTTGGAATCAAATCGATTATCTTATGACTTTCCAAATCAACCATCACTGTTCCATACGAAAACCGTTTGCGCAACGCGAAGTCATCAACACAAACTTTTTTTACAGAAGACTTATCCACAATTGATGGCATTTTTTTTAAGCAAAGAACAGATACTGCTTTTTCCAACTTCTATACTGTTTGATTTTAGAATCTTTGCTGCATTCACAGAACTAAGCTGTGCTGATGTAAATAATATATTCTGAACAAGTCTTCTGGTTTTCTTTCCATTATTTTCTACAAATGGATGACACTCAGAAAATGTTTTCTTTTCACATTTGCAATTAGAACAAAACATTTTTCTAGTTTTCACAAGAAGTATTACCTTTCTATTTTGCATAGGAAGATCTTGAATTTCTCTTTTATAAGATGAATGTACCTTTGATGAAAGAGTACCACAATAAGGACATTTTACTTCACTCATCTTGGAGCTAATATAAAATACAGCAACATTATTTTTGATATGATATTTGCCAAGTTGATAATTCGGATCTAATGCAGTAATAAAATCTTTCATTTGTTTGCTACCTCCACCTATATACATATCATATCAATTTAATACTTTGAATTCAACTAACAATGGAAAGAACCGGTGAATAGTAGGTACCACGATTTTTTCTAGTTTTCATGAGATAATTACTTTAAAAAATCTAAGGTTTTTTAGAGGGAGGATAATCTCATGGATAAAATAACTCATAAAGTCCGGTGTGAACAATGGACAAGTATCATCAAAGAATGTCTTGCTAGTGGAATGCCTAAAACGACCTGGTGTCGAGAACATGGCATTTCGGACAAATCCTTTTTTTACTGGCAACGAATTCTCCGAGAAGAAGCATACCTTACTACATTAGAGAGCACCTTAACGCCTGCTGTCAAAGAGAATCCAACTCCAACAACTACAGATTTTATTGAAATCAAAAATGACTGATCAAGCAAGTTCATCTACCAGTCCTTTTAAACCGGATGTTGTTATCCGAAGAGGCGTTGTTTCAATTGAAATATCAAATACAGCTACGGAAGAACTTCTAAACAAGGTTGGAGGTCTTCTCCATGCTTAATGATGCTGTTGGATTTGAAAAAATTTTTATTGCCACAGGGTATACAGACTTACGGCGTGGGATTGATGGTTTGGCATCTACTATTAAATTTCAGTTTGACTTGGATCCTTTCCAAAAGCATATCTTATTCTTGTTCTGCGGAAAACGCACCGATCGAATCAAAGGGCTCGTTTGGGAAGGCGATGGATTCTTGCTTCTTTATAAAAGATTGAACATCGGTGGCTTTAGCTGGCCGCGTACAAAAGAAGAAGCTATGGAAATTACACCAGAGCAGTTTC
>OHAC01002947.1_pt1 | contig 12738 bp, 9 predicted proteins | sample 1577051 | NCBI WGS metagenome assembly OHAC01 (sample SAMEA3541499, study PRJEB24748) | human gut metagenome | biome: human gut; feature: human-associated habitat; material: faeces | place: China | collected 2012 | reverse complement strand
AAAAGTACTAACTATTTTTCATTCCACCAAATCTTTTCGCAAAAAAGTTGCTTTTTTTAATCGATTTTTAACATCTATAAAGATTTTAGCATGGCGATTTATTGTGTATACATTATTATATATATGCATGCGTATGCTTGCGTGCATATGCGCTTGAGCGCGCACATGATTAAATTATGGTATAACTCAAATCATGCTTAGTTTTAGACAAAAATAGAAACAGAAAGATGAATTTTCCTCCGATATTTTTTGTCTATTCACATATTTATATTACTTTTGCAGCAGAATTACATAAGAAGCATTAAAACAAGAACAAGCATCATGAAAAGATTTACGATTATCATTTCTTTCATTATGCTCACCTTCATGCCGCTCATGGCACAGGTGAAGCAGACTGTTGCCGTTCTCGGTGACTCGTATTCCACTTTCGAGGGATTCATTCCTAAGGGTTATGCCACCTGGTACTCACCTACTACTCCACCAGAAACTACAGATGTAAACAAGGTTGAGCAAACCTGGTGGTGGCAAGTTATCTCGGTAAAAAAGATCTGCAACAAATATCAGGTTCCTGTCATTGCTCTTCATGATATTGACAAGAAAAACGGTCACCCTACTATCAAGGGAATGAAAAGTATTGCTGACCAGGTTCTGAAGGTTATAAAAAAGTAAAGAAATAATAAGGTTTAAATAGATAAATGATAGATTCAATACAAAACATTTTAGTTCAGGTTAGCGATTTCCTTTGGTCGTATATCATCATCACCGTCTTGATATGCTGTGCCCTGTTTTTCACTTGGCGTACCCGTTTCGTCCAGTTCCGCCTTATCAGAGAGATGATCAGGCTGCTGATTCATCCCGACAAGGTACAACCGGAAGAGATAGGACACGATGAACTGTCGATGGAGGTGAAAGTGGATGGAGAAATGAAACACATTTCTTCCTTCCAGGCTTTTGTGGTAGCATTGGCTAGCCGTATTGGCACCGGTAACCTTGCCGGTGTGGCTACTGCTGTCAGCATCGGTGGACCGGGAGCCGTATTCTGGATGTGGATGCTGGCTTTGCTGGGCTCTGCATCCGCTTTCATAGAATCAACTCTCGCCCAACTTTACAAGCGAAAAGGCAAAACATCTTTCTATGGCGGACCGGCTTATTATATGAAGTATGGTTTGGGAAAAGGATGGATGGGTATTCTTTTTGCCGTGCTGATGATCATTACCTTCGGCTTTGCCTATAATTCTGTGCAGAGCAATACTATCTGTCTGGCATGGCAGAAGGCTTTTGGCATCGAACCTGCCACCATGGGAATTGCCCTCACTGTGCTCACCCTGCTCATCATCTTCGGTGGCATCCATAGAGTGGCTAAGTTCTCTTCTACCGTGGTTCCTGTGATGGCTGTCATTTATCTTCTGATAGCTGTAGGTGTTGTTGTTTGGAATATCACCAGTCTGCCAAAGGTTCTGCTTACCATTGTAGAGAATGCTTTCGGATTCAATCAGGCTGCTGGCGGAGTTCTTGGCGTTACAGTGATACAGGGCATCAAACGAGGTCTGTTCAGTAATGAGGCAGGTGAAGGTAGTGCACCGAATGCTGCTGCGGTAGCTACAGTCAGTCATCCTGTAAAACAGGGATTGATACAGGCTTTGGGCGTTTTTACAGATACGCTGGTCGTATGTTCCTGCACCGCATTCATTATCCTGGTGAGCGGTGTGGATCTTACGGCTTCAAATGGTATTCAACTCACCCAGGATGCCCTGACCCACGAAATCGGAAGCATCGGCAATCCGTTTGTTGCGGTAATGATATGGCTGTTTGCCTTTAGCAGCATCATCGGCAATTATTATTATGGAGAAACCAACGTGAGATATATCAGGGACTCCAAGCTGGGTGTATTTGTCTATCGTCTTGCTGTAGCAGCAATGGTGATGGTTGGAGCGGTAGTATCTCTGGATTTTGCATGGAGTTTTGCAGATATCACGATGGCTCTTCTCACCCTCTGCAATCTCGTAGCCATCGTCCTGCTTTCCCGTCAGGCCGTCTTCCTGTTGAAAGACTATCGCCAACAGAAGAAGGAAGGCAAGAATCCTGTATTCACCAAGGATAAGATGCCAGAGATTGCTGATAAACTGGAGGCATGGTAAAGTTACAATGATGGATTTTCATTTCGCGAAGATCTATCCTTCATACTATTCATCAACAAAATCCCCGATACGAATCCTGCAGGAATACTGAGGATTCATATCGGGGAATATTTTTATGCACTAAACTATTTTATTTCTTATAGTAATCGTACAGGAAAGCATCAAGATAAGCACCACGCATGTTGGTCTTATAGAAATTGCCATCCTTATCTAGGATGAGACAGGCTGGAATACCATTGATGCCATACTCGCCCATCACCATACCGCCAAAACCTTCAGGATTGCGAACCTGTGTCCAGGTCATTCCTTCCTTGGCCATTGCCTTTTTCCAGTCGGCATCTCTCTCATCTACGGAAATACTGATGATGTTGAAATCCTTGTATTTCTCGTGTACCTTCTTGAGATGTGGAATCTCCTGACGGCATGGACGACACCAGGAAGCCCAGAACTCCAACATGGTATATTCACCCTTCTTGATAAGTGAAGAAAGCTTCACCTGCTTGCCTTCAGGAGTGACAACGGTACCATCGATATAATGGTTGCCGATAGCTGTATGCTTTGCCATCTCTGCCTGCATCTGCAGCATCGGATATTGTGCAGAAGAACTCCAGTCGTTCTTCAACCAGCCCATCATCTCGTCAATCTGCTGAGAGGTATATGGGGTTGGTAAAGAAGAGAAACTCTCGAGAAGCAAGTCGAAGGCTACCAGAGAAGTGGTATGCTGCTGAATAAACAGACTGGTCTGATGGCGCATTTCCTCCTGCAACTTGATGGCTTCCTTGGCAAGGGCTACACGCTGTGCCAAATCGGTAGTCTGGTTGATACTATCATCCATCTTGTGCATCTTGTCCTGAATAGGTGACATCAGTTCAAGATAAGCCTGATAAATATCCTGAGTGGTAGAACCCTTTACAACAGGCTCTATCATACTCATATCACGCTCTGCAGGAAAACCGGTAAGATCTACATCGTAGGTCATCGGCTTATTCTCTACATAGACTCTTGTTGAGAATATTTTCTGATAGTCAGGCTCAGCTGTACCAGGCTTGTTCATATCAATAACCATCTGATACTGCTCAGGCTGGTTAACTACCCCCTTGAGGGTGAACTCACCATTCTTGATTGTAACGCTATCCAGATTGGTAACACCTTCCAATCCATACTTCTGCAACATGACAGAACAGCCGTCCACGTTACCTTTAACCTTGCCTTTCATCTCAAAATTCTGCGCACTGGCAGCCATTGCAAGTACAAGACCGGCAAGTGTCATCATGCAAGTTTTCATTTTCATCTTATTCATTTTTCTCGATTTTATTTATTATATAATGTTTATTGATTCACATATTCCGGATTCTGAACCAGAAGATTATTGGCTCCCATAGATGCCTTTGGTATAGGAAGAAGATATCGGCGGAAGCTAGGAAGTTCTGCTTTCTCATCTTCTGTCCAACTCTCGAAACCACCCTTACGTTTGTAACGGCAAAGATCGAACCATTCTTCCAGATTTTCGTTACTCATATCACACAACTTATGCTTGAGAATTTCACCCAGAAGATCACTGTCGGCAATAGCGTTCACATCGTCCTCAGTATATCCAGCACGTTCGATGACAGTAGCCAAGAGCGTACGAGCCTTAGCATACTGACCCTGACGAGCCTCTGCTTCGGCAGCGATATAATAAACTTCGGCAAGGCGCATGAAGTAATAAGAATCTTCGAACATAAACTCAGGAGTCAACTTGCTGTACTTGGCAATTCCAGTCATGCCTCCACCCTTGTATGCCCAAGTATAAAGAGGATCGTAGGAAGCTGCATCATCTTCACCTGGAGGGAATGGAAAATCGCCACCATCACCACCAGGGATAACGATACCGCCATCATCTCCATCACCAGGCAATACAACATCACCGCCTTCGCTGCCATCACCACCAGGAATCACGACATCACCGCCTTCACCTGGATCAGGAACTACTACATCCCCACCCTCTCCCGGATCTGGAACAACGATATCACCACCTGTTTCATCATCAGGAACCAAATCATCAGCCACCTTTTTAAGGAGTGATCCTGGAGAGAAGGCAAACCAAGAAGCATCCATCAATTCATTCGGATTAGCAGTATAAGGGGCGAAAAGCATCTCCTTGGAATTGAACTGTTCTGTAAAGATATTAGCATAGTCGCTCTCCAGTTCATATCCTGCTGCTTCAGCCTCATTAATCACTTCTTCAGATAATCTTGCTGCCTCCGGATAGTTATCCTGAGCAAAATACATCTTTGCCTTCAAAGCCTTGGCAAAAAGACTGCTCATGTGATAATGGTCTGCCGGATGCTGTTCGCAATGGGCGATGGCATAGTCGAGATCATCAGATATCAACTTGTAAGTTTCAGCCACAGATGAACGCTGCCGAACCTGGTTATCTCTTACCAACTCATCCTTGAAGAGACAGACTCCGTATTGGGAATCCTGTTTCCAATACTCTCCAAAACATTTCAAGAGAGTAAGATAAGCCAATGCACGCTGGCAACGAGCCTCTGCAATCATCTCGGTACGTTTTTCCTCTGTCATGCCTGGTATCTGCTTATTGATGTGAACCAGGAAGGTGTTGGCGGTATTGATGACATTGTAGTAGGCTGTATAGGCAGTCTCCACATTACTGTTATTGGTCTCGATATTCTCGGCAGCAAACTCATCCGCCCCCATCACCATCGCCTGAGTCTGGGTATGCGCCATAGAGGCGATACCATATCTCAAGTAAGATACACCTGTACTGCGCCAGGAAGCGTAAACACCATTGAGAGCAGTCTGAGCAGAAGCGGCATCGGTAATATAATTCAAATCGGTTACCACATGGTCTGGTTCCATATCATCGATACTGCCTATCAAGTCGCACGATGTGAATGTGAGTGCTGATGCTGACAGTAACGCCAGAAATTGATATCTTATATGTTTCATAATCTTCGTTTCTTTGAATGAGTTAGAATTGCAATTTGAGACCGAATGAGAACGAACGGCTCATTGGATATACATCCTTGGTCTCGGTTGTCTTGGTAAAAGCATTTGTGGCTGCCATATCTGGATCCAAACCTGGCCAATCGGTAATGGTAAAGAGGTTGGTAGCGGTAAAGAACACCGATGCACCACTCACATGCAAGCGCTCTAACCATGCTGGCTCAAAGGTATAAGAGAGCGTGATGTTGCGCAAACGGAAGTATGAGTTGGAATATACATAGCGGTCGTTGGCCTGTGTGTTGGTATAGGCATTAGGCATCCACATCAACTTAGCATACTTGGCATCTGTGCGATCCGGTGTCCAGGTGTTGCCATACATCTCGCGCAAGATACTCATACCGATGGCTCCACTTGCTGATTCCTGCATCGTGCTGTAGTAGGCATCACCACCTAACTGATACTGGAAGAGCATAGAGAGCGTGAAGTTCTTATATGACAAGGTATTTGACCATCCACCGAATACCTTTGGCTCTGGGTTGGCAATCGCCGTACGGTCGGCCTCTGAAATAAAGCCATCACCATTGGTATCTGCAAACATGTAGTCACCTACAGCAGCTCCATTCTGATAGAAACCATATCCCTTGGCCATAGCCTGTTCATTCAACTTACTAATCTGATCCTGACTCTGATAGATGCCTGCCACTTTATATCCCTTCACGGTTCCCATAGCATGACCTTCCATATAGAGATCCTGGTGCATCATGTCGAGGGTTGAACCATTGAGCTTGGTTATCTTATTCCTGTTGGATGAGATACTGAGCATAGTATTATAGGTGAAATCCTTGGTACGAACTACATCACCACCGATAGAGAATTCAAAACCATTGTTGGTCAGATCAAGAATATTGCTGTAATAGGTGCCGATACCAAACTCCAGGGCGATAGGAGCAGGAGCAAGCGCACCATCAGTCTTACGGTGATAGATATCAAAGCTACCTGTCAGGCGACCATTGAATAAAGTAAAGTCGACTCCAGCATTATACTCGGTTGTCATCTCCCACTTGATGTCCTTGTTTGGATAAGTAGAAGCAAGGGTGAGTCCGCTCTGTCCGCCATACTGATTACCATTGAAATACTGGATATAAGAAAAGTCTGATACGTTGGTGGAACCAGTCTTACCCCAACTCAAACGGAACTTCAGATCATCAATATCTCTTGCAGATTCCAGGAAAGGCTCCTGATTGATGCGCCAGGCCAGAGAAACTGCAGGGAAAGTACCGCGCTTGTTACCCGGTCCAAATTTTGATGACTCATCGGAACGAAGACTGAAATCAAGCAGATAACGTGAGAGGAAATCATAGCTCAAACGACCATAGATAGAATTAAGACCACTCTTGGAATAAGTCTCGGTTGGCTTATTGACGGTGGTTGCAGAACTGGCATTGTTCAATACATCATCATTAGGGAAACCACTATAAGCCTGGTCGTGTTCCTTGCTCCAATACCTGTCGGCACTATAACCAGCCATCACGTCGAAGCGATGAGCTTCGGTAAGCGTGAACTTGTAGTCGGCACGGAAATTGATAGAAGTATTGGTGTTGCGATAGTTGCTCTCAGCCAAAGTTGATGTTGGCTCCATACCCAACTGTTCCGGGAGCGTAATCTTTGGCGAGAAATAACTGTTGCTGAAGATGAATCTGGATATATTGGCATCAGCATGAAGGGTCAATCCCTTGACAGGCTTAATATCAATATAAGCATTGCCAGAGAACTGATCATTTTCATACTTCGTCTTACGCTGGAGTTTAGCTACCGCATTGGCATCATTATAGGTATCGGCATAAAGACCGAACTTATCTACACGCTGGAAGTTGCCATCCGCATCACGTACAGCCAAATCCGGACGGGTCATCCATCCGTCATTATCATATCCCAAGGCAGGATCGTTGCTTCCACTCTTGCGTGAAGAATAAGTATAATCGAGCACACCTCCCACGGTGATGTATTTGTTGATTTCAGAATCTATAGAGAGTCTTGCACCATATCGCTCCATACGGTCATTGAGTAACAGACCTTCCTGGTTCATTCCGTTGAAAGAGAAAGAATAGTTGGTTTTGTTGCTTCCACCTCTGACAGCCACATTATACTGATGTGTAGGTGCATTCTTGTTGATTACCTCATCTGCCCAGTTGACATTATCCTTGCCATAAAGACTCTCATTAAGACCATTATAGGTATAAAGACCCGTTTCTTCATTGAGCGAAACATTTCCATACTGGTTAAGAATATAATCAAAACCCATCGAACTGCCGTCGTTCATACCATTTACAGTATTACGCAGAATCTCGTCCTGTACGTTCTTGTATTCAGCCGTGTTCAGCGGTTCATAATTCTTGATAGGATTACTGAACGAGAATGTGTAGCCGAAATCTACCTTGGTCTTCTCATTGCGCTTTCCGTTCTTGGTCTTGACAATAACGACACCATTGGCTCCACGTGATCCATAGATCGCAGTAGCAGCGGCATCTTTCAGCACATCGATACTCTCAATATCGTTTGGTGAGATATTGATGAGCGGGTTGATGCCGGTATCCTCCATAAAGGTAGGAACGCCATCAATGACATAAAGAGGCTGGTTGTTGTTACCCTTACCCGATTTAGGATAAGGAGATGTAATACCGCGGATGTTTAACTTGAGAGATGAACCAGGCTCACCATTTGCGGTAGTAGCCAATACGCCCTTTACAGTACCCTGAAGAAGACCATCGAGGGTTGGTGTGGTAGCAGCCAACTTGCTTATCTGTTCCTGACTCACGGTAGAGATAGCGGTAGTTACATTCCTACGGCTCTTGCTACCGTAACCGATGACAACGAGATCATCCAGCGCAACATGATCCAACTCCAGCATCATGTTTTGCTCTTTTACGCCACGAAATTCAATACTCTTCGATTTGTAACCAATGCTGGAAAATACAATTTTAGGATGCGCCATAGATGGAAATTCCAGTATGTAGTTACCATCAGCATCTGTGATAACACCATAGCTTGTGCCTTCGATCTGCACCGTGACACCTACCAGAGGATTTCCCTCGGAATCAATCACTCTTCCTTTTATAAAGGTATGACCTTTTTCTTGCACATTTTCAATACCAGCCGCAAAACTGGTATGAACTGGAAGGGCTGCCTGCACAAAGCTGGCTGAAGTTGCTGCCAAGAAAAGCAACAAGCTTTTTTTCTTCTTCATAATAACTGAATGTTAGTTAAACTTCATGTTCATGGCGCAAAAGTATAAAAAATATCTAAAACTGTAGCATCATGTTACAAAATTAACTTATTTTATACACATATTCCTGCATTTTCTCCTATTTTCCTTACATTTTCCCGGTTTTCAAGTCTTTTTCTCTAAAAATTACGCTAAAATCAGCCGAATAGCTAAAAATGAACTATTTATGAGTTTTTCACCTCAACAGAGGTAATGATTTAGCAACAGTTCTAAATTCTGCAATCTGCATACGTTTGCTGCCTAACAACTCTTTTCGGCTGCAAAAATACAAAAAAAATAATGAATCTAAGAATTTTATTAAACAAAAAATATCAAACAGAGTAATATGTTGCAAAAAGCACGGTCTTACTAGTAGTCTGTAAAGTCTAAAAGTTGAGTAAAACGTCGTTCGTCACATACTGATGATTGATGAAATATCACACGTGCCTTACTAAACTTTTAGACTTTACAATCTACTAGTTGTTTATTTTGCGAAATACGTATTTACAACATTTGTTGTTGTATTTTGCAATTTTAGCAACTTGTCGGTAAATTCTAAAACTTTAAACTTAACAGGGAAAGTTTTTGTACCCTTTCCTTCTGATGGAAAAATAACATAAAATGTTTCTACGTTTTCCTGCTGTATTAAGTATGGCTTCTCTATAGTATGAGTCTGTCCATTAAAGGAGAAACTAGTTGTGTATGTCGTATCTTTGAATATAAGATTCGAAGTATAAGACTTTCCTTTTGGCAATTGCAACTCCCATTTTTTACCTTTTAAGCTGTCGATTTTAAATGATTGTGCATGAACTAATTGCCCATTTAGGAACAATAGAGAAATAAAAAAATATTTAAAAATTAACTTCATATTTATTTAATTACTTTATACCTGTTAATACTATATTATAATCTTGTTAATACTATATTATAATCTTGTAAAAAATACCCAGCATTAACTGAGTACATACAAGCAAGCTCAGGGTCCATATAAATAGCAGCACCCGTATTGGAGTTATATCCTACACATAACACATTATGGGCAGAGCTTTCTATTTGGCTATTTACATCAGTCATGACGGGATGCTTGGCATCTATTGCAGACTTATAATTTGTAAATGTTTGAGTTTTAAAGAAATGTGTTACAAAAGGCTCGATATAATCCAAAGAAACACCATCAATCAAAGGATTTGAATTATATGTTTGTGTATAATATAGAATATACGCTCCCTCATTTACTGTTCCACCAAAAACTTTATTGTTTGCATACTCCATAATTGATGTTACGCAGGCATTAGGTATTTGCTTTGCCATTGTTGTTGGCAAACTACTTTTGACAAAGACATCACCTTTTTGTTTTGAATATTTTGTCGGGTTATAAATTATTTGAGTGGAAATCTGTTCTTTCGACACATTGTCTGGCTCGATAAAATCAGTCCCTTCACATGCGACCAAAAAAGTCACAGGAATAAAAAATAACAAATGTTTTATCTTCATATACATTTTCCTTTCCAAATGGTTTCGTCATTCAATTCTTGCACTTGTAGCAACCATCTTTAAATCTACAAGATTCTATATTTTTTACAAATTTACAAAAAAAATATTTTAAGTGTTGAAAAATTAAAATTATTTATCCTTTTTAACAATATATCTTTGTTTGCCTAGAAATATCTTTTTAAATTTTGACGCTACAAAGATAGCGTGATTTTTCTGACATATCCAAATCCTGAGCAACTTTTTGTTGCTCAGGTCTTTAGATTTTTTCTTCTTTATTTATCTTCGGATTTAAGGTTCTTCTATCTTTTGAGATATTCCATTGCTCCTTGAATCATTCTATAATAGGCTGTCTATTGATATACAAAAACAGTTGGTTCGGCTTGGTAGAATCAGAAAACACCTTGATTTCCGCATTCTCCACATTGAACTTTCTTCTGTGCTTCTCGGAATAGAGTGAACCGCTAAAGTTGAGTGCCTTTCCGGTCAGAAGCACTCCGATTTGCTCGATGGAGAAGCCAATCTTCCTGCACAGGTCTTCCATTTGCAAGCGTGCCTCCAACATCGGGAACCAACGCTTGGCTTTGCGGATGATGTCGTTGAGCATCGTTACCTCCGTGGAGTGCTTGCTCTCCAAATTCGCGACCTCCGATTGGTGCTTCCGCTGCATCTCGTCAAGTTGTTTGCTGTGACTGTCCTCCGTTCGCTGAATTTTCTCATGGAGTTCGTCAATGTATTGCTCTCGGTCTGTCACAAGCTCGCACAACTTTCGGTTGTGTTGCTCCACCTCCTTCAATTTTCCACTACCCAAAAGAGAACCAATCTTCGACACAAAGGCAGTCTTGGCTTCCGTCTTGGCTGCCTGTAGCTTCTCCGTGTTGATTTCACTCTTGGTCTGTTTGAGCAATCGCTCCGCTTCCTCCACATCGGATTGCAGCAGTTTCATGCAGTTTTGAAGTCTCTCCGTCTCTCGTTTGATGTTGCGGTAATACTGTGTCGTGGTGGTATGTCTCGCATCTGATCCACGGACACCTCGCTTCAAGCCATACTTGCCCATGACTTCCGCATAGCTGTCGTGATAGCCAACCATCTTGTCACGGTTGAGCACATCATCGGCACACAACCTCACGGCATTGGCTTTCTTGCGGTATGTCCGCTTGCCCTCTTCCGTTGTCTTGTTCTTCGCCTTTCTCCGTTCGCCTGTCACTATCGGAACAATGGAGGCGTGAAGGTGCGGCGTGTGCTCGTCCATGTGGAGAACCACCGACACGACATTTTCCTTGCCGAACGTGTCCTGCAACCACTTCAAACTGTCGTTGCACCAATCGTCAAGCTGTCCTTTTTCTGCGATGTTCATCATGTCCTCATGTGTTCCCGAAAGAACTGTTCTTATCACCCTAACCTGGTCGTTGGTAATCTTTCGCTTGATGCCTGCAGTCTTGATGCGGTGGGAGATGGCTTCGTCACGACCGTACACACCACTCGGCATCTTGACCAGTTCACGGTTGAGATGCGTTCTCGTTGGGTCTGCGTTGTCGGGAATCACCTTGCGTTCTATGTGGTCTGATTCCCTTGCGTCAGAACTGCCCTTTGCCTTCTTGAAATCCAAACTGAAATGTCCCATAATAAACTTGTTTTAGAGTTGTACAAATCCGCTTGCCACATTGCGTCCTGCGCATGGCTTACGGGGTTTCAAAAGGGGATGCCCCTTTGCTCAATGGGCGTTTTTAGCGGTGGCGTGCCACTGCGTCAAGAAAACGCCCTATTGAGCTATGGCTTTTCCGTTCAGAATAGCCATTGGGGCAGAAAACACATCACATGCCCAAGGCTGCGCCTCTCTTCCGAGGTGGAACGGTTCGCTTAACAGGCTGTACTTGGTGTACCGACTGTTTGGATTTCACTCTGCACAGATAGTCGTTCAAGTCGTTGTACTCACTGTACAAGTGGGAGGCATCCCTCACACGATAGCCGAGGGCAGTCTCGATGGCATGCGTTGCCTTCCGCCCTGCTTCATCGTTGTCGAGCAGACAACTGATGCGCTCGTAGCCATGGAGTGCATCAATTGCCTTGTCCACGTTGCTTGTGGAGTTGAGTATCACATAATCCTGCGCATCCAATGACGGACAAGCAGGAAACTTCTCCAAGCGTAACGAGAGAAAAGAAAGATAATCCATCATGCCCTCGAAAACATAGCAAGCGTATCTTGGCTCGCCTTGATGTCGGATATGGGTGATGTCCTTGGGGGACATACACCCCTTGAAGAATCGGTTGCGCACCTCGTAACCGCCCGACTTGTTCTCGAAGCCGATGGCGAAGTAGTTCTTGCCATCATGTGAGAAATGAAGTTCGACACATTCCTTTCGGGCGATGCGCAGGTCAATATTCCGCTCGCTTAGATAGCGCAGGAGTGCAGGATGGTTGAGTTCCCTAACCTCCAATATCTCAAAACTCGGCTCGGAGGCTTGCTGAGGGAAAGAAAAGTCGGTCGGGTGCACATGGGGTGCTTGCTTCTCTAACTTGTCCAAGAGATATGGCAAGCTGTCTGATGCGTAGAGGTATGACGCAAGGGTGATGATGTTGCCGCCCTTGCCCATTCCGAAGTCGAACCAACTGTTCATCGTGGTGTTCACCTTAAAAGATGCCTCGCTTTCGTTTCTCAGCGGTGACTTGTACCAAAGGTTTGCACCCTGCTGCTTGACAGGGCGGTGTCCCAAACTTTGCAGATAGTCTGCAATCTTGATTTGCTTTGCTTCTTGAATGTTCATGTCTTACTGTGGATTAAGTGGTGTATATATTTCTGATGAATTGTTGAAAATAGTATGTATTGATATGATAACCAAAGGCTTATCTTCTCAACAAACTCTCAACAAATGGTTCTTTTCAACAAAATCACTGGGC
>OHAC01002937.1_pt1 | contig 12763 bp, 11 predicted proteins | sample 1577051 | NCBI WGS metagenome assembly OHAC01 (sample SAMEA3541499, study PRJEB24748) | human gut metagenome | biome: human gut; feature: human-associated habitat; material: faeces | place: China | collected 2012 | reverse complement strand
CCTTTTCTAACTAACTGGTTAAATGTTGGCATTCTTTTTCACCTCCTATGATTTCACTCGTTGTCTTCCGGCTTATGCCGAAAGGGCTGCAGATAATGGTTCATTATCTGATATTTGCGCACAAAAACAGAATTTCTCCTGTGCACGCTAAATTAGTGTATTACGTTTTTTCCCGAAAGTCAAGGGATTTTCTAAGATTTTCTGCAACTATTCTCTCTTTTTTATCCGAGGAGCCAGCACCATACCGGAAGTGTGAATAATGACAGGATGGTCGTGACAAAGATCATTCCTGTTGCATATCCCTCATTCCCATGATATTTGGCAGACAGCAGTGCAGTTGTCACCGGTGTCGGCATCCCCGCAATAATAACCGTAATTCCCCGAAGTAATGCAGGAATCGGAAGCAGTGCGGTAAGCCCGAATAAAATTGCCGGGATCAGGATCAGTCGGACAATGGTGTAAAGCACCATTGTTCCATCCAGTATTCCTTTCGGATTCATCTCTGCCAGCATCATGCCCACCAACATCATACTGAGGGGTGTATTACAGCTGCTGATCCCTGAAATCGTATTTTCCACACTTACCGGGAAGGACATTCCTGCGATCATGACGAAAAGTCCCAGATAGATGGCCACAATACATGGATGTGTCAGCACCTTTTTTACCAGACTTTCACTTTTTTCTTTCATAAAACAGGATGTTCCCACACTCCACATAACGATCCTCACCGGAAGCATAAACACGGAAGCATAAAACAATCCGTTCGTTCCATAAATCCCTTCGATCACAGGATTTCCGAGAAAACCGCCATTTGAAACGATTGTTCCATATCGAAGCGGCTTTCTCTTATCCGGTTCAGCCTTTCTGTAAAAGATACAGCTCATTATTATAGAAAGAATACAATACCCTGTCGCAAGAAACAGAACCTGGGCAAAGCTTTTGAGCATGCTCCACTCCCATTCCATCTGAAAGGAATGGAAGATATTAAACGGCAGTGTAACATACAGACAGAAATTGACCATGTCTTTGCGTCCTGTCTCTCCAATGATATTCTTTTTTCTCACCAGAAATCCGACTGCAACCAACAGAAACATCATCAGCTGCATGTTCACCATATTCTGAAATGCCATTTTTAGTACGCTTTACCCCAATATACCATGTGCTTCGCCGGTTTTCCACAGCATACACACACATCTGAAATCTGTTCCTGTTCCTCTGGAATACATCTGGATGTCACTCCTCCTGTCTGAGCTTTGATTTCTTCTTCACAGGCATCATCTCCACACCACATTGCTTTGATAAATCCGATCTCTTCCTGTGCCACTTTCACCATCTCATTCATATTTGCTGCTGTGTGGATATGAGAATCAAGGAATGCTTTCGCTCTCTCAAACATATCTTTCTGAATTGTCTCCAGAATTTCGGACAGTTTTTCTGTCAGCTCATCCATTCCCACTACAATTTTTTCTCTTGTGTCACGGCGAACGACAACAACCTGACCATTTTCAATATCTTTTGGTCCGATTTCGATACGTGTCGGGATTCCGACCATTTCCTGCTCGCTGAATTTCCATCCCGGGCTCTTTTCAGAATCATCGATGGAAGCTCTGTATCCTGCTGCCTTCAATACTGCAAGCAGTTCATTAGCTTTGTCAAGCACACCCTCTTTGTGCTGTGCGATCGGGATCACTCTTGTCTGAACTGGCGCAATGTGCGGAGGAAGTACCAGACCACTGTCATCTCCATGTACCATGATGATGGCTCCGATGATACGTGTGGACAGTCCCCAGGATGTCTCATATACGCTGTGCAGTTTGTTTTCTTTATCAGAATAGCTGATTCCATACGCATCCGCAAACGCATTTCCGAAGAAATGACTGGTTCCTGACTGGAGTGCTTTTCCGTCATGCATCAGCGCTTCAATTGTATACGTATCCTGTGCTCCTGCAAATTTCTCACTTGGTGTCTTTCTTCCTGTCACAAGCGGAATTGCCAGATCGTCTTCTACGAAACTCTTGTATACATCACGCATCAGAAGTGTTCTTTCTTCTGCTTCTTCATATGTTGCGTGGATCGTATGACCTTCCTGCCATAAAAATTCTCTGGAACGAAGGAATGGTCTTGTTGTCTTTTCCCATCTCAGCACAGAGCACCACTGATTCCAAACTTTTGGAAGATCTCTGTAAGACTGTACTGTTTTGCTCCACAGATCGCAGAATAAAGTCTCAGATGTCGGACGGATACAGAATCTCTCCTGCAGTTCTTCCATTCCTCCATGTGTTACCCACGCTACTTCCGGTGCAAATCCTTCGATATGATCTTTTTCTTTCTGAAGCAGATTTTCCGGAATCAGTACCGGAAGATACACGTTTTCTACACCTGTCTCTTTAAAACGTTTGTCCAGGTTTGCCTGAATATTCTCCCAGATTGCATATCCGTTCGGAAGATAATTCAAACATCCTTTTACTCCTGAATAATCACACAATTTTGCTTCGCGCACCACATCTGTGTACCACTGTGCAAAATCTACTTCTCTGGCCGTAATGGATTCTACCAGTTTTTTTTCTTTTGCCATAATGTTCTCCTCTTCTTTCTTCTCTGTTTTTGTTTCTTCTGGGAAGTATCCTGCCCTGTATTTTTTCGTAAAAAAGCCGAGCCTTCCTTCCCGATAAGGGACCGAAAGACTCGGCGGTACCACCCTGATTAACCACAGTATCTCTGTGATTCTCTCTTACACCGTTAACGCCGGTTCTACGCCGCATTTTCATGCGAAAGCTCCCAGGCCGGTTCTATACCCTTTCCGCAGAAGCCTCTCACCTGACTGCTTCTTCTCTGTGCCGTTCTCCGATATATACTAATCCTGTTCTTCACCCATCTAACATATTCATCGTGAATTCTAACTGAATTTCTCACGATTGTCAAGCAATCAGCGCACCTGCAGCAATTTCTGTTTCAATTCATTTTCCAGACGCTGCATCTCTGCCTCTGCTTCCTGACGTTTTTGCCTTCCTTCCTGCTGAATCTGCATCACTTCATCCAACGTAGAGATTAAGGATTCATTTGTCGCTTTTAGTGTTTCCATATCCACGATTCCACGCTCAGATTCTCTTGCAGTTTCCAGCGTCGCCATCTTCAATGTATCCGCATTCTTTTTCAGCAGTTCGTTTGTCATATCCGTCACTTCCCTCTGAGCTGCTGCCGCCTGTGCAGAATGCGCCACACCGAGCGCCAGTACCATCTGGCTCTTCCACAGCGGAATTGTATTCACGATCGTGGACTGGATCTTTTCCACCATCACAGTATCATTGTTCTGTACCAGTCGGATCTGCGGTGCTGTCTGGATGGAGATCATTCTCGTCAGTTCCAGATCATGAACCTTCTTTTCAAATCTTCCGCACATCGCCTCCAGATCTCTGGCCGCCTGTGCATCCTCTGCAAGTCCGCTGGCCTGCGCTTTCGTCAGGAGTTCCTTCAACTGTCCCTCCTGCACTTCTTCCAGCTTTTTCTTTCCTGCCAGAATATACATCGTCAGCTCTTTAAAATATGTCAGGTTCAATTCATACATCTTATCCAGAATCGCAACATCTTTCATCAGCTGTACCTGATGTCCCTCCAGAGCCTGGCAGATCTGGTTGATATTCGTCTCCGCCTTGGCATATTTTGTTTTCAGTGCCTGAATCTTATTTGCCTGCTTTTTGAAGATTCCGAAAAATCCTTTTTCTTCTTCCTCGTCAAAATTTTTCAGCTCCTTCACAACATTCCCGAGAAGTTCTCCCACTTCCCCCAAGTCCTTCGTCTTTACATTTTCCAGTGCAGTCTCTGAAAAATCCGCCATCTTGCTCTGAGTTCCCGCACCATACTGCAGGATCATGGCAGAATTGGTCAAATCGATCTGATTTGCAAACTGATCTGCCATCTTTCTCTCTTCTTCTGACAGAACATTTTCATCCATCAGAGGCTCTTCTTTTTTCACTTCCGGCTGTGCTTTTTCTTCCTCCGCAAATGGATTCAGTGTCAGTGTCGGTGCTGTCTGAAAATCTTTCAATTCTTCGCTCATCATTTTCCTCCTGTTGAAAAGTCATTTTTCGTAAGTCCTTCCTGCGCCAGCATTGTCTTCAGCACAGAAATATCAGAGGACACATCCCACGCTGTCTCCTGAAACAGATCATCCAGAAGCTTTTCAAATGCGATATTCAATGTATCCAGTGTATCCTCAATCTCCTTTTTCGAAGAAAGAATATTCTCCCCCTGCACAGGCTGTGCATCCAGCTCCTCATATGCCTCTAAAAGCTTGACTGCCGTCGGAAGATAATATTCCATCAGCCTGCGAATATCGGTCACCACTTCCGGGTTCTGTTCTACCCGCGCAAAGATCCGTTTTGTCAAAAGCTCCATTCGGGACATCTTTTCTGATACCACTTCTCCCGGAATTGCATCATTACATTCCCGGATTTTGCGGATATATGCATTTCCCGCTTCAATCACTTCCTGTACTTTCGGATCCAGACCTGCTCTTCTGTCAGCGTCTGCTTTTTGTCTCTCTTTTGACTCCTGCTCTCTGGCTTTCTGTTGCCTTGCCTGTGCCATCAGTTCCTGATACTGCTCAAATGCTTCCCTGCTGGTCATCAGACACGCTTTCTGCTCATCCAGATGCCCCTGAAGAAACCATCCTTTTCTGATCATAGTTTCCAGATCTTTTACTACAAATTTTTCTTTTTTCTGTACCCTCAGCGCCAGATCTTTCACATTTCCATATTCTCTGCCCTGTAGCTCTTCTATATAAATCTGAAACCGCTTCACCCTGCTTAAAAGTTTTGTCCCGGTGATTCCAAGCGCGGTAAATACTGCCAGAAGGATCACCTGTATACTAAGTGCGACGGATACGCCGACTCCCGCTCCAAGCAGCATCCCGGTCACACCTGTGATCAGTCCGCCGATCAAAAGACATCCTGCAATCGTATAACCTGTGATCGTCATCGTCAGTCCTGCTGCTTTTTTCGCTCTCGTCCCGGCATACAATGTGGGGCGTTTTAACTGATTCAAATCCAGATTCTGCCAGGCACCCTTTGTCCTGTCCTTTTGCCTCCCGGTACCATAGTCCGCTTTCTGATACTGATATCCTCCGCGGGGGTTTCTCATCCCGTCTGTAAATTCATGAAAGGCACTGTTTACTGTATCTGTAATGGTCTGATTCAATCTCCGAAAATCTCTGGAGTCCACTGCATCCTGCACGGTCCGTCTGATATCCTCACCGAACTGTTCCCACTCCCAATTTGTCCTCATATCTTCAACCTCCTGCCGCCAGTCAATTCCTAAAGTATCCTGTCTCTGATTTCCAGCAGATCACTCTATGTAAATTAGTTTAGAGATGTTTTCTGTAAAAGTCAAGAATCCCTTGACCACTCTTTTGTTTTATATGATAATTGTAGCAGATTTCACAAGAGGAGCGTATCAAAATGAAGCCACATATTTTATATGAAGACCAGGACATCATCGTATGTCTGAAACCTGCCGGTATCCCGACTCAGACAAGCCGCCCCGGGCTTCCGGATATGGTCAGCATTTTAAAAAATCATATCTATCAGAACAGCGCACACAAAAAACAACCTTACCTTGCAGTAACCCATCGGCTGGATCAGCCGGTAGAAGGGCTGCTTGTATTTGCCAAAACCCCTGCCGCTGCCAAAGAGCTGAACCGTCAGCTCCAGAGTTTTGGCTTCGGCAAATATTATCAGGCGGTTCTTCTCGGATGCCCACAGACTGCTGACGGAATTTTAGAAGATTATCTTGTCAAAGACGGGCGCACGAACACTTCCAGAATCTGTACAGAAGAGACGCCGGGCGCCAAAGTTGCACGCCTTTCCTACCATATTGCAAAAACAACAGCGGAATTTTCACTGGCAGAGATTCATCTGGATACCGGACGTCATCACCAGATCCGGGTACAAATGGCTCACCTTGGCTGTCCCATCGCAGGAGACCGAAAATATGATCCGAACCAGACTTCTTTTTCCCAACTGCAGCTCTTTGCCTGCCGTCTGGAATTCGCACATCCAAAAACAAAAAAGCACATGGAATTTACCCATGCGCCTGTTTTGCGTGTTTTTGCCGACGAAACACCAGCAGATCATCCTGTCGGATAATCGTATTTCCATTGGGAATGAGAGTGCTTCCTTCTCTTTTGACCATGACAATGAGCACCCCTGCTTTCTGGTCCAGCTCATTCACTGGTTTATCCCGCCATTTATGATTTTTATCAATTTCCACCTCATACAATGTCAGATTTTCCCGGTCTTCAAAGGCCGGGGCTGCACAAATCAGCAGATCGCCGCCTTCTAAAGATGTATCACCATTCGGCATCATTGTCTCCTGTCCCCGAAACAGCAGTACCACTAAAACTCCCGGCGGCATTTCGATTTCTTTTAGTGTTTTTCCTGCAAACGGATGATTGTCAGTAATCTTGATCTTGACAAAAGAAATATCATTTTCATCCTGATAGTCATTAAACGTCCGCATGACATTGGCATTCTTATCGATCATTTCCAGCTTTCTGGATACAGCCGGAAGTAAGGTACCCTGAACCGCAAGAGACAGCAGTACAATCACAAATACCATGTTAAACAAATTGTATGTCATCGGAATGCCGGATAAGACAACATAAATAGAAAACACAATCGATGCCACTCCCCGCAATCCGGCCCAGGAAACAACGCCGATCTGCTGCCAGGATGCACCAAACGGCTTTAATATCGCAAGCACTGACACCGGACGCCCGATAAACAGCATAAAAAGACATAAAAGCAATGCGGGAACAAACACTTCCGGCAGCTGTGACGGCGTTACAAGCAATCCCAGCAAGAAGAAAATAACCATCTGTGCAATCTCTGTCAGAATATCAAAAAAGTGGACCATCTCTTTTTTGTCCGGTATAAACCGATTTCCAATCAGAATTCCGCACAAATATACACTCAGATATCCATTTCCACCGGCAACAGACGGCAACGCATATCCAACGATCACTGCTGCAAATAAAAAGATCGTTCTTCCCTGTTTCATCCCAAAATCAATCTGATTCAAAATAAAGACAGAAGCTTTTCCGATCAAGAAGCCGCAGGCTGCTCCGATCAGAATCTGTTTCAGCAGAAGACCGGCTACCGAGATCTGCTCTCCGGAAACAAGAGAGATCATCAGAATCGTCATCATGTAAGATATCGGATCGTTAGATCCCGACTCCAGCTCCAAAAGAGAATCTGTATTGTACTTCAGAGAGAGCTGCTTGGATCTCAGTACATTAAATACGGACGCTGCATCTGTAGATGCAATGACCGATCCGATCAAAATCCCTTCCATCCAGCCCACTCCCAACAGCACATGCGCTGCTGCCCCTACCAGCGCTGCGGTCATCACTACGCCGGCTGTGGAAAGTAAGAATGCTTTTCCCATTACCGGTTTTGCAGTCTTTAGATTTGTTCCAAAACCACCATAGAACATGACAAACAACAGACTGACCGAACAGATTGCCTCTGACAGTTCATAATCATCGAACGGAATCTTGAAAAAACCATCTACTCCAAAGCACATTCCAAGACCGATAAACAATAACAGTGACGGCAGCGGAAGTTTAGCAGCGATGCGGTTCATTAAAATGCAGGCCACGATCACCACTCCTGCCAGTAATAACAATTGATTCATCCTGTCCCTCCTTCTGATTTTAATACTTTACCATTTTAACAGGAATTCCGTTCTTTCGCAATTTTTCTCTCTTTTTAAAAACAGCGGCTGCCTCATCGTTTATCCATGAGACAGCCGCTGCTCTTATTTTCCTCTTCTTACATTTCCCCAGATTCTTCCGTATCTGCTTCCAGAGATTCCTGATACCGATCCAATATCGTATTCTGAATCTTTTCTCTTGTACCGGAATTGATCGGATGTGCGATATCGCGATATTCCCCATCCAGAGCTTTTTTGCTCGGCATTGCGATAAACAAGCCTTTTTCCCCTTCGATCACCTTGATATCATGAACTACGAATTCATTATCAATCGTAATCGAAACAACTGCTTTTAATTTTCCCTCTTTTGTCACCTTGCGCACACGAACATCTGTAATCTGCATACTGTTCAAGTCTCCTTTCTCCGCCTGCATTACTGTCTCAATTCCTTATAATGCATACCTCTCGTTTTTTTCAACTACCACTTTTACACCACTCTCACCAACATGACGTGTATTGGCTCTGATCGTATCTCTGCTCTCTACAATACAATTTTCAATATATGTATTGTCCCCGAGATATACATCATTTAAAATGATTGAATTTTTGATCACACAGTTATTGCCGACAAATACTTTTTTGAAGATAATGGAGTTTTCCACAGTTCCATTGATGATACTTCCGCTTCCTATAAGGCTGTTCTTGACGGCTGCTCCCGGATTGTATTTTGCAGGCGGCAGATCGCTCACCTTGGAATACACACTCGGAGCATCCTTAAAGAAATACTTTCTCACTTCCGGCTTCAGGAAATCCATATTTGTCTGGTAATATGCATCCACTGTTGAGATGTTGTTCCAGTAGCTGTTTATCTTATAACCGTAAATTTTCTTCAGATTCTTATAACGAATCAGAATATCGGTTACAAAATCATGTCTCTCTTCCTCTGCGCAATGCTCTATCAGATCGATCAGAAGCCTTCTTCTGATTACATAGATTCCTGTAGAGATCGTCTGAGATTTTGCCACCATAGGCTTTTCTTCGAACTCTTCAATTCTGGCAGATTCGTTCATGCGTACCGTACCAAAACGAGTCGCATCTTCTCTGTCATCCAGATCCTTACACACAACTGTAATATCCGCTTTCTTTGCAATATGGTATTCAAGGACTTTATTATAATCAAGCTTGTACACCGCGTCTCCGGATGTAATGATCACATATGGTTCGTGACACTTTTTCAGGAAATCCAGATTCTGATAGATCGCATCGGCTGTTCCTCTGTACCAGTCCCCGTTATTCGCAGTGATCGTCGGTGTAAATACATACAGACCACCCTGCTTTCTTCCGAAATCCCACCATTTTGAGGAATTCAGATGTTCATTTAAAGATCTCGCATTATACTGTGTCAGAACTGCCACTTTCTGTATATGCGAATTTGTCATATTGCTGAGTGCAAAATCAATCGCTCTGTAACTGCTTGCCACCGGCATCGCCGCAGCTGCACGTTTCGCTGTCAGCTCCCTCATTTTTCTGCTGCTTCCACCTGCCAAGATAATCCCTACTGCTCTCATGAACGTTCACCTGCCTTTATTAATGTCTCGCCGCCTGCAAGTACTCCATCGCTGTAATCTTCCGGCACGGTATAACCACTGATTGCAGTATTTTTGCCAATCTGTACATTGGATGGAATTCTGGAGTTTTCTCCAATCGTAGCCAGTCCGCCACTGTAAATATTCGGTTTTTCTTTGTTCGGAACCTCGCTTCCGATTCCGATCACAACATTGTTGCCAATCTCAGTGCCTTCCGCAATAATCGCCTTGTCTATCACGCAATTATCTCCGATCACAACATCACGCATCAGGATAGAATCCCGCACGATACTGCCTTTTCCGATCGTAACTCCTCCGCCTAATACGGAATTATGTACTTCTCCGTAAATCTCAGAACCATTGCTGATGATACAACGGTCTACCACAGACTGATCCGAGATATACTGGGGCGGAATATTGGCACTGTTTGTATAAATCTTCCAGAACTCTTCATACAGATTGAATTCCGGAATGATGTCAATCAGCTCCATATTCGCTTCCCAGTAAGAACTCAATGTTCCGACATCCTTCCAATATCCGTTGTATTCATAAGCAAACATTCTTCTTCCGTTTTCGTGACAATATGGAATGATATGTTTTCCAAAATCACAATTCGGCTGCTCGGATAATTTCAGAAGAGCTTCTTTCAATACCGGCCAGCTGAATATATAAATTCCCATGGATGCCAGATTACTGCTTGGCTTCTCCGGCTTCTCTTCAAATTCTTTAATCTTGCTTTCTTCATCTGTGACTACAATTCCAAATCTGCTTGCCTCTTCCATCGGCACCGGCATCGCTGCAATCGTAACATCCGCATGATTTGCCTTGTGGAAATCCAGCATTACTTCATAATCCATCTTATAAATATGATCTCCTGAAAGAATCAGCACATAATCCGGATTGTAAGTCTCCATGTAATCCAGATTCTGATAAATGGCATTAGCCGTTCCGGTATACCACTCGCTGTTCGCGCTCTTCTCATAAGGAGGAAGGATTGTAACTCCGCCGATATTACGGTCCAGATCCCACGGGATCCCGATTCCAATATGGGTATTCAAACGCAGCGGCTGATACTGCGTCAATACACCCACCGTGTCTACTCCTGAATTAATACAGTTACTCAATGGAAAATCAATGATCCGATATTTCCCTCCAAAAGCCACTGCCGGTTTTGCAACCTTTGCAGTGAGAACTCCCAATCGACTGCCTTGTCCGCCTGCAAGCAGCATGGCAATCATTTCCTTCTTAATCATGTAGTCACCTCATTTCTAGTTGATTGCTGTTATTATACCATATTTTTCTCATCCGTACATGTTTTTTACAAAAATTTTGCATAATCTTTTTCCTTTTTGTTTATTTGGTACAAAAAGAACTTCTTTTAATTTTCCCCATATATAGTATAATATAAACTGCAAAGAAATTTTATGACTAAATTTAATAAACTTTTTACTTTTAAAATAAAACACACAAGATTTTCAACTATTTTCATAGTAAGGGAAGGTAATCATCATATGTATAAAATCAATTTCAAACAGCCTATTCACGTTCATTTTATCGGTATCGGCGGCATCAGCATGAGCGGACTGGCCGAGATTCTTCTCGGCGAGGATTTTGTCATTTCCGGTTCCGATTCCAAATCCAGTCCTCTTACCCAGGCACTGGAGAAAAAGGGAGCCACCATCTATTACGGACAGCGTGCCACAAACATTACCGATGACGTAGATGTTGTGGTATATACCGCAGCTATCCATCCTGACAACCCGGAATTTGCCTGTGCAAAGGAAAAAGGACTTCCAATGCTCACACGTGCAGAGCTTCTCGGACAGATCATGAGGAATTATGATACTCCTGTTGCCATTTCCGGAACTCATGGAAAAACAACCACAACATCTATGGTATCTCACATTCTTCTTGCAGGAGACTGTGACCCGACCATCAGTGTGGGAGGTATTCTTCCTGCTATCGGCGGAAACATCCGCGTAGGCAATTCTGAGACTTTTGTCACAGAAGCCTGCGAATACACAAACAGCTTTCTGAGCTTTTTCCCGAAGATCAGTATTATCCTGAATATGGATGCAGACCATCTGGATTTCTTTAAGGATATTGACGATATCCGTCATTCCTTCCGCCGCTTTGCAGAGCTTCTTCCTGCTGACGGTACACTGATCATCAATGCAGATACTCCGAAATATGAAGATATCATCCGGGATCTTCCATGTAATGTGATCACTTATGGTCTGGAACATGATGCAGATTATCAGGCAGCAGATATCACTTATGACAAATATGGACATGCTTCCTTCTCCGTTCTGCGCAATGGCGTTAAGGTTGGCAGCTATTATCTGAAAGTGCCGGGCATCCACAATGTTTCCAATGCACTGGCAGCAATTGCCCTCGGTCATCTTCTTGGTCTTTCCGAAGAAGTGATCATCAAGGGACTTGGAAGTTTCACAGGAACAGACCGCCGTTTCCAGTATAAAGGAGAAGTTGCAGGGGTTACGATCGTAGACGATTATGCACATCATCCTACAGAAATTGAAGCAACTCTTCATGCCGCACACAATTATCCCCATAAGAAATTATGGTGTGTATTCCAGCCACATACATATACCCGTACCAAAGCTCTGCTTCCGGAGTTTGCCAAAGCACTCAGCCTGGCAGATCATGTGGTAGTTGCGGATATTTATGCAGCAAGAGAAACCGATACTCTGGGAATTTCTTCTGAAGATCTGCAGAAGCGTATTCAGGAACTGGGAACTCCCTGCGAGTATTTCCCTACCTTTGATGAGATTGAGAATTATCTGCTCTCCAACTGCCAGGAGGGTGATCTGCTCATCACCATGGGAGCCGGAGATGTTGTAAATATCGGGGAGCATCTGCTGGGTAAATAATGTTTCTGCCTGACATAAATATCAGCAATTTACACAGGACAATTCGGAAAATAATTTTTCAGAATTGTCCTGTTTTTTACAAACGCCCAACTTATAGCAATAGAAGATACTGAACACTTGTGTCTCTGTCGACAATTTCCATTAAAAAGTTATAAACATTTTATCCCCCTCAATTCTTCCTTTATTTATAACAGTTCAGATCACTTATCCACATTTTCCACATCGTTATACACATTTTCATCTGCCTGCATATGTGGATGTATATGTGCATAAATCACTTAACATAATTCGACATTATTCGTCCCCGTAATACTCCGTTTTTCCCTGAAATTCAACATTTTTCAGGTTTCCAATAATATATACCACATTTCACCTTTCCACATTATCCACATTATCCACATTCAAATGTGGATGAAATCTTCGACAAAAATCCCCTATTCTCTTTTAAAAAATGTTGTGCTATAATTCATAGATATCAAGTCAGAGGAAAAATATCTTTTTTTACTCTGACATCTTATTATTATGATATCAGGGTCAAAAGGTCAAAAAGTCGTTCGTGCTTGCACGATAAGACTT
>OHAC01002932.1_pt1 | contig 12777 bp, 5 predicted proteins | sample 1577051 | NCBI WGS metagenome assembly OHAC01 (sample SAMEA3541499, study PRJEB24748) | human gut metagenome | biome: human gut; feature: human-associated habitat; material: faeces | place: China | collected 2012 | reverse complement strand
GCACGGCCTAGCCAGCGGCAGGCCCGCTGCGGGGCCTTTGCCACACAGTATGCCTTTGCCGCAGCGTAGCAGAGCGGTATCTCGCACAGGATCAGGAAGGTCGTGATAAACTCAAACCCGCACATGCAGCGCACCAGCACGGCAAGGCTGACCAGCGGCCAGCACCAGCGCGGGGTGCGCCCCCGGGCGCAGGTGCAGCGGCAGAGCAGCAGCACGGCCAGCAGCGGCAGCTGCCAGGTCCATGGCACCCAGTACAGGTCCTTCATGCCGCGCTGCAGCCATGGGGCCAGCAGTATGGCCGCCATCCAGAACGCGGCCGGCAGCACGCCAAGCTCCTGCCAGACGGCCAGTGCCGTCAGCAGCTGCACAGCGTAGAATAGGGTGCTGTTCACCCAGTAGAGCGCGGTCTCCCGGGCGGTGCCCTCCGGCAGGAATACGCGCAGCAGCCGGTTCAGCCCGCCCAGCGCCCAGCCCTGCAGGCCGGACTGGTGGGTGTAGGGGCGGAACTGCGCCGCATCGGCGGGAGTATCCTCCCGGAACCAGCTGCGGTTCTGGTCATCGCTCCAATCCTCGGTATACACGCCCAGAAAGCCGCCGGGCGCACGCTGGCCCTGCTCCATCTGGTGCATACGGCCGTAGATCAGCGTCTGCGAGCCAGTGTCCCACACGCCGGTGCGGTAGGCGCTTGCATTGTGGCGCACAGTCGTCAGCAGTGCCGCCAGCGCCAGCACGGCCAGCAGGGTGAGCACCGTGCGCAGGGCGGCGGGCAGGTTTTTCCATTTTTTTTGCAGCATGGCGATCATCTGTCCCACTTATCGCACAGCGCCGCGATCTGGCCCGCAAATTTTGCAAGGTCCTTGTTGGCACCGCCCTGATTGTGGCGGATGACCTCCAGCAGGCGCTGGCCCATATTGTAAAGTCGGTCGTAGGCCGCGCTGGTGCGCACAGTCTCGGCGGATTTCGTCTTGATGATCTTCCGGGTGTTGCCGACCTCGGCGCAGGCGACCCGCCCCTCGGCCGCGATCCAGATCGAGCCGTTGTAGGGGGCCTCGGCCTCATAGCCCTCGCTCTTGAGATGGTCCGCCCAATGCTCGGCCACAGCGTCCTCACCGTGGTTGACAAAGATAAAGCGCGGCTTTTCGTCAAAGGCGCGGAGCCATTCCTCCAGCCCGTCCTTGTCCGCATGGCCCGAAAGCCCGCCCAGTTGGGCGATGCGCGCCCGTACCTGCACCGGCTCGCCGAAAAGCTTTACCTCCTGCGCACCGTTGACCAGCGCGTTGCCCAGCGTGCCGGGGCTTTGGTAGCCCACAAACAGCACCGTACACTCCGGCCGCCAGAGGTTGTACTTCAGATGATGGCGGATGCGGCCCGCATCGCACATGCCGGCCGCCGAGATGATGACCTTGGGCGTTTCATCGCCGTTGATGGCCACCGACTGCTCCTTCGTCTCGCTGATATACAGGCCGGGGAACTGCAGCGGGTTTTCACCGCTCTGCACCAGTGCAAGCGCCTCCTCGTCATAGCACTCGGCAAAATTTTCGCGGAAGATCGTGGTGGACTTGCTGGCAAGCGGGCTGTCCACAAAAACCGGGAAATTGCCGTGGCCCTTGATGCAGCCCTCGGCCTTGATCTGGCGGATGAAATAGAGCAGCTCCTGTGTGCGGCCAACCGCAAAGCTGGGGATGACCACATTGCCGCCCTTGTCAAAGGTGGACTGCAGTATACCGCTCAGCTCGCCGAGGTAGTCCGGCTTTGGCCCGTGGCTGCGGTCGCCGTAGGTGGACTCCATGACCAGATAGTCGGCATGGCCGGGGTTGGCCGGGTCACGGATGAGCGGCTGATGCCTGTTGCCGATATCACCCGAGAAAACGATGATCTCCGGCGCGCGGCCCGCCTCTGTAATGCGCAGCGAGATCGACGCGCTGCCCAGCAGGTGGCCCACATCGGTAAAGCGCACCTCGATACGCCCCTGGGGGCCGTCGAACAGGGTCTGCCATGCCTCATAGGGGCAGGGCACGAACTGCTTCATGACGTTTTGGGCGTCCTCGACCGTGTAGTCCGGCTCGATCATTTCCGCGCCGCTGCGCATGGCCTTACGGTTTTTCCACTCGACCTCCTGCTCCTGAATGTGGGCGGAGTCCTCGAGCATGATGCCGCAGAGGTCGCGGGTGGCCTCGGTGGTATAGACCGGACCGCGGTAGCCGTTTTTGTACAGGTACGGGATGCGCCCCGAGTGGTCGATATGCGCATGGGTGAGCAGCAGGGCCTCATAGGTGCCGGGGGCATACGGCAGGTCGGCATTTTCGTAGACATCGCGGCCCTGCTCCATGCCGCAGTCGATCAGGATGCGGTGGCCCGCTGCCTCCAGCTGGGTGCAGCTGCCGGTGACCTCACGGTCAGCACCTAAGAATGTGAGTTTCATGTGGGTCCCCCTTTTCAGTGAAGAGAGTAGAAAGAAGAGAGATGCTTGCAGGGAGAATGGGTAGTGATCGTGCGGTGCGCAAAGCCCCTCAGGCCTCGCAAGCTCGGCCAGCTCCCCAGAATGGGGAGCCTTTTACACGGGCTTCGCCCGCGTGAAAGCCTCCTCACATAGCGGGGAGGTGGCCGAGCGAAGCAAAGGCCGGAAGGGCTTTGGCCGGTGGTGTCAGCCAAGAACCTGCAGGCAAGACCGCGGGGCGTCGAGGACGCCGCCCCCTACAGCTAAAGTGCCAAGTCGTGCCAAAGGCGAGGTGCGGCGGCCAGAGGACAGGCCGCCCTACATTTAACTTTTGCGCCCCACGCCGTACTGCGGGGCCTCGGGCAGGGTAAAGTTCTCGGTAAAATTGTTTGTCAAATCGTTGATGTTCATCCGCACCGCCCAGAATACATCGCCGTAATCCCGCAGGACGGTGTAGTCCGCGTTCAACGCTGCCAGCGTGGCCGTGTCGGTAACGATGTAGGCGGTGTCCCCTGCCGGCGTGTACTCGGTCAGGCTGCTCTGGTAGACGCGGCTCACGCTGCCGCTGTCCGCCAGTGTCTTGGCGGCATCGGCGGGGATGCTGACAAGCTGGATGCGCGCCGTGGCGGGCAGCGCTGCCATCAGATCGCCGCGGGTGATCTCGCCGTACTCCGGCTCGGTCACACCGCCTGCGAGAGCCTCGACCGCAGCCCCCTCCGGCAGACCGCTGGCTGTATCGTTGGCCACAGCCTCGGCGTAGAGCGCCGCCAGATAGTTGCCGAAGCTGATCGTCCGGCTCGCGTCCGGGTTTTCCGCGTAGGTGAAAAGCGGCGTGTAGAGGATGCTCTGGTCATCGGCGTCCAGCGCGGCGATCTTGGCCGCCGCGTAGACATAGGCATCTGCACCGGCCTGCCGGGCTGCGTCCGCCGTCTCGGTGGGGGCAGCGGTGTCCTTGCCGCCCGCAGCGGCGGTATCCTTGCCGGGGTCGGCGGGGTCGGCGGCGGTCTCGGTCTGGGCCTGCGCTGCAGCCATCTCAAGCCAGGTGCTGCGGCTGCTCTCCATCGCCTCGGCCGTCACTGCGCTCTGCAGCACGGCGCGGCAGCCGCCGCCTTGCGTGAACACCAGATCCAGCCGGGCTATGCCGCCAAGCCCCTGCGCCGCCCCCAGCACATTCGTGCCGTTTTCGGCGGCGGTGCCGTCAATGATGGCGGTGACGCCGCTGTTCAGCAGCGCCTTCTGCCAGTCGCCCCCGGGCGCGGTGGCCGCAATCGCAATAATGGCATCACACCCGGCGTTCTGCAGCGCCGCGATCTGCTCGTTGGCGGTATCGGTCCAGTCGCGGGCCGTGATAAACTCGCCGTTGGCCGCCGAGATCCCGGCGGCCTGCGCCGGGTCGTTCAGTGCAAAGAAGCCGATCTTGTACCCCGCGCGCTCCACGATCGTATACATGCCGTTCGTAACGCGGTTGCGGTTCCAGCTGGTGGAGCGGTAAAATACGGCGGTGGCCTCGTTGTTCAGCAGGTTGGAGGCAAGCGAGGGGCCGCTGCCCATGTTGGCATCGCTGACAAGGCGGGTCGTGCCGTAGGCAAAATCGTTCAGCGCCATTGCCTGCAGGTCATACCCGGCCGCCGAGAAGGCCGACAGCATATCCATGCCGCCGGTCAGGCTGGCGCTCTGGGTGCCGTGCAGGGCATCGCCCGCGTCCAGCAGGATCGAATCCGGGGTGGAGGCCTTCAGCGCGGCGGCGTCCGCCAGCGTGGTGCGGTCCCCCCGCAGCCCCGCCGTGGCAAAGATCGGGACCGTGATGTCCCCCACCCGCACAAGGCAGGTGCGGCTCTCAGTGCCGTCGGCCAGCGTGGCCGTGACCGTACACTCGCCGCTGTCGGTGCGGGCGCGGACCGTGCCGTTTTTGTCCACCGTGGCAACGCTCTTATCGCTTGTTGTCCAGTAGACCCTGCGGCCGCCCGCCTCCTCGTCAGGTTCGTTCGTCTCAAGGGTGGCGTAGGCGTCCTTGCCGTCCATGTGCAGCTCATCGGTGCGGGTATCGTTTTGCAGCACCGGCGCGGCAGTCTTGCCGTTGCAGGCGCTCACGCCGGTAAAAGTAAACGGCCGCATGACGAAATCAAGGTCCACCGTCTCGCTCTGCACGCCGTAGTCCGCGCCGGGGGCGCTGTAGGTGGACTGCCACATGTCGTAGGTGCCGGCATAGCCCAGCTCGTCAGAGAAGCGGGCGATCCAGAGGTTGTCGCGCCACGGGTCAAACCCGGGGTCGCTGAACCGCGCGCGCACCCAGTTCAGCGAGGCATAGACGCCCTGCTCGCCGGTATAGCCATGCTCCTGCAGGCGGTCGAAGAACGCCTTGGTGATCTCGGCCATCTCGGACGGGAAAACGCCGCTGATGTATTTGTCCTCCAGATCATAGTAGACGGGGTAGCTCAGCCGGTACGGGCTGGCGGTGTAGTCGTCCAGCCCCTCCTGCGGGGGCGCGGTCAGGCCCAGCAGCCGCGCCACATGGTCGGCCTCGCTGCGGGCCTCCTCCACCGTCGTCGCGTAGGAGTAGAGATAGGTGCCGAACGGGATGCCCAGCCGGGTGCATTCATCGGCATTGCGCCGCCACTGCGGGTCATCCTGCGCCCAGTTTTCCTCGGCGCCGTCCCACTCACCGCCGAAGCCGCAGCGGATGATCGCAAAGTCGATACCGGCCGCCTTGGCGGTCTCCCAGTTGACCTCTCCCTGAAATTTGGAGACATCCATACCCTTCAGCACCGCCGCCGGGATCGCCCCGCCGCTGGCGTTGAAGTAGTAGCCCAGTTCGTTTTTCTGCCATGCGGCGGCAGGCGTGCCGAAGTCAGCCTCGGCCGGGCCGCCGGGCTCCGCCGTGCAGCGCACCAGCACAACGGACACCACCAGCACGACCGCCAGGCAGAGCAGACACAGCCCCAGCACAATACGGCTGCGGCGGCGTTTGGCACTGCGGCGCTTTGGTTTTTGGGGCGGCTGCGGCGGGCGCGGCGCCGCCGTTTGGGCCGGTCTGGCCTTGGTGGCAGCGCGGGCGGGGCTGCGGTAGACTTTGCGTTCTTCTGGCACGGCGGTTTACCTCTCTCCGGGTAGATTTTATGCAGGGATAGCTATTATTAGTGTAGCATTTTGTCGAAGAAATTACAATCAGCCGCAGCAGATATTGGGGAAATTTTACACAAAAAAGCCTTCCCCCATTGGGGGAAGGTGGCCGAGCCCGCGAGGCCGGATGAGGGGCGCGTCTGCCCGGCAAATGGACAATACCGGCAGCGCCGCCCCTCATCAGTCCGCTTCGCGGACAGCTTCTCCCATGGGAGAAGCCTTTTTCAAATTTTGCTTTTTACATGTCCAAAAATAGTACGGCACCTCAAACGCCAGCATGACACACCAGCCGAAGGCGCAGGCAAACGCGATGCCCGTCAGCCCCACGCGCGGGGCCAGCACAGCGGCCGCAGCGGCCCGCAGGCCCGCCTGCAGGCAGGTGCCGATCAGGGTGGTCGTCATCTTACCCATGCCGCGGTAAAAGCCCTGCAGGCTGTTCGTCAGGGCGGGCAGCGCATAGAGCAGCGCCATATACCCAAGGTAGCGGCTGCCCAGCGCAATGACCTCGTCCGCACCCTCCCCCGCCACAAACAGCGAGAGAATCGGCCGGCGCAGCGTCAGTGTCACGCAGCCCACCAGCAGCCAGTAGCCCAGCTCAAGCCGCAGCCCCACCGCAAAGCCGCGGCGGATGCGTTCAGGCTGCCTTGCGCCGCGGTTCTGCGCAATGTAGGTCGTGATGGCCGTGGCGATGCTCTGCTCCGGCGTGAAAGCGAAATCATCCACCCGCGTCACCGCGTTGAACGCCGCGATGGAGCCAACGCCCAGCGCGTTGACCTGCCCTTGGATCAGCACCTTGCAGATCGGCTGCACCGCCTGCTGCAGGGCCGTCACCGAGCCGTAGCGCAGGATCGGGCCGAGCAGTGCGCGGCGGATGCGCCACTGGCCGCGCTCGGGGCAAAGCTCCGGCACGCGGCAGGCCATGTAAACAGCAGCCATCACGGCGCTGGCAGCCTCAGCCGCCACGGTCGTGACCGCACTGCACACGATGCCGAAGCCCAGCCCGCCGATCAGGACGAAATCCAGCACGGCATTCAGCACTGCCGAGAAAGCAAGGAATTTCAGCGGCGTTTTGCTGTCGCCCACACTTTTCAGCCCCGCCGCGAGCGCGTTATAGAAGAAGGTGAACGGCGCCCCCAGAAATGTGATGCGCAGGTAGACACCCGTGATCTCAAAAATCGATGACGGCACGGCCGTTGCCCGCAGTATCCACGGCGTCAGCAGACAGCCCGCCGCAGCCGCACCGCAGCAGAGCAGGGCGCCGAACAGCAGCGTTGTGGCCAGCGTTTCCTTGAGGCGCGCTGTCTCCCCCGCGCCGAACGCCTCGCTCATCAGCACACCCGCACCGATGCACAGCCCGCTGATGGCCAAAATTACAAGGTTCATGAGCGGCCCGGCCACACCCTCGGCAGCCAGCGCATCCTGCCCGATGAACCGCCCCGCAATGATGGAATCCACCGCATTGTACGCCAGCTGCAGCCAGTTCCCCAGCAGCAGCGGCACCGCATAGAAAAACAGGTGCCCCAGCGGGGCACCCTTGGTCATATCATGCATGGTTTATTTTTTGTCTTTCTCCGTCTCGGCCACAATGTAGATGGGGCGGTGCTTGACCTCTAAGTAGGTTTTGGCCAGGTACTCGCCCACGATGCCGGTGCAGAACAACTGGACGCCGCTGCACAGCAGAATGATGCAGACAAGGCTCGGCCAGCCGGAGGTCGGGTCGCCGAACATCAGCGCCCGGACAATGACAAAAATAATACCGATGAACGCCAGCAGGCAGAACAGAACGCCCACGCCCGCCGCCATCAGCAGCGGCGTGGTCGAGAAGCCGACAATACCCTCGATGGAGTATTTGAACAGGCCCCAGAAATTCCACTTGGTCGTGCCGGCCACGCGCTCGATGTTCTCGTAGTCGAACCATTTTGTCTTAAAGCCGACCCAGCTGAAAATGCCCTTGCTGAACCGGTTGTACTCGGCCATGCTCAGCACGGCATCGGTCATTTTGCGGCTCATCAGGCGGAAATCCCGCGCACCATCAACGATCTCCGTGTCAGACATCTTGTTGATGATCTGGTAAAACTTGCGGGCGAACCAGCTGCGCAGCGGCGGCTCGCCCTTGCGGGTCGTGCGGCGGGTGGCGGCGCAGTCGTATTCGCCGGTCAGCAGCGTGTCCAGCATCTGCGGCAGCAGCGCAGGCGGGTCCTGCAGATCGGCGTCCATCGTGGCGACATAATCGCCCTTGGCAGCCTGTAAACCCGCGTAGATACCGGCCTCCTTGCCGAAGTTGCGGCTGAACGAGACATACCGCACGCGGGGGTCTTGGGCGTGCAGCTCACGCGCGACACGCAGCGTGCCGTCGCGGGAGCCGTCATCCACAAAGATGAACTCAAAATCCGCGCCGTGGCTGGTTTTCATCTCCGCCGCCACGCGGGAGGCTTCTTTATAAAAAAGCGGCATCGCTTCTTCTTCATTGTAACAGGGTACGATCAGACTGATGAGCATGGTGTGACCTGCTTTCGTCAAAGTATTTGTTGGTTTTATTATAGCGTAGTTTTACACTTTTGTAAACAATGGATATGACGAACGGGCGGCACACAAAAATCCCGCCCGTGGCCCGGGCGGGATTTATCAATCGGTTATTTTACTCGTGCTTGCGCTTCATGACAACGGTCACACCCAAGCCGAACAGGGCAGCGAGGGCAATAGCGGCCAGCGCGGTGACAGGCATGTCATCGGACGTCTGCGGGATGGCGGACATCGTCTTGGCGGCAACCTGTGCCTTGGCCGCGGCGGTCTTGCCAACCTCAGCCTTGCCCTTGACATTGGGATAACCTGCAATCTGCTTCACGCTCTCCATGTAACCGCAGTGGTCACACTTGTAACCACCGTCAACGGCTGTCCAATCGTGGTAACCGCAAGCCTTGCAGGTGTAATAGGCGGAGTCGTCCTGCTTAAGTGCCGGAGCAGGTGTGCTCTGTGCGGCATTGCTCGTGCTGCTCTCGATCGAGGCCGCAGGCTGACTGGGCTGTGCGGGCTGTTCCGGCTCAACCACGGGCAGTTCGTTGGTAAAGCTCACAGTAAATGCACTGAAATGTGTCGTCGTAAACTCGATGTACTTATCACCGTTCTCTGCCGTGCAGATGGTCACATAGCGGTCTGTGTCGCCCTCATGAACGACCTTGGCATACTTGTCTGCAACATCCTTGGGAATCGGCAGACGAACCTTGACAGCCCCGCCATTCAGCTGGTTGTTTTCCAGCTTGACCGCTGCAGCACCATCCACAGAGACCATCGGCTCCACATTGAAGACCAGCGTCTTACCGGGCAGCTTGACCTCCGTCACAATGCCATTAGAATCTTTAATAACCTGAGCATCCAATTCAACTTTCTGCAGGGAAACCTGAACCGAGAAAGTCAGTCTGCCGGCAGAAGCCGCCTCCGGAATCTTGGTCAAATCCGCAATCTGCGTCAGGCCGTTGCCCTTGAAGTCATTGACCGTCTCATTGGCCGTAACTTCTGCGATAATCTTCTCCACAGCTTTCTTCGCATCTTCAGCGGTAGGCTGCTTATCAGCGGGGACTGTTGCATCCGTCTCAGGTTTCTCTGCCTTGGATGCATCCACTTCAGAGAAAACATCCTTCTTTTCAGTGTCAATCTCAGTATTGCTGCAGGCGGTATACAAATCCAGCACGATCTGACGGCTGGCTTCCAGCGCCGCGTAGTTTTCGGTTGCCAGTACACGCTGTACAGCGGTCTGATCCAGATTCATCAGGGCAGTGTAAGCATCTTCAACCAGTTGCTTTTCTTTCGCCGTCATCTTGTTGGCGTTCTTCACCTGGGCCGCCGTCAGTGCAGAGAGCTGCTGCGTGCTGCCGTAGAAGCTCTTCACTGCCGTATCTGCCGTGTCAATTGCATTGGTCAGCTGGGTCGCCGTCTCGACAGAGTACGTCATGACCGCATACATACCGTTGACTTTGTCCTTCATAAAGGCAACACCATCTGCGAGGCCGCCTTGCAGCTGGTCACGGCTTTCCAGGTATGTCACGGCATTGTCATGGTACATTGCCAGCGTGCCGACCAGGGTACCGCCACCACGGATGGTCAACGTACCATTGTTGTTGATAACAGCACCCAGTTGGCCGTCCGACATCTGGGTGATGGTATGACCATCCAGATCAATCGTAACGTTCGTATCCATGTTGATGAACACATTTTCAGACGTATCACGCAGCAGCTTGACGGTTTCGCCATTCTGGCCCTTCATGTACACAGCGTCCTGCACGCTATCGTAAGACGTACCGCCTGCCGCAGCAACCGGTCCGGCATAGCGCACGACGTACATGCCGTCTTCCTGGGTCTGCACGTAACCTCTTGCCAGGCATCTTGCCGGTACTTTACAGTCAAAGCTTCCAGCCATAATGCCCACGCCATTGTTCACAGTTTCGGCATCGCCAAGTTTACCATAGCAAGTAGGCAGGGTCTTGCCATACTGGGACTGTCCTTCGATCACATCACACCAAGCGTAGCCGGTGTTGCCGATGCCGGGCTGGACAGCCAGCAGACTGCCATCTGTTGCCGCAAGCCATATACCGCCGCCAATCTTGACACAACCGTTGGGGGTGTTATTTTCTGAACGTGCCTGGGTCGTACCGTACTGAACTATCGGCTGGCCTGCAGCACCCACAAAATTGCCGCCGGTGATGTAAGCCTTGCCATTGACGACCAAAACCGGAGCAGCGTCGGAAACAAATTTTCCTCCGTTGATATTGAGGTTTGCACTGTTGTCATCATTCGTTTCCTTGACGATGATGGCACTGGAACCTCCACCGTTGACCGTGCCTGTACCGGAGCTATCTTCAATAAAAACTCGTCCCTCACCGGAAATTGCACCGGCCGTGATGGCGGGCTTTCCGTCCTTAGCGGTCAGCGTCCAACCGTCCAGATCAATGGACAAGTTCGCTGTCAATCCCTCTATCGTAATACTCTCGGTCACATTAGTCATCAGGCGCACGCTGCGGTAGCCATCGGTGTTAGCCTCCGCGATGGCGGCGTTGATGGCTTCCTGCACACTGGTGTACTCCGTCCATTGCGGCTTACCTTCAACGCGAGCGATTGCCGACGTAGCCTGACGCACCGTGTACATACCGCCGCGTTCGACCTGCTCATAGCCCTGGGGAATCATAGAATCGGGCAGCTTTTTGTTGAAATTACCACCGTAGAGCAAGATATTGCAGATGTTTCCTTCCTGGATGATGTCAGTATCCGAGGTAAAGATGCCTCCTCTAATCATAAGGGTGCTGTTATCACCGCAGACAATTGCGCTATTGCTGCCGCCTGCTACTACCGTCTGGCCCTGCCAGCTGCGGATGCCCAGCTGTGCGTTCTTTTCCAGGGTGATGGCCGGGCCGTTGGCCGCTGTCAGATTGTGGGTGTTGAGGTCCAGCCACAGCTGCCATTCACTCTGGGGCACCGTGATACTTTCGGTCACATCACGCATTAAGTAGACGTTCGGCATGCTGTGCATAGGGTCGGCAGTCTTACCAGCCTCAACCGCCAGATTGATGGCTTCCTGCACGGTGGCGCAGTGGATGCGCTCTCCCATCGTGGTGTTACCCTGGTCGTCCCAGCTTGTAATCATAAAGTCAGCCGCCGGGTTTTCGACTTCGTTCAGCACGGCGGGGGCGCACTCTTCCTCCGCCGTCTGCTCAACCACTGCCGGTTCAGACTGCGTGTTCGAGACAGCCGCCGTCTCCGGCGTGGCAGTTTCCGCAAAGGCAGATGTACACAGGCCAAAAGCCATGACTGCCGCCAGCAAAAGTGCCGGGAAACGCTTTGTTTTTCTCTTCATCCAGTATCCTCTCTTTTCCCCAGGCAGAAGCGTCCAGGATATTTTTATACTATATAAGTATACCCCCCCCCCCGTTGATTTTAGCAAATATTGGCATCGCAATAGCGGCAGCATCATCGGAGGGGTCAAGACCCCTCCCTACAGTACCGCGTTCACGGGTGCTTTGTAGGGAACGGTCTTGACCGCTCCGGGGAACTTTGCGGCAGCCGCCCACCAAAAAAGGCAGAGCCTTCGCTCTGCCTTAGAGTGCTTATAAAATTTTAGCCTTTGACCGCGATATTGACCAGCTTGCCCTTGACATAGATCTCCTTGGCAATGGTCTTGCCGGCGATGGCTTCGGCTACGGCGGGCTCGGCCTTGGCGGCAGCAATGGCGTCCGCGCTCTCGATGGCGGCGGCCACCTTGATGCGGGCCTTGACCTTGCCGTTGACCTGCACGGCGATCTCAATCGTCTGCTCGACACACTTGGCCTCATCGTAGACAGGCCACGGGTAGTAGGCCAGCTGCTCGGTGTGGCCCAGCTGCTGCCACAGTTCCTCGGTCATGTGGGGGGCAAACGGGTTCAGAAGCTGCAGCAGCAGCTCGTACTCGGCCTTAGTCGCACCCCCCTGATCGCTCAGCGCGTTGACATAGATCATCAGCTGGGCAATGGCCGTGTTGGCCTTGAGGGCGTCAATATCCTCGCCGACCTTCTTGATGGTGCGGTTGGCAACGGCCTCCAGCGCAGGGCGCACTCCCTCACCGGGGACGAGCTTCTCGCTCATCGACCAGATCTTATCAAGGAAGCGCTTGCAGCCCTTGATGGAGGAGGTGTTCCACGGGGCGGCCTTCTCAAAGTCGCCGATGAACATCTCATACAGGCGCAGGGTGTCGGCGCCGTACTCGGCCACGACATCGTCCGGGTTGACGACATTGCCCAGCGACTTCGACATCTTGACGATGGGATGCTCGGCCATCTCGCCGTACTTCTCGACAAGGGCCTTGCGGGCGCCCTTCTCATCGCCGTACTCGGCCAGCAGGCGCTTGCGCTCGGCATCGGGCTGGTTCTCAAACGCATGGGGGTTCAGGCCCAGAATCATGCCGTGGGAGGTACGCTTCTGGTACGGCTCCTTGGTGGGCACTACGCCGAGGTCATACAGGAATTTATGCCAGAAGCGGCTGTACAGCAGGTGCAGGGTGGTATGCTCCATGCCGCCGTTGTACCAATCCACAGGGCTCCAATACTCGAGCGCCTCCTTGCTGGCCAGCGCCTCCTTGTTGTGGGGGTCGCAGTAGCGCAGGAAATACCAGCTCGAGCCGGCCCACTGGGGCATCGTGTCAGTCTCGCGCTTGGCGGGGGCACCGCAGCAGGGGCAGGTGGTGTTGACCCACTCGG
>OHAC01002930.1_pt1 | contig 12786 bp, 14 predicted proteins | sample 1577051 | NCBI WGS metagenome assembly OHAC01 (sample SAMEA3541499, study PRJEB24748) | human gut metagenome | biome: human gut; feature: human-associated habitat; material: faeces | place: China | collected 2012 | reverse complement strand
CTTTTCATAAAAGTTGAAGTAGAGTTGACTTTGACGGCTCCCAAAATAAATGGACAAGCCGTGATTCGCTTCCATATCTTCATTATCTGTGAATGATCCACCACCCGTGATATTCCATTTCTTGATCGTGTCTAGAACAATCTCTTTGGAATAGAGTTTATCAATCAATTTGGAAATTTGAATTTGTTCGTCCTCGTGTCCGTAGCCTTTATAGAGTTCATCTAGAGCAATATCGAGTCGCGTCACCCGAACATCTTCATAAGAATAAAGAATGTTTTGAAGAAAGATCTGCCAAGTGATTCCCTTGTCTTCTAGAAGCAATTCCAACTCACGGCATCCTTGACCAGATAGTTGAAGACACGTTTGGTAGTTATTGGTCGCAGACTTATCAAAGAAATCGAAAATCCAAATGTTTCCTCGTTGCCACAAGTGGGTATAATTCATGAGCCGTGTTTCTTGGTCGGTAAATTCGCTTAAGTGACAAAAAAGAAAGTTCTCACAGAAAGCCTCTAAATCTCGTAGACTTGGGAAAGTTAGTCGCAGGTAGTCGATGTGAGCTCTAAGATTATTTCTGTGACACTCTTGATAATAACCGAGTTTTTCTTTGAGTTCTCGGAACTTGTCAATAGTGAGTCCTCTTTCTCCTGCTTCATAGGAGCGGTAAGTTCTTACGGGTAAGTCAACGGCTTGTGCAAAGGCTTTTTGGCTGAGGCCTGTTTGTTTTCTGAAGTTTTTGATCTGAAAGGGACTCATTTTAGTCATTCATGGGAACACCTCCTTCTGATTAAGTGACACACTTTTTGGACCAAAGTGACACACTTTCTAAATCTTGAAATCCCAACTCCCACAAGGAATGAGGAGGGGTGGACGTGGCACTTTGGCCAAATGTAACCCCCCTATTAGAAATCGGGGGTTGAAGTCTCATCATGGCCTAGGAACTTCGGGCTACGGTCTGCGCCTGACCTGTGGTCAGGCTTGCCCTTGCCCTTGTCCTAGCCCATGATGACTAAGCGTCGCTTCAACGGCTTTTGGATAAGATTTCCGTCCCCCCTCCTCAAAGTGGATAAGACTTTCAAGTAGGAGTTCTTCTTGAAAAGGGTCGACTAGAATGGCAGATTCCGTCCGTTCAAAAACAATGCCTTGTTCTTGCAAGAGATAGATGATTTTTCGAAGCGTCGCCATTTTAAGGTCTTGTTCCTCCGCAAATTCCTTTAGAGGTCGTAGACTAGCATCAGTATTTAGAGCTTTTTCCTCCTCTATTGGTTCAATAGGTTCTGATTGTTGGTGGCCTTCTCCAAAGACTTCAAATTCTTCGCCATTAAATTCCATGATAGGGATTTTTGAGTAGGCATCATAGAAGGAGAAGCCTTGGTCAAGTGGCACGTAAGGGGAGAAGAATTCGCCAGCCAAGTCTCCGTTATTAGCAATATAGCCTCGTCCTTTGACTTTAACTCCGTTTATTTCATCGAGCTTTTTAAACTCTTTGGTTTTGTTAGCATCTCCAAACATCATGTCGTAACCCGTTGATTCCAAGTGGCCAACTGAAAGGCGTTTCATAAAGTTATCTCGAAGAGCTGTTTTGATGAATTCACCGTCAGGCCGTTGCATGGCAAAGATGATAAAGACACCAGCTTGACGCCCTTCTAGAACGAGTTGTGAGAGGTATTCCATGAGTTCAGACTGTAAGCTATAGTCACGGTCAATCTTGGCCATAAGAGCTGCCCACTCGTCGACGAGGATGAATTTGGGTGTCATGCCGTAGTGTGTAAAGTTCTTCCCAGCTTGAAATTTGGGTGAGTTAGACATGAGCTCGTAGCGTTTTTCCATAAAGGCGACGTTCTCTTTAAAACACTGGATGATGTCTTCTTTACTTGTATAGACACGACCATGAAAGACAGGAATCTTTTTGAGTCCAGCCAGGTCAGAGTTCTTTGGATCACAGATATCCACAAAGCCAATCTTAGCCAGTGCATAGATAATAGTCATAAGGACTACGGTTTTACCGCCACCAGTTCCCCCACCAATGAGCAAGTGAGGTTCTTCAATATAGTCCCAAGTGACGTCTGTCATAAGTTGGAGTTTAGAGCCCTTGACCTCGACCTCATTAATGGTGATACGACTATCAATGCGGTTGATGGCAATGTCATAGGTGATAAACCGTTTATCAAAGGTTTTATTACGAAAGTCCCCATTAAACATGACTTCAAGGGTTGAGCCAAGATTGAGAAAACGGTCCTGAAATTTATTGCCTTCCAGGATGAAACGGACTTCAATCTTGTAGCGAGACTGTTTCAAGTAGACCAGAGGAAGGACAATCTTTTCAATCGTTTTATTCTCACGCCTGATGTTTTTAATCAAATAGAGGTTGTTTTCGATTAGGAAGCGAGACAAAATCCGTAGGCTATTGAGCTTCTGGAAGAAGACGATTTTCTCGTAACACATGCGATTCAGTAGGTAAGCCACCAGGCAAGAAGCAACAAGAACACCCCCAATAAAATAACCTAGTGGCAAGGGATGGTCTTTCAATTCTTCTAGGTTGACATAGCAATAATGTCCAATAGCTAACAAAGAAGGGAACCACCAGATAAACCAGGTGATTCCCCGAATATGACGATAAAAGGCTCTAACTCTTATCCCACGATAGGTAAAGAGTTTCATAGTGCATCACCTCCTAGTTTTCTTTCTTGTTGTCTAGAGGTTTGTTTTCCTTAAGAGGTGCCCCTCCATTCTTTTTCTTGATTTTAGAAGCAAAGAGCTTGTAAATATCATTGCGGTTAACGTGCGTATGGGTGATCACAATATCTTCTAGTTCAACTTCTTCTCGGTATTTAATGCCTAAGTCTTCAATTTCAGACTGTGCCATATCAGCAATGGTGAAAAAGAGGGTTTCATGTTGGACAGAAGAGTGAATTGCCACAACAATCCCACGGATTTCGCCAGTGTTAACTTGAACGAATGAACCGTCAGGATTGCGTTGGGTGCGGTCTTCTTCAAAGATGATATCTGGTCCTTCAATGCCACGGAAAGATAGTTTTCCGAGGACTTCAGGCACGTTTAGACCATCTGTAATGACACGATAGGTCTTGTCCGCAATTTGTAGTTTTTCTCCGTAGTTTAATCCAATTTTAGCCATATGTATTTCTCCTTTACTTTCTTATTTTTTGATGACTAATTTTTCCGCAAAGATATTGAGGGCTGGGGCAACTGAGTTGCCGTTTAGAGCCGTATCTGAGAGAAAAATCGGGTTGATAGCTTCTACAAGAGCATCTTCTGGGAAAACAGTGGTAGAAGCAGGGGTAATGACGTGAAAAGCACCGTGCTTTTCGCTATTAAGAATATGGCGTTGGTATTTGCCTTCTTTACCAAAGATAAAGCGAGGGGCGTTCCCTAATTTTTCATAGTAAGCAGGACCGATAAAATCTGGTTTCATAACAAGTGTTTCTGGAATCATAGAATTTTCCTTTCTAAATTTAAGCAAAAGAAAAAGAGTTAAGCCAATTGCTTCACTCTTGAATAATAGTGGGTAAATAGTTTACGTTTAAACTGTCGACTATAGAACTGAATATCACCACTAGGATAGTTATTCTTACGAGCTTCTTGGACTAAATGATCGAGGTCAAGAAGAGCTTGTGCATAGAGTTTAGCTTGTAGTTTAGGTGAGTAGCTAAACATACCATAGGTGAATTCATAGTTATCATAGAGACGTTTACATTGTAGTGCGAAAAAAGTTAGTCATAATTTCTCCTTTATTGTAAGCGTAAAAAAGCTACTAAGACATAAGGAAAACTTAGTAGCTTGAGAGTAATTCTATCTTAAAAGATAGACAGCAGTAAAGAAAAGTTGTTTGGTTGGAAAGATCCCTCTTTCCACGGTGGCAACGTTTAGCAAGGTGCTTTGCGTCAATTACCATCGCTCTCCCAGCCAATCTCTTTAGGTAGTCATTGTCATACCCAAGGGATTCTCTTACGCAATCTTGCGCAACCAGTTCACTTTACTATTCGGCAAAAGTGCTAATGGTCCGAAATGCGTAGAAGCCCACAAAATACTTGTTTTTATCTTCACTTCAACCATAAAACGGACTTGACTTTATTTATCAAAACAATTACAATAAAGGTACGAAGTTTAGTGTAGTTTGATAGTCAGTCCTCTGGTTGTCAGACGCACTTTTTATTTAGTTGTCAATGATCTAGAAACTTAGCCTTGAAAGAGGTTATTATTTTCAAGGCAAGTACAACTATCAGTTGTTGATTATATTATACAACCAATGGTTGTATTTTGTCAAGCGATAATTTGAAAAAAGTGAAACATATTTTTTAGAGGTTAAAAATGGAATTTTCGGAACGCTTAAAAAATCTTAGGAAGAAAGTAGGATTAACTCAGGTTGGTGTGGCAGGAAAACTAGGAATTTCGCAACAAGCATATGCTTCATGGGAACGTGGAGTCAAAAAACCAACACAAGATAATCTAGTCAAGATTGCACAAATTTTAAACGTATCAGTTGACTATTTAGTTGGTAATTCAGAAGAAAAAGCAGATGAGCTAGATAATATTGAATTGCTTTTCCGTATGAATTCAAAGGGATTGACTGATGAAGAGAAGAAAGTTTTTAAAAAAGAACTAATTGAGTTTATGGAAGAACGGAAGAAGGCGTTTAAAAATGATGATAGACTGGATAACAAATAGTACTTTTTGGGACGCGGTTTCTGCAATTTCTACTTTATTAGCTGTAGTTGTAAGTCTATATTTAGCAAGACCTAAGAAAAAGACTTCTTTGCTTTGTTATACCGAAAAAACAATATTTGTAGCTGACCAGACACAAAATATTCTCTTGGGGGATATGAAAATTGTTGTGACAATAAAAAATATAGGGGATGTACCAGTAGCTATTGTGGATGCTGGATTTGAAACAGGCAAAAGAGAAATTGAAAATTCAATTAATAATTACAAAAAGTCTATTGATTTTCCTTTAAAGATAAAAAGTGGTGAAATAGAACTTATAGAATATATTATTTCAAAACGTGATAAAGATTATGACCATTTTGTTAAAAAGGTAGCTAACAAAAAATTTATTGTGAGAGATAGTTCAGGTAATTTTTACTAATAATATGATTTATTTAAATTATTATGAATTTCTTGAGTCTATTTTAGAAGAAAAAGAAATCTTCAAAAAAGAGCTGATTCAGTTTATGGAAGAGAGGAAGAAGATATTTAATAAAAAATAATTTATATATTTTTTCCCTTGTAATTATTCTTGTGTAAGAGCAGTCTGCTATAGTAACTAATTCACAGTTATTGTATGATACCATGCCACAATATGAGAAATGTAATTTAATCAGTCTTTTATATCCTATTATCTGGGTATCTGAGAGTATCCTGTGATTTGACTTTTGTAAAAAGTTGTTGTAGAATTTGACTGCGTATGAATAGATTCTATGGCTTAGTGTCTCGTAAGCCTTTCTCCAATTAGTGGGGAGCTTTAGCTCGTCCGTCTGTCAGTAGATGACTTATCTGTTGCAAATTGCGTAAGGAGTTTTCATACGCTTTTTTTTTAATATTTTATTGGAGATGATAATGGAATATAAAGATATAAAAACATTGGATATGCTTGCATTTTCATTAGGGATACCAATTAAACAATTGACTGGATTATTATACGGAGTTAAGATCGAAAATTGCTATTCTTCATTTGTTATAAAGAAAAAAAATGGTGATGATCGTACAATTAATGCTCCTAATAAAAGTTTGAAATTTGTACAGAGAAAATTAGCCAGATTATTTGTAGAGCGACAAAAACAATTTTTCTTAGAGAAGAATATAAAAAATAACATTTCACACGCTTTTTTGAAAGGAAAAGGAATAAAAACAAATGCCGTTCCTCACAGAAATAAAAAATACGTTCTCAATTTGGATTTAGAGAATTATTTTGGCATGATTAATTTTGGAAGGGTTCAAGGTTTCTTTAAAAAAAATACTTATTTTAAGTTACCCGAGATAGCAACAATAATAGCTCAGTTAACATGTTATAAGGGGAGTTTGCCTCAAGGAGCTCCTACTTCTCCGATAATATCAAATTTAATATGTCAAATTTTAGATCAAAGAATCCTTGCTCTTTGTAAAAAATTTCGATTGACTTATACTAGATATGCAGATGATTTAACCTTTTCAACAAATGATAATAATTTCAAAAAAAAATATAAGGAATTTTTAGAAGAACTTGAAAGTATTATAAATCACTCTGGCTTTAAAGTTAATTCAAAGAAAACTCATTTTCAAGAATATAATGGTAGGCAACTTGTTACAGGTCTTTCGGTAAATAAAAAAATAAATGTTAAAAAAGAGTTCTATAAAAAAACAAGGAGTATGGCTCATACTTTATACAAGACTGGAAAGTTTACGATAAATGGTGCTGAAGGAACAATAAATCAATTAGAGGGCAGATTTTCTTTTATTAATGATTTGGTGAAGTATAATAATAGATTAGAAGAAATGAACTCGCTTAATTATAATTCGATAGTACATAAAAAAAACTTACTGTATACAGAAGAACGAAAATATAAAAATAATAATGATAAGAACCCAGTCATAGATTGGGAGCGAAATTTAGGGGATTTGAATATTAGAGAAAAGGATTTCCAAAAATTTATTTTTTATAAATATTTTATTGCTAATCCTAAAGTCACATTAATAACGGAAGGTAAAACAGATAGCAAGTATATCAAAGCAGCTTTACGAAAATATTATTTAGAATATCCTAACTTGATAACAAAAGATACGGAAGGATTTAAATATAATATACATTTCTTAAAAACCTCTAAGAGATTAAGATACTTCTTTGACTATATGTCAGGTGGTGGTGGCGGATCTGTTTTGGTTAAGCTACTGGATTTTTTTTGTGGTAAGGATGGTCGAATAAAACGTAACTATATTAAGTATTTTGATGGTGTATTATCAGAGGAAAATCGACCCAAAAACCCCACTTTATTTCTTGTAGATAATGAATGGCAGGGGAATAAACCTTTAAAAGCTATTATAGGTAAACTAGTAAACGATAAAAATCTAAAAAGAGAGGATATCGAACGAAAAATTAAATCTGATTTTATATATCATATTGATCTGAATGTTTTCTTAATAACTTTACCAGTAGAAAGTATAGATGATAAGACTAATATTGAAATTGAAAATTTATTTAATTTAGATAAAATTAATGATGAATTAATAGCCCCAAATCATGACGGAAAAAAATTTGATCCTGAAAAAAAGAATGGTGATAATAAAAATAAGATTGGGAAAGAGATCTTTTCTAACTATATTCTTAGTAACTATGATTCGGAAGTAATTGATTATTCAAACTTAAAACCCTTATTAGACTTAATTAATGAATTATCCAAAGAGTATAGTAAATTCATAGATGATAACTAAGATCTTAAAAAGATTTGAATTTTTGGGACTCTAGTGGACAATCGTCCACTTTTTTTATAAAATAAACTCAACCAAAATGATTTAGTTTTGTCGTTCATACTTAAAGGAGGAATCTTTCTTTGGATGAATTGTATATAAGAGTAAGTAAGTCTGCAAAACATGTGTTATACCAGTACATGAAGGATAACGATATTTCATTATTAAATTATAATTTCAATTACTTCTTTCAACATAGTATTCAAAAATATCAAATTCAAGTAATTAGTCACCACTTCTCAAATCACAAGATTGAAGGATTAACTGTTATTGATGAATTAGGTATTAGTTTTTCTTATGAAAAAGATAACCCAAAAGTAAAACAAAATTTCACACTTTGCCATGAATTAGGTCATTTCATTCTTAAACATGATGGAAGTTATTTTGCAGAATCGATTGATAACCAAGAGAACTTGCTAGAACGAGAAGCAAATATTTTTTCAGCTATCGTATTAATGCCTGACATTGTTTTGTTGTCTAAGATCTATTATAATTGCGACACCTTTCAACACACTCAAAATAGCTTGGATGTTTCGAAGCAGGCATTATTCTTTCGCCTCTTGGACTTTCTCCGAGAATATTATCCTTGTAAAGATAGTGAAATCAAACAAGCAGTTGAGACATATATTGAAGGGAATAACGCTTCTATTTATCATTTGTTTCATGATATTAGAGAACATATTATTGGTGAGTTCCAGCAATTTCAACCTTCTTTTATCAATCAGATTAAGCAGAGTGTTAGTAAAATAGGCTTTATAACAAGTCTAGAATACCCAGATTTATTGAATCAAGAAAATTGGAAAGCTATCAAAGCAAGGAGTACCAATTTAAAGGTGTGGCTTGTTTATAATAAAGGTAAGTCGATTGCATATGTTTGGGATAAAGAAAAATTCTCAGATGAAGACGCAAGAAAAAAGGCAGAAATACAGTTACTATTGATGTGAGGTGAACCATGTATCAACCAGAAAAACTAAAAGCTCGTAGAAAAGAGCTAAAAATGACTCAAAAAGATATTGCGGATCAATTAGAAATCAGCTATCAAGCATATTCAGCATGGGAACGTGGAGTAAAATCACCATCTAAAGATAAAGTAAAACAGTTGGAAAAAATACTTAAAGTACCAAAGGGATATTTTACAGAAATTGAGATTGTTCGTTTGTATAATACATTGTCGAATAAAGGTAAAAAGCAAGTAGTAAAATATGCACGTGACTTGGTGCAAAAAGAGAAAACTCAACAGGTAATATCTGTTTCAGAAAATCTCTATGAATATCATGTTTATGAAAAGATGTCTGCTGGCATTGGTGCATCAGTTTATGATAATCGAAACTATGACATTGTTTATTTCAATGAAGAACTAGCTCATGATTTTGCCTCGTGGGTATCTGGTGATTCTATGGAACCCAAATACCATAACGGTTCAGTAGCTCTTATCCGTGAGACAGGTTTTGATTATGATGGAGCAGTCTATGCTGTAGTATGTAATAACCAAACCTATATTAAACGAGTCTACCGAGAAGAAGGTGGTTTACGTTTAGTTTCGATTAATCCAAAATATGAAGATATCTTCATCTCCTATGATGAAGATCCACGAGTAGTAGGTGTCATTGTTGGAAATTTTATACCAATGAAAGAAGGAAGAAATGGATAGAAGAAATCTATACGCAGGTAATCTACAAATAGATTACTTTTCTGAAAGCTACTCACATTTTGAGGAGGATTTCCAAAGGTATTCTAATATGAGTGTTCCACTAACATTTTTGACTGATGATATTCTTCGCACGATGGCATTATGTCACACTAACTACTTCAGATTAAATCAAGAAAATGCTAAAGATGGAAGAAATCATTATTTTGTTTTTAGAGTAAAGCAAATAAAAGAAATGAAAAACATAAGGGTATTTGAGTATAGCCACCATTCGTTAAGCTTAGAAGGAAAATAAAAAGTACGGAAGAGTCCGTACTTTTGTTTTTAGTCTATAGCTTTGATAAAATCACCAATTTTTCTAACAATCTCAGTGACCAATGCATTTCCCATAAAAAACATTCTCATTTTATCTGAAACTTCAACAACTGTTCCATCTTCTAGCTTTTTATACGCTGTCCAATCATCTGGGAAATCCTGAAGACGCTCAGCTTCTATAGGAGTTAGAAGAAAGTATTTATCAGGTACCTCAGTTTCATCTTGGAGAATTTCTCCTAGAGTAATAAGAGAAATGTTAAAATGTGATAATGTGTCAATAGAATAGTAAGGTAATACTTATGACAATACCAGCTTTTTTTTCTAGGATATGGTAGAATAATACGTGAAGTCTTATAAGAATAAGGAGTACCAACATGGAAAAAATAGATACTATTGAACAATTGTATGAATATACGAGAGAACAACTAGAGGGTAAGCATGGAAATATAACGATAAACTTTGCAAACCATCCAATTGTTTATTCAGGTAATGATATTATTGGTAATTCATTGCAGGAATGGCTGCCTGCTTGGTTTAAACATTTACAGGTTGATATCAAGGCTGGAGATCATACACAAGAATTTCCTGATTTTGTAGCCCACTTTGGTACTAATCAATATGACGTTGAAGTTAAAGCATGGAATTACAATAATAACCCTGGTTTTGATATAGCTAATTTTCATAGTTTCATTCAACAAACATACGAAAGCCCAGGAAAACTAAATGCTTACTTCATCATCTTGGGCTATGTGCCTGCAAATGATGGTTTTTCAAAAGGTTTTACGGTTGAAAAAGTGTATCTTAAGCGTATCTGGGAAATAACTAATAAGTCAACAAAGTATCCAATTGGTTTGCAGGTGAAACGAAAAGCTCCTTATGCAATCCGACCTTGTTCATTCCATAAAAAAGATAGTTTTAATAATAAGGAAGAATTTATAAATGCCATCTATGAAGCTTTTGAAAAATTCCCAAGTGATGAACTACATTTCACCCCAGATGAATGGAAAGCAAAAGTACTGGCTTATTAATTGTTATTTATAAATTCTAAATGAGTAGCTAATAACTTGTTAGATACTGCTTTAATAACTGGAACACAAACAGTATTACCTAATAAGTCAAAAGATTCTGATTCTGATAAATCGGATAAATCATAATTAACAGGGAATCCAAACAGTTGAAGTCCTTCTCTAACTGTTAATTTGCGGATTCCATTTTTTACAGGAACAGCTAACTTACTAACATCAGTGGCAACCAGAGTTGGTGTGACCTCATCTGGTGATAAAATTTTAGAAAATTCAAAAGATAATTTTCCAGTTACAATATTATAACCTTTTTGAAGAGTTTCATCTGGAACTCTTTTATTTCGAACTTTTTTCTTAGGATATTCAAAAGCGAGATAACCTTTACTAACTAAGTCTTCTAGCATCTCTGTTAAGTTAGGACTATCATAGAATGTTTTAATCATTTCTTCTGTTAAAGGCATTCCATCCATCCAGTCTATCCCTATGATTTCTGCCCATTTTTTATTTCTACGTTGTTTTAATAAAAGATTTAATAAATCAGATTGTTCTGGGGTTATCTCCCCTTTTAATCCGATTTCCCAACTATGAATATTATTAGGTCCCCCACGTTTATCCTTGATTGCCTTACCATAAATTTCTTCAATCTTATAATGTGAAAGAAGTTTTTCGGTGAATTCAGATTTAATTGGAGGTGTAGATTCATCTATAATATCTTTTAAAGTAGAGTAACTATTATTAAAATTATCTAATTGATCTACCTCTTTATTTCTGTATCCTATAATATAAATTCTATTTCTTGATTGTGCTAACCCAAAATCTTTTCCGTTTAATACTTTATACTGAATATGGTATCCTAATTCTTTTAGAGTGTTTATAATTACTTTAAAAGTTTTACCTTTATCGTGATTTACTAGACCTTCAACATTTTCAAGAACAAATCCTAGAGGTTTTTTCTCCATTAAGATCTTGGCTACATCAAAAAATAATGTTCCCCTAGTATCTTGAAAACCTAACCCTAGTCCAGCTTGTGAAAATGCTTGACAGGGAAATCCAGCTAAAAGGAAATCAAAGTTTGGAATACTCGCAGGGCTTATTTTAGTAATGTCACATTTTGGGTTATGATTAAAATTTTTAGTATAGGCTTTGATGGCTGCTGGTTTAATATCACTCGAGAAAACACATTTTCCAACTAATCCAAAATCAGCAAGTGCTTGTTCAAATCCGATACGTATTCCCCCCAAACCACAGAATAAATCAATGAATTTTACAACATTTCTGTTGTTTTCGAGACTGCTTTCTATTTCAGAGATTCCTATATTGATTAACTCTCTACATTTTTGAGAAAAAGTTTTTTGGTTTGGCAAAGGAAGATTTTCAATCGTTTCAATATCTCTATCATCAAGATAAATTGTAATAGGTTTTTTCTTATGGGTGCTGTTTTTCCGTCCAGCTCCTTCACGTATTCCTCCATGCATAGTCATAATGTTATCCTCCAAATGTAATCTATAAGTAGTATAGCAAAAAAACATTGTTTTTTCAAGTTTATTGGGACCGTAAACGATTTAAAAATAAGCATAGAAAAAAACGCTTTTAATTTAGCGTTTTTCTTTTGAATAAGTGATATTCAAGGTTACAAAATCATATTATTGTACGTAAGTACATTTTAGTATAGCTCGTCCTTACTAGGCTCAATAATATCAGTATAGAAATGTTCAACTTGAGATATCAAGTAGGGTTTTGAAACATCGGGTGTTCTGATTAATAGTTCATTGAATGAATTGAGAGATATTATATCATTTGTAGAAATATAAAAGGCTTTAGATTTACAGAGTGTCATAATTTCATTTCCAAATTTCATCACTTCTTCAGTATTTTGTCCTTCAAAAATATTCTTTTGAATTAGTCTTTCGAAATTTTTTATAAATTCATACAAATTTTCATATTGTTCATCTAAGTTGTGCATAATAAATCCTTTCTAGATGATTCATTTCTATTTGTTAACTAATTTTCAAGTTTGCTTTCACTGATATCAGTAATATTCATAAGTTAGATGATTGGCAGTTTTCTCTGGAATATGGAGTAAAAATAATATGATAGTTATCCCTCTTACCTATAGTAGCCTAAAATAATTGAAATCAATAAATCAAATCGTAAATTTCTTCTAGAATTAAAAAATTAACCTCTAAGGCAATTGCAAGTGATTTTAATGATATGATAAATAAATGTGATTTGCCCATAGAAGATATACATGATTGCTATGTTTTATTTAAATTGATTAAAATTGATCATAAGAACAAAAAAGAAATAGATATAGATAAGCGGTTTGCAGATATTAATTGTGAACTA
>OHAC01002924.1_pt1 | contig 12808 bp, 9 predicted proteins | sample 1577051 | NCBI WGS metagenome assembly OHAC01 (sample SAMEA3541499, study PRJEB24748) | human gut metagenome | biome: human gut; feature: human-associated habitat; material: faeces | place: China | collected 2012 | reverse complement strand
CCGCAGCCGCCGGAGCGGTGCTTAAGCCGTCAGGCGGGAATTGTGCGGTGTTGCCCTAACATGTGCTGGAGCCAATTTGGCTCCAGCTATATTTTTTCTTGATGGTTGTGATTGAGCTACGGATTATGTACAGAAATTTTTTGCCACTTCTTTACAGGGGATTTCGTAGGTGATATAATAAGGCAGAAAACCGACCGACCGGTCGGTCGGGCACGCCCGTCAACATACATGCCTGCGTAAAAGCGGTCCAAGGGAACAACTATATGCCAAAATTCAGTGTAAAAAAACCATTTACCGTGCTTGTGGCGGTCATATTGGTGGTGGTGCTGGGCTTTGTAAGCCTGGCCGGTATGCAGACGGATCTGCTCCCCAATATGAACCTGCCCTACTTGCTGGTCGTTACCCCCTACCCCGGTGCAAGCCCGGAGCAGGTGGAAAGCGATGTGACACAGCCGCTGGAGAACAGCCTTTCCACCCTGAACGGTGTGAAAAATGTGACCAGCCAGAGCAACGAAAACTACAGCCTTGTCATTCTGGAATATCAGGACGACACCGATATGGACAGCGCCATGGTCAAGGCCAGCACCGCAGTGAATCAGCTATCGGACAGTCTGCCCGACATGGCCAGCACCCCAACGCTGATGGAGATGAGCCCCGACATGATGGCCACCCAGTACATTGCGGTGGACTATGACGGGATGGACATCTACGAGCTCTCCGACTATGTGGAGGACTCGGTCATACCTCAGTTGGAGCGCGTGGACGGCGTGGCCAGCGTTTCCACGACCGGACTTGTCAAAAAATCGGTCGAGATCACATTAGATCAGGACAAAATTGATGAGGTGAATGACAAGCTGCTGGTCAAGGTGAGTGACCGACTGGCCGAGGCCAAAAAGCAGCTGGACGAAAACGATGCCAAAATCAAAAACGGCCTTGCCGAGTTGGACACCGCCCAGAGCCAGCTGGATTCCGGCAAGGCAGAGCTGGACACCCAGAAGCAGAGTCTGACCGAGCAGCTCCGGGACGCGATCAATCAACTGAATGCAGAAATCCCCAAGCTGGAAGCGCAGATTGCGGGGCTGAAGGGCGAACTGGAAATGGCCCAGAGCAAGCTGGGCCAGCTCAAGGCTGACCCGGGCAGTCTGCCGGAGGTGACGCTGCCGATCGATGATGCGCTGTTTGCCTCCTGCAAGGAAATTCTGGCAAAATATGATCCCCATTATGATCCCGGCACGCTGCCCGTCAACTTGGAGGAGGCCAAGAGCGACCTCACCAAGATGACCGCGATGCAGGCTTCTATTGAGCGTGCGCAGCAGGCCCTTGAGGCGGAGGCATCCGCCATGACCGGCGGGCTGAGCATCCGCGAGGCCTGCGCTGCGCTGGACGCGCAGATCATGGCCCTGACCGCGCAGGTGCAGCAGAAGGACAATGAGATCATTCAGCTGCAGCAGAAGCTGGAAACGGCGGCTCCGGAGGAACAGGACGCCATCCGTGCAGAAATCGAGAGCAAAAAGGCCGAGCAGGCCGCTTTGCAGGCCCAGCTGGACGCTGCCACCAGCCAGCGCGCAGCGCTGGACGATTACAGGAGCGCCGAAAGCACCCTCTCCACCACCCGGACGGCCCTGCAGAATGCGACGGTGCTGCTGAAAGCCCGGCAGGAAGCTGAGGCCAGCCTGAACGAGAGCACCGAGGAGCTGCGCAAGACGCTGCAGCAGACAATTAGCACCCTGAACACCCAGATCGACAAGGGCGAAGCGATGCTTGCAGACCTGAACGAGCAGCGCGGCAAGCTGCAGTCGATGCTGGAAGGCCTTGCTGCCAACCCGACAGACCCAAAGCTGGCCGATATGGCCGTGCAGCTGCTGTTCAGCGGTACCGAAGCCCAGCTCGGTCTGGGCGAGTTCCAGATCAGCAGCGGCCGCACCCAGCTGGAGGCTGGCAAGACCCAGCTGGACGCCGCGCGCAAGGAGTACGAATCCGCCCGCGAGGAGGCGCTGAAAAGCGCTAACCTTGACCAGCTTCTGAATATGAATACCCTGAAGCAGCTGATCGCCGCCCAGAACTTCTCGATGCCCGCCGGTTACATTGACGGCGGGGAAGGGGACAGCGACCAGTATATCCTGAAGGTCGGCGATGCGTTTGACAATGTGGACGAGCTGAAAAGCATGGTCCTGTGCAGCATTGACGGTATTGGCGATGTGCGGCTTTCGGATGTGGCGGACATTGAACTGACGGATAACGCCGATGACAGCTATGCCAAGGTGGGCAAAAACCGCGCCGTGCTGCTTTCGATTTATAAGAGCTCGACGGCGTCCACCTCGTCGGTGTCCAACGCAAGCACGGCCGCCATGAAGGACCTGATGGCAGAGAATGACGGCCTGCACCTGACCACCATCATGGATCAGGGCGATTACATCAAGCTGATCGTGAACAGTGTGCTGTCTAACCTGATCGAGGGTGCTGTGCTGGCAATCATCGTACTGGCGCTCTTCCTCAAGGACATCCGTCCCACGCTGGTGGTAGCTATAAGCATGCCGCTCAGTGTGCTGTTTGCCATTGTGCTGATGTACTTTACCGGCATTACGCTGAACATCCTCAGCCTGTCCGGTCTGGCGCTGGGCGTTGGTATGCTGGTAGACAACTCGGTCGTTGTCATTGAGAACATCTACCGCCTGCGCGGGCGCGGCATTCCGGCTCCGCGTGCAGCGGTGCAGGGTGCGCGTCAGGTGGCGGGGGCTATCATGTCCTCCACACTGACGACGGTCTGTGTGTTCCTGCCGATGGTCTTTACCACAGGCATGGTGCTGGAGCTGCTCTCCGACATGGCGTGGACCATCACCTTCAGCCTGCTGGCCTCGCTGATCGTTGCCCTTACCGTGGTGCCCTGCGCCGGTTCTACCGTGCTGCGCAAACAGAGGGAGATCAAGCACCCCTGGTTTGACCGCTTTCTGAACGGCTATGAGAAGCTGCTGCGCTTCTGCCTGAAGCGCAAGGCGGTTCCGCTGACGCTGGCGATCGCGCTGCTGGCTGTATCGGTCTGGCGCATCGCCACCATGGGTGTGGTGCTTATCCCGGATATGGGCTCCAACCAGCTTTCCATCACCGTAACGGTACCGGCGGACACCGAAAAGGAGGAGGCTTTTGCCACTGCGGACGCCGTGATGGATGCCATAACCGGCATTGACGGTGTGGAAACCGTGGGCGCAATGTCCGGCGGCAGCGACAGCACCAGCAATATGCTGATGATGAGCGGCACCGAGGGCACGGCGGACAACACCAGCTTTACCTATTATGTTCTGTTGACCGATGAGGGCGCTGGCAACAGCAAGGCCATCCAGCAGCAGATCGCCGAGAACACCGCAGACCTGAATTGTGAAGTGAACATCAGTGCCAGCAGCATGGATATGAGCGCACTGTCCGGCAGCGGTATCGAGGTGGATATTTACGGCCGTGAGCTCGATGACCTGACCGCCGCCAGCCAGCAGGTGATGGAGCTGCTGAACAGCGTGGACGGCATCGAAAATGTCTCCAACGGGCAGGAGGCCGGCGATGAGGAGGTGCATATCGTCATCAACAAGGATAAGGCCATGCGCCTTGGCCTGACGGTGGCACAAGTGTACCAGCAGATTGCCGCAAAGCTCAGCACCAACACCACTGCCACTACCTTAAAGGTGGGCAGCGAAACTTACACTGTGACCATTGTGGATAAGACCGATGCACCGAATCTCGATGACCTGTTCCAGATGGAGTTTACCACAACGACCACCGATGATGACGGCAATACCGTGAACGAGACTCACACGCTGGCAGAGTTTGCCTCCCGCACGAACGGCAACGCCTATGCGTCCATTGCGCGTGAGAACGGCTCCCGTAAGATCAGCGTGACCAGTGAGACCGCCGAGGGGTACAACACCACCCTGCTTTCCCGTGAACTGGAGCCGAAGCTGGCGGCGCTGACGCTGCCGGACGGCTGCACGGCCGAAATTGCCGGTGAGACCACGCAGGTGACCGAGATGATCCAACAGATGGTCAAGATGATAGCCCTTGCGCTGCTGTTCGTCTATTTTGTCATGGTGGCGCAGTTCCAGAGCCTGCTTTCCCCGTTCATCGTGCTGTTCACCATTCCGCTGGCCTTTACCGGCGGCATGATCGGCCTGATGATCGGCGGCGAACAGCTTTCGGTCATTTCGCTCATGGGCTTCCTTGTCCTGATGGGCGTGGTGGTCAACAACGGCATTGTGTTTGTGGATTACGCCAACCAGCTGCGCATCGGCGGGCTGGAACGCACCGATGCGCTGGTGGCGACCGGCCGCACCCGTATGCGCCCCATTCTGATGACCACTCTGACGACTGTGCTTGCCATGGTAACGATGATCTTCAGTCAGGATGCCGGCAGTGAGATGGGCAGGGGCATGGCGATTGTCATTGTAGGTGGCCTTTCTTACGCAACCCTGATGACCCTGTTTATTGTGCCGGTGATGTATGACCTGTTCTACCGCAAGCCGCCGGTCAACATTGATGTGGGCGATGACGGCATGGACGATCTGCCTGACGATGCAGCCGAGTTTGCAGCGGAATTTGCTGCCCGGCGCGAAGCCGAAGGCCAGCGTGAGCCGAAAACGGAAACGCCGGGGGCAGAGGAGCACCGCCGCATAAAACTGCCGGAAAAGCAAAAGCCGGATGAAAACGAGGAGGGAATACCGCAATGAAGCCAGATACCCGCAAGGAGCGTGAGATCGCCCTGTACGAAGCTGCCCTGCGCCTGATTGCCAGAGGGGTAAACCCCGCAGCCATGAAGGTGCAGCAAATCGCGGACGAAGCCGGGATCGGCAAGGGCACCGTCTATGAATACTTTGCCTCCAAGGAAGAAATTCTGCACGGCATGGCGCTGCACTGCTTTGATACGGAAATTGCCCGCTTTGCCGCGTTACTGGAGCCCTGCACCACCCTGCAGGGGCTGGAGGAGGCAGTGCTTGCCTACCTGCAGGATCTTTCCGGCAGCCGGATGGGAACCTATCAGGTGATTGCCTCCAGTGTGGGGCCGAAAAACACCCCCGAGGGCATGGACCTGCGCCTTACGGCCCTGCACGGCGTGCTGCACAAAACCATTGCTGCTTTGCAGCAAAACGGGGAGATAGACCCCAGTCTGCCGGACCATTACTGCGATTTTGCCCTGCTTTCCGCCGCCGCAGGCGGGCTGATGAGCATGTGCTGCCCGGTAAAGCCGGAGAGGGCCAACGCAGCCCTGCTGCAGAACCTGCGCACCCTGATCCACCGGGCGTTGAAGCCGTAAGCTTTCCCGGTGCCCCTGCTGCGGAAAACCAGCTTTTTCGACATTCTCCCATGCACAACCCATAGCGAAAGCGGGGACGCGGCCTTCGGTATATCCGTTGGCTGCGTCCCTGCTTTTTTTGCTTATGTTTCGTCTATATGGCCGGGCGGTACTAACACCCGCAGAGCATAACTTTGGCTGAGAAGGTGCCGTTCTGATGGGTAAAGGTACTGGTGCCGCCGTTTTTCTCTGCAATATGGGTGACGGATTGGATGCCGATACCGTTTTCCCTCCGCTTTGATGAGCGGAAAACGCCGTTCTTTTCGTTGACCTCGCCGTCAAACGCATTTTCAACCTCGATCAGAAGGATCCGATCCGCATGCAGATAGGCGGTCAATTCGATCTGCCGCCTGCCCGGTGCGGTGCGAAGGCTTGCCTCCAGCGCATTTTCCAGCAGGTTGGAAAGCACGAGACACATATCGATCTCGTCAACCGGCAGTGTTTCCGGCAGGTCGAGTCTGGCGCGGAAGGAAATCTCATCGCGCTTTGCCATGGCGCAGTAATAGCCGACAACACTGTCCGCCGCACGGTTTTCACAGAAGCACATATCGAGATTCGGGATGCGGGAGACGGTCTTTGCAAGGTAGCCTTTCAGCTCCTCCAGATCACCTGCCTCGGTCAGCGCGGAAATCTGCTGTAACTGGTGGCGCATATCGTGCCGTGCCTGCCGCGCTTCCTCAATGGCGGTCCTGAGGTTTTCATAGCGCTGCTGCTGCATCGAAAGGAACTGGTTTTCCTGCTGCAGCTTCGCATTGCGGTTGAGGCTGGTTGCCATCAGCAGAAAAATCGCGTTGAAGCAGAACATAAAGACCAGAAGCGCGCTGCTCAGCACAATATAGCCCTGCAGTACGCGGCCGGTCTGGAGCGTTGACTGATAGCGCGGGATCATGAAAAGGTTCAAAAGAATGAACGCCAGCGGCAGGACCCAGAACACATACCATGTCTGCGCAAAATTGTCGTCCTCGACCATCGCACGCACCGTATGTGTCGCAGGATAATACGCGGCCAGCACGATGATCCAGCAAACAGCGTTATAGAACACGCAGGCGCCTAGACAGAGCCACGGCTCGTCCGTTGGCAGCTGCTGATTCCGGATGATTGCGGCGCTGACGGCGCGGGACAAGCTGTTCACACACGCGAACACAGCGCAGACGGACAGCGCAATCGTGCCGGATTTCCAGAGGGAGATGGTAAGCGTTCTGGTATACAGGCAGATCGCAGCCAGCGCGACCCCCGCAAGGGCAAAGACCGTGGAAGCATGAAGCCGATAGCAGGCAAGCCCGCTGCCGATGCACAGGCACGCCATCAAGGGAAAAAGCCAGGCGGCCAGCCTTCCGGGGGACTGCTTCAGATAGGTTTTTACAGGGAAATATCCAAGCAGAAGGCCGGGGAGTACAACAAGAAGCTCCAAAATCGGACGCAGAATATCCTTCATTTCATACGCTCCCTTTGCAGCAGAAATTCCATAAACGCCTGCCGGGCAGGCTTTAAAAGCTCCTGACTGACATAGACGCTGCTGCCGTCTGTCATGCAGAAAGCGCCGTCCCGAAAATCAGCGGCGTGCTCTAAATTGACGATCATGCCTCTGCCGCAGACGAAAAAGCGGGGATCTTTTTTCAGAGGCTCGGTGAACACCTTAAAGCTTTGGCGTGTGACCAGCGTTTTCCGGGCGGTCGTGCGGATATTGATGCAGTGTGCAAAATGCTCTGCCGAGATAATGTCCCGGTAGCAAAGACGGACATCGCTGCCGCTGACCTTCACCGTCAGGACCGGCTCGGGGCGGGGGAGTCTTGCAAGCATCTCGGCAAGCAGGGCGGAAAGCTCCTCCTCGGAAAAGGGCTTCACGAGATAGTGAAGCGCACGCACCTGAAAGCCCTCCAGCGCGTGGTCGGTCGAGGTCGTGGTAAAAACCAGAAGGCAGTCTGCGTCCGTTTTGCGCAGCTCCTTGGCAGCGTCCATGCCGCTCATCCCGTGCATGTAAATATCCAGAAACGCGGCGGTAAAGCGCTGCTCTTTTTCTGCGGCGAGAAAGCTCTCGCCGCTTTCAAATTCCAATAGCTCTGCCTCGGCACCGCACAGGCGCAGCTGCCGCGCAAGGCGCGTTTTCAGCTGCGCGCGCTCAGTCTCAAGATCATCCACAATTGCTATTCTCATGCCGGACTGGCTCCTTCCGGAAAGTTTCTATTTAGATTATAGCACAACTTTCCGACTCCGGCACGGCAGAAAAACCCGATTTCGTGCCGGAATTGGGGCTTTCGTGCCAAAAGGCTTGAAAAGCCTGCACCGTTCCGTATACTGAAAGCAGAAACAGTCAACGACGGCAGAAAGGGGGCGGAGCGCTATGTACCACATTGCCGTGCTGACAAAGAGCGAAACGCAGGAGACCTTTTACAGAGAACAGCTTTCACGGTTCTGCGCAGAGCGCGGGGTGTTTCCCAGAGTAGACTGCTACCGCGGGCAGGAGGTATTCTTTGAGGTCGCGCGCAAAAATACGCCGACCAACGCTGTAATTTCCCTTCCGGGCGTGGATGGGCTGAATGCGGTGGAGCACCTGCGGGCGCTTTTCCCGGAAACGCGCATCATCTGGTGCAGCGAGCTGGATTTTTCCCTGCATGCGTTCCGGCTGCGCGTGGACTACTTTCTGCTGGAGCCGATAACGGAAGAAGCGTTCCGGCAAGGGCTTTGTGCATGGGTAGAGAAAAAACAACCGTCTGCTTCGTCCCGAGCGGATTACAACCAACATGGCAAGGAGGATCACTGATGAAAAAGAGAAACCTGATTTATTCTGCAGGCAGCTTCCTGCTGGCAGGAGCATTGACCCTGTCGATGGCAGCCTGCAGCGGAGCACAGGCACCGGCGGAGGCCACGCAGACGCCTTCCGCCACTGCAACACCGGCTGCCACAGCCGCACCTGCTGAGGAAACGACCCCTTCCTCGCCGGTATCCGGCGCACTCCCCGTGAAGGCTTTGCAGCCCAAGCAGGTCGAGGAAAACCCCTACATGGCAAAGAGTGATGCGAACATCCATCATGACGGCTATAACACCGATTCAACCGACGAGATCCTGCCGCTCGGCATCTATCCGGAAATCCACGTTTCCTATGAGACGACAAACGCGAATGCATCGCCCGCCATTTACTTTGACAGCTACGGCCATGCAGTCGTTCCGCTGCTCGGCGGCATCGCCATCCGCGATCTGAATGCGGAAGAAACAAAGACGCTCGGCTATTTTTCCCCGAAGCAGCATGACGGCGGCAGCTACCTGATCCAAAGCTCCTATACTTTTCTGGACGCTGAAAACCGCATCGTCTGCCCGACCAGCAACAACCACGTATTGATGCTCCGCGCAACGGACGAGGAGGGCAATGTCCTTCCCGAGTTTGAAAAGGTGCTTGACATCGACATCAAGGCGGCGGCAGAGGCCGCGCTTGGCAAGGAGCTGACGCAGAATCTTCTTTCCGTGGTATTTGACTACGACGGAAACCTCTGGTTCGCCACCGGCGGCTTCCGCATCTATCCCGAGCGCCAGCAGCAGGGCGTTCTCGGCTACATCGCCCACTCGGCAATCGAAGCGATCCTCAACGGTGAGCAGACCGACCTGTCGAAGGCAGTTTTCGTCTACGAGCTGACGCCCGGCGAGGGCGCGGAGAACGGCATCGCCGCCTCCAAGGACGGCGCGGTCATTCTGACCAATAGGAATTGCTATCTACTGCGCGCCAACAACGGTGTCGAGGCTGTCTGGTGTACGCCGTATGAGAGCGTCGGCGCGAAGGTCAGCGGTGAAGGCGACAAGACCACCGGCGGCGGTCTTGCATGGGGCGGCGGCTGCTCGCCGACGCTGACGCCGAACCTTGTGATGTTCACCGACAATGCAGACCCCGTGAATCTTCTTGCGCTCGACATGAAAACCGGTGAGGTCGTGGCAAAAACGCCGGTGCTCGATGATCTGCCCGATGGCTATCAGGTGGCAATCGAGAACTCTGCAATCGTCTACGATGACGGCGCGGGCACGGTCAGCACGATTGTCTGCAACTGGTTCGGCGCGGGCAACGCAGGCCTTGCCGACCCCAACAACGATTCTTCGATCCAGAGCTACGCCAACATTTATGACCAGAACTGGCTGATGAAGGGTAATGCCATGATCGCCCCCGGCGTCGAGCGCGTGGACACCGTGAAAACCGACAGCGGCTACGAGATGAAGAGCATCTGGACCCGAAATGATCTGAGCGACACCGCGATCATGAAGCTCTCCACCGCAACGGGCTATATCTACGGCTATGTGCAGGATCTGACCACGGGTATGTGGCAGTACATCATTCTCGACTTTGAAACCGGCGAGACTGTCTTTACGATGGATGTATCCAACAAGTACGGCTACAATAATATGGCCATTGGCATGTACACCGGCAATAGCGGAAATGCACTCTACTGCCCGACCGGATATCTGGAGCTGCTTCGCCTGCAGGACCGTTTTGTCTACCTGCCCGAGCTTCCGTACCGCGAGGTCGATCTCGATCAGGCGGCAAGAAATGTTCTTGCGCAGGATCAGTTTGCACAGGATGGCGGCGAAGGTATGGTTGCAAGCTGGCGCAATACCGCAACCATCCGCAATGTGCATCCCAACACCACGGTGGCCTTCCGCATGAACAACCTGTCCGGCAGCGCCTCCGATTTGACGCTCTACGCCTATGGTGCAGACGGCAAGCTGGCAAAGGTTGCCTCCGAGCTGTGGTCGATCACGGACGAAACCGGCGCGGCTGTGACCGAGCTGACGGACGGCGTGCTCTATGAGCTGCGCGTGACCATCGCCGACGGCGGCGATTTCGACCTGAGCGAGACGGAAAAAGAAATCAAGCTGTCCGTTGTGCTTGGAAAATAACTCCGCTTTGAATCCGGCGTTTTGAACGCCGGATTTTTTATGATGCCAGCCGCAGTCGCTATGGCAAGAGATTCACAGATTCTTAAAAAGAAGTTTCAAGTTCGTTCAACCCCCTTTTAAACTCTGCACACAAGTCCCCGCTATAATAAGCCTTGTAATCAAGAAACACAACTGGGAAGCATCCCGTGATTACCCACTGCGCCTTAGACCATGCCAGAGCAGTCGCTCGGTCAAGGCCAGACAACAAACAAGGCTATAACGCCATTACATATAAAAATGCTGTATCTTCCGGACTTGGAGGGTACAGCATTTCTTTTTGCCGCAATTTGTCGTATAATAGAGCTATATTACAGAGGTGGCCAAACAGGGCCAAACACACAGACATCTGACAGGGAAAGGGAGGAAAAACGGAATGTTCAGAGAAATCCGCAAAAAGAAGAACGAAATCAACATTGCTATGGCAAAGCTGTTGTTAGAGTCCAGTCGGCGGGGCGTACTTGCCGTGAACGGCGATGACGGCTACCCGTATGCCATACCCATCAATAAGGTGCTGGAGATATTGCGCCAAGAAGGTCCCCTTTGATTTGTCGGATTGCAAGGAGATGAGACCATGAAACGCAATGAATTAGAAGCCTTTATCATGGAAACATACAATGCAGTGGCGGATTATCCGTGGCGCAAATCTCCGAATCATGAGGTGTTCCGGCATTGCAGCAATCGGAAGTGGTTCGCTCTCATCATGGATGTGCCCAAAAATAAGCTGGGGTTGCAGGGGGAGGAGCTATTGGATGTGGTCAATCTCAAATGTGACCAGATCCTCATCGGTTCCCTGCGGGGAGAACCCGGATTCTTTCCGGCATATCACATGAGCAAGGATAACTGGATCACCGCCGCCTTGGACGGCAGCGCATCGGATGACAAAATCAAAATGCTGCTCGATATGAGTTATCAGGCTACGGCACCAAAGGTGCGTAAAAAGAAAGGCTGACCGGCTCGACAGACTGTTTTGGCGGTCGTTAATGGCAGGAATATGCGAAGGAGAGCACCATGGATACTACAATGTATTCTGCAAATTAATGGGTTAAGCCCAAATATCAGAACCGAGTTAAGAAGCTCCTTATACACTTCTGGAGCCACAACTATCCATCCGGTACAAAACTAACGCTGAATCCTGCATTCCGGACATGAAATTAAGCCAGCATCTCAAACAGACCTATCATGATGGGCATTGTAACGATGGAGAGCAATGTACTGAGTACATACAGGGCACTCGAATGCGCTGCATCCCGGTTGTACAGCTGCGCCATGGATGTAACTGTCGCGCAGGCTGGGGTGATGGCGGACAGAAACACCGTCATGAGAATCGCCTTGCCGTCCGCAATCCAAGTAGATGCGTGGATGACACTGAGAAGAAGCAATACCACCATCGGTACGGCCAGCAGACGAAGTGCAACGGGAAGATAGTTGCGCGGTGTACAGAAGACTTTCTTTAGCGGCACTTCCGCAATCGCCATACCGGCCAGCAGCATACCCATAGGCCCTATCATAGCACCTACGCTGCTGAGTGTACTCACGATAGGTGTAGGTAGCGAGATGTGCAGAAGGTACAAGAGCGCACCGGCGACAATCGCAAGCAGATTGACATTGGTCAGAAGCTTCTTCCATTCGAGTTTTGCGCCCTCTTGCAGGCAGGCGCTTGCGTGCGTCCAGAGAAGAATCAGCTGTACGATGACGAAAGCACAGGAATATACGACATATTTCTCGCCGAGTAAAGCCTGAACCAAAGGGATGACAAGTGCGGCAGCATTACTGTATATGATGTTGACCTGCTCCACGACATCCAGTTTCAGCGGCTTTTTGAAGATGGCGTTGAGGATCAGAAAAACGATATGCATCCCGACCGCTATGCCCATCGAGTACAAGAGTCCTGCGCGAATCTGCGGCGTATCGTCGATTTGGAATGCATTGAGAACAACGCATGGCATGACAAGATATACGAAGACTACGGACAGAACTCTGCTGTCGGAGGCTTTCAGAAGTCCCGCTTTAACGACTACATAGCCCATCAAGAGGACAATAAACAGCTGGGCTATCTGCTGCATTAGTAATAGACTGATTTCCATGATAATTACTTCCTTTTATTCAAACTAGCGTACTCTTTTCTGGCAAAAGAGTCAATATGCAACATGACGGAAGTTTTTAGAAAATCACGGGAATCAACTGCTGGCGTCCAGTTCTGAGGGGCACATTATACTGCCCACGGAAAAGCAAAAAAATGCAGCTTGTACGGTTACAATAGGAAACAATGATACATTATTATAAAACGCATTTACACCTATTTGCAAAACCAAAAGCTGCACCTTGCATCAAATCCTGCAAAATTGCGTTAAAAAGTGCAAGTGACACAAACCATACAAGACGCTAAAATCGCAACAACGCCTTCCCTATATTTCGCTAAACATTGATTTAGCGAAACAAGGAAACTTCCTCACAGGGAGGCTTCTTCCAGCAGTGCGGTGCGGAAGCTGGCGCTGCCGCGGGCCTGGGCGGCAGCGGCGGTCGCGCAGCATTTCCAGAACGCGGCGGCGTGGCGGGCAG
>OHAC01002918.1_pt1 | contig 12832 bp, 9 predicted proteins | sample 1577051 | NCBI WGS metagenome assembly OHAC01 (sample SAMEA3541499, study PRJEB24748) | human gut metagenome | biome: human gut; feature: human-associated habitat; material: faeces | place: China | collected 2012 | reverse complement strand
GGAACCCTCCGGCAGGTTTTATTTTATCATGACACCTGTCTTTTCACAAGGAAGATATTTGTCTTTCTATCGCGGACAAACATTTCTTTTTTCTCATATGCATGGCAGCAAAAATCCGGCTGCCGGATTTTTTACTTCCAGCAGCCGGAAAAATAATTTCTATGTTCTCCGTGAAACTTTCCGCCGTATGGTCTGGCGGTCGTAATTATTCATGCTCTTTCGCACCATCTCGGAATCCGTAAGTGAGGTTTCCGAAACGCTGCCGCCCCTCGCTTCCTTTTCCCAGAACCAGCACGACGGTCTTCTCTCCCGCGTCCTGAATTGCCCGGTGAATCGCCAGCGCCCGGTCCTCAATGCACTCGCAGGGACAGCCCACCATCTCCACATAATGACCGGTCTCCTCGGAAATCCTGGTCACAGATTCCGTCCCCGGATCATCCGTGGTCAGATAGACCCTGTTTGAAAAAAGACCGGAGACCAGCCCCAGATCCCTCCGGCGGTTCAATGCCTTGTCCCCCGGACAGCCAAAAACCGTATAGATCTCATAACCCGGATATTCCTTGTATACCGAATCATAAAGCTTCTCAAAACTCAGACGGTTGTGTGCGTAATCCACGATGGCCACCAGATTCCGGTCCTTGCTCTCAAACTCTTCCATCCGTCCCTTCACCTGCACATTGGCCAGAGCCTCCTTCATGGAGTCCACATCCACCCCGTAGGCATAAGCCGCCGTGATGGCAGCCAGCGCATTTTCCACATTGAAAAGGCCGTGCATCCGGAGATTGAACTTCTCATGGAACCGGTCGCAGCGCACCCAGAAGGAAATCCTTCCCCCGTGCATCTCGATATCGTGCCCCCAGATATCCGGCGCTCCCGTGGTTCCGAAGGTCAGCACCTTCTCCGCAATCTGAGAGGCAGAAAGGATTCTCTCTTTCTCTGCGCTGTCCAGATTCACGCAGGCCACCTTCGTCTGCTTGAAAAGAGAAAGCTTCGAGGTAAAATAATCCTCGAAATTTTCATGCTCGCAGGGACTGATGTGATCCTCGGAGATGTTGAGGAAGATCCCCACATCAAATTTCAGCCCCCGTACTCTCTTATATTTCAGCGCCTGGCTGGAGACCTCCATCGTCAGATAACGGATGCTCTCGTCCGCACAGTTCCGGATATGGCGGTGGATTTCCATAGCCTCCGGCGTAGTCATCTTCGCCGGTACCAGTTCTTTTCCGTCGTAGATATCCACGGAGGAAAGGATGCCTGTCTCCTTCCCCTGCTGCTTCTTCTCCCAGACATCCAGGATCGCCTTAATATAATAGGAAGTGGTCGTCTTTCCCTTGGTTCCCGTGACGCCGGTGAGATGAAGCGGCAGCGGCTCCGTCCGGTAGAAAATGGACGCCAGCACCGGCATGGCCTTCCGGATATCTTTCACCTGAATCCAGGCGGTCTCTTCCGAAAGCTCGTACCGCTTCTCGCTCACATAACAGATACAGCCCCGCTCCAGGGCCTCCTTTAAATACTCCACCCGGAAGTTTTTCCCTTTGCATACAAAGATCCCGCCGGAAACCACCTCCTTGGAATCAAAGGTCACCCCCCTGACCTCCGCCTCTTCTTCTCCATCTATACAAAAAGCCGCCGTCATATCGGCGCTTTCCAATTTCTCCAGATATTCCTTCAACTGTTCCATTCTTTATCCTGCCCCTCATATATTTGTGTAACCGGTAATCCAGCAGAATTTCCTGTTACATGAAAAAGCAACAGCTCTGACGCGAACTGCTACCGTAAAGCCTAACAGAATTATAGCTGTTGTGGCTCACAAAAGTATACAAGATTTTGTAATCAAAATGTAAACTTACTACCTCTGCAAAATGCTCCGGAGATCTTTTTCCCTGAGATTTCCCAGTTTTTCCAGGCCTGCGGGAGAATTGTATACATTCCCTTCTGCGGAAACCCGGTAAACCTCCGCCTTTTCAAAGGGCTGCCCCAAGAAATGTCCGCTTCTGGATAGTGTATACAATACCATATCGTGATAGTCCTTCCAGAGCTCCTTTAAGTTCTCCTTCACCTCTTCTTTTTCCTCTTCCGTCAGGCGAAGGCTTCCGTCCCAGGCCGGATTTCCCACGCCATGACCCGCGCCGTGGCCGTCTGCCTCATCCCGGACGAGATAGAGGACGCCGTTGCATTTTCTCCGGTTCAGTCCATCCAGGAAGCCTCTGGTGAGAACACGGTTTTTGTTCTCTCCTGTCAGGGTAACGCTGGTTCCATATACAATATCCCGACGGCTCAGAGCATCCATGGAATACATAAGGCTCTCATAAAGATAGGAACTCTTTCCCATTTTCTCCAGGTTGATATCCGAGCAGGCATCAAGACAGAGCATGGGAACCAGATTCCGGTGATCGCTGAAAAACTGATCATATTCTTCATTCAGAAGCGTTCCCTTCGTGAAAACCAGAAACCAGCTGTTCTGATACCGGGCCGCCCGCTCCAGGATCTCCCTCTCCATCAGCGGCTCTCCACCGGTGAGAAAGAAAAAGCGGATACCCAGCTTTTCCGCCTCCCGGAACAGAACATCCCACTCGTTTACCGTCATGAGCTCTTCCTGATGTTTCGTATGAATATAGCCGTTCTCACAACCTGGACAGTACAGATTACAATGGACCGAAATATCTGCCTGCAGAAATACCGGAACATGAATCCCGGCTTCCCTTGCCTTCAGACGCCTTCCAGCTGCCTGGGCCCCGGAAATTTTCAGGTATGAATAAAGATCAAAAATTTCTCTCATACAAAACACCCTCTTTCGCCTTTTTTCGACTGGTACTTTTTGCATTTATTATAGCTTATTTGTGAAAGATGTCCAGTATTTTTTAATTTTTCCGTCAAATTGACAAAAGCGGCTCATGTATCTATGAACCGCCCTTGCATTTTAAGCTTATTTATTTTTCAGCGCTTCCATCTCTTCCTGCACCTGTTTCAGATTTTCACGGATGGACAGGCTCTGGGGACAGACTTTTTCGCATTTTCCACAGGCTTTGCACTTATCGGCCCGCTCTGCTTCCGGCAGATACTTGAAATAATTCTGTCTGGTGATCTCCTCATTTCCGTACATGGCAAGGTCGTTCCAGATCCGGAAGTTCTTCGGAATATTAACGCCATGCGGGCAGGGCATACAGTAAGCGCATCCCGTACAGCCATTCTTCGTTCTGGCCTTGATGGCAGCGGCAACTCCCTCCACGATTTTCTTTTCCTTCTCAGTCAGAGGCTCAAAATTGCCGAAAGTTTTCAGGTTGTCCTCCACCTGCTCCATCGTGGACATACCGCTTAATACCACATGGACGTCCGGATGGGATGCCACCCAGCGAAGGGCCCAGGAAGAAGTGCTGGCCTCCGGTCTTGCCGCCTTGAATGGAGCTTCTACTTCCTCGGGAAGGGCTGCCAGGGAACCGCCTTTGACCGGCTCCATGATTACCAGGGGAACACCCAGCTTCTCAGCCAGCGCATAGCCCTTATCGCCTGCCTGAATGTCACGGTCTATGTAGTTGTACTGAATCTGGCAGAAATCCCAGGGACGGCTCGTCAGAATCTCCTCAAAGACTTCATAATTATCGTGGAAGGAAAAGCCGATATAACGGATCTTTCCGGCCTCACGCATGGACTCCACGAAAGGAAGCACATCCAGCTCTTTTACCTTTTCCCAGGCTTCCTTGTCCAGGGCATGCAGAAGATAAAAATCCACATGATCCACAGCCAGGCGCTCCAGCTGCTCGTCAAAAATTCTCTTTACATCCTCTTTTTTCTCCAGCTTCCAGATCGGAAGTTTTGTGGCCAGATAGAAGGAATCCCGGTCATATTTTTTCAGTACCTTACCCACAAAAGGCTCGCTGTCTCCATTGTGATACGGGTAAGCCGTATCGATATAGGTAACGCCGGCCTTGATGGCTGTATCCAGCATTTTCTCTGCTTCCGGCTCATCGATCTTTCCATCCGGTGTCTGTGGAAAACGCATGCATCCAAAACCTAAAAGTGACGTAGAAATCCCCAGTTTTTCAAATTTGCTGTACTCCATTTTTCTACCTCCATTGATATGTTCAGACTTTGTCTGTACTTACCAGTATAGCAGTTTTTTTCTCATTTGCAAGCGGGCACTCCGACCTTTCCTCGGCCCGGAAACCGTCTTTTTGTCCCTCCTTTCTTGCTTCTCCCCCATCAGGATGATATGATTAAAAAAAGCCCATTCGGCAGAAAGAAGGTACCTATGAAAAAATTTCTGATTTACATCTCCGCCCTCTCCCTTCTGGGCTCTCTTCCCGTCTCCGCCAATGATGAGACGGACGAAACCTGGGCCGTCTACTGGTATCTCTGCGGCAGCGACCTGGAAAGCCAGTACGGCTGTGCCACAGAGGATCTCTCCGAGATGCTGGAGGTCTCTCTCCCGGAAAATGTCACCGTTGTCGTTGAGACCGGTGGCGCCACGGAATGGCAGAATGAAACCGTCGATCCCTCTTGCCTGGAGCGCTATGTCTACCAGGACGAGGAGCTGAGTTTTGTGGATTCCGTCCCTTCCGCCAGCATGGGGGAGGCTTCCACCCTGGCCGATTTTCTTGACTTCTGCTCCACCAATTATCCCGCGGATCACACAGCTGTGATCTTCTGGGATCACGGTTCCGGCAGCGCTTCCGGCGTCTCCTTCGATGAGATCTACGATTACGACTCTCTGACCCTGGATGAGATCTACAACGCTTTTGCCTCCGTCTACGAGCTCTCAGAGGAAAATCCTCCCCTCGACCTCGTGGGCTTTGACGCCTGCCTCATGGCCACCGTTGACACAGCCTCCATGCTCTCCGACGTGGCTTCCTACATGGTTGCCAGCGAAGAGACCGAGCCTGGAAACGGCTGGTACTATACCGGCTGGCTGGGCGCTCTTGCTGAAGATCCTTCCATGGACGGTGCAACACTTGGTACCGCTATCTGCGATTCTTTCCAGGAGGGCTGTGAGATCTACGGAACAGACGATGAGATCACGCTCTCGGTCATCGACCTTTCCCAGATCAGCCCCCTTCTGGTGGCTTACGACAATCTCGGAAGGGAAGCCCTCTCCTACGCCTGCGCCGATCCGATCTTTTTCTCCGAGTTTGGCAGAAGCGCCCTCCAGTCGGAAAATTACGGCGGAAATACGGAGGATCAGGGCTACACCAATATGGTGGACTTAGGCGACCTGGTAAACAACAGCGCCGCACTTTTCACCGATACGGGCGCGGACGTACTCTCCGCCCTGGAGGACTGCGTTGTATACAAGGTCAATGGCCCCTACCGGGAAAAATCCTCCGGCCTTTCCTGCTACTATTCCTACAGTGGAAATACCGACGATTTCATTCAGTACGCTTCCGTCAGCGCCAGCGACGCTTTCCGCTATCTCTACAGCTACGAGCTCAGCGGCAGCCTCGATGAGGATGGCATCGCCTATGTAAGCGAGATGGGCTACGGGGAACTCCCGGAAATCCCCTCCCTGGCCGAAGATGGCTCCGGCGATTATCCCCTCACTTTAAATGACGAGGGCTATGCAGTCATGGAACTAGATGCAGACACGGCCAACCTCTTAAAGGGCGTCTATTTCCAGCTGGCCTACATGGATGTGGAGGACGATATTCTTCTCTATCTCGGCCGTGACAACGATATTGACATGGACTGGGAAAACGGCGTCTTCACGGACAATTTCCGCGGCGTCTGGGGCTCCATTGACGGCAATCTCTGCTACATGGAGATCGTCTATGAGGGCGACGATTACAATCTCTACAGTGTTCCCGTGAAGCTCAACGGCGAGGACTACCATCTCCGGGTTGTTTACGATTATAGTGCGGAGGAATTTACCATCCTCGGTGCCAGAAAAGGCATCGAGGACAACGGCATGTCCGACCGGAATCTGATTCAGCTTCAGCCCGGCGATGAGCTCACCACGATCCATTACGCCTCCACGATCTCCGGGGATGACGATTTTACCCCGGTGGAAATCGACACCTTCACCGTCACTGAGAATACAACCTTTGAGGAGACCGAGATGGGCGACGGCCAGTTCCTCATGCTTTTCGAAATGGTGGACCTGAAAAATGAATCCGTCTACTCCGATCCGATCATCTTCACCGTCACCAACGGCGAGATTGAAGCGGAACTGTAATTCGAGCCCCTTTTGCAGGCAGCTGCTTTCTTTTCCGGAAGCGGCTGCCTGTTTCTCTTTGTTATGCCTTGCAATCCTATTTGCTTCATGATACACTGGGCGTGCTGCTTTTTACAGTATTTTTATCTGAAGGAGAATATCTATGACTTCAACCGCATCAGCCAAAAAGGATTCTGCCGGGGGCCTTTTTGCCAGATATGTCTCCCAGAATATCCTGGGAATGCTCGGATTATCTGCCTATGTGCTGGCAGATACTTTTTTCATCTCCCTGGCCCAGGGTGCGGACGGTATCACCGCCCTGAACCTGATTCTGCCTCTCTACAGCCTGATCTTCGCTATCGGATCGATGATCGGCGTAGGTTCCGCCACCCGTTTTAAAATTTATCGCGCCAGAGGAGATCAGGAAGCGGATTACTATTTTTCCAACGCCATCATTTTTGCCGTGATCTTCGGCCTGATCTTTTCTCTCGCCGGCCTCTTTTTCCCGGGCCCCATCGTAAGGCTTCTGGGAGGCACGGAGGACATTGTGGCCATTGGTATACCGTATACAAGAATTTTTATGCTTTTCGGACCCTTTTTCATGATGAACTACATCTGCAATGCCTTCGTCCGGAACGACGGAAATCCGTCCCTTGCCATGACAGCCACTTTTTCCAGCAGTATCTTCAATATCGTCATGGACTATGTTCTGATGTTCCCACTGAAAATGGGAATGCCCGGCGCGGCTCTGGCCACGGCCTTCTCTCCAATCGTGGGAATCGGTATCTGCTGTATCCATCTTTTTTCCAAAAAGAACTCCGTCCGTTTCCGTCTGCAGCTTCCTTCGCTTCGACGTCTCGGCCGGGCCTGCCAGCTGGGTGTAGCGGCTTTTATGGGTGAGATTTCCTCCGGTGTGACCACCATGGTCTTCAATTTCCTGATTCTCGGGCTCACCGGAAATACCGGCATCGCTGCCTATGGCGTCGTCGCCAACGTGGCTCTGGTGGCCACAGCGGTCTTCAACGGTATCTCCCAGGGGTCCCAGCCCCTTCTCAGTGATTATTATGGAAAAAATGACGGCAAATCCGTACAGAAGATTCTCCGCCTTTCCATCATCACCGGAATCGCCGCGGCTGTCCTCATCATCCTTGTCACAAACCTGATTCCGGATGTAATTGTCGCCGTCTTCAACAGCGAGAACAACGCAGAAATGGCTTCCTATGCGGTCTTCGGCGTCCAGCTCTATTTCACTGGCTTTCTCTTCGCCGGCTTTAACATCATCGGCACTGGTTTCTTAAGCGCCACGGAAAGTGCTGCCTGGGCCTTCATCACCTCTGTGCTCCGTGGTTTTGTGGCCATCAGCCTCTGTGCACTGCTCCTCTCCGCCCTCTTTGGCATGACCGGCGTCTGGCTGGCCTTCCCGGTGGCCGAGTTCATCACCGCCGTTCTCATGGTGATCGCCATCGCGCAGAACGTCCGGAAAATGCGGACTAAATAAGATTGCAATTAAAAACGCAGACTTCTCTTTTTATCGAGAATCTGCGTTTTTTTGCGAGCACAAGCCACGTAGCCATGTTTACATGGATATTTGGAGACTGCCGCGAAATCAAATGCTCCGTTGCTTGCAACGGGGTGTTTGATTTTGTTTACCGTCTGCGGGGCCGTCTTTTAAAAAGCCCTGCAAACAGAAGAGCCAGAACCAGGACTCCCAGAGAAATCGCGAACCAGATGAAATTCGCAGAAATGCCGGTCGAGGTCTCTTCCCCCATACCGCCTGGCATGTTGCCGGGAACAAAATTGTCATTCCCGTTTCCGTTACCATTGCTGCCCATGGGCTCACCCCCGTTCTGATCAAAGTTTCCCGGGGCAGCGGGCATGTTGGCGTTGTCCTGAGAGGTGGTCTGAGTGGAAGTGGACTCAGATTCAGACTCCTGCGTCGTGGTCTTCTTGCCTGCCACTTCCTGATCCGCCGTCTGGGCCGAAGTGTTTTCCGGCACAGTATCCTGCTCTAAGGTCTGCTCTGAAGCAGTTTGCGGCAGTGATTCTTGAATCATCTGATGCTCCACAGCTTTTGTCTCTGCTTCTGTCTCCTCTGTTGTTGTGCCTGCTTTCGTTTCCTGCATTTTTGTATCTTCTTTCACATCTGCACTGTCTTTTTCCGCTGTACCCGCTACCGTCTGCATCAGCGCAGTTTCCGTACTGACATTGTTTTCTTCAATTGCTTCCGTTTCTGCAGCTTCTGCATTTTCCGTCTCTTTATTTTCTTCTGATTTGCTTTCACTCTTCTGGTCCGTACTGCCCGGCGTTCCACCACCAGGCATCTGCGCCATATTGCCCGGTGCTCCGCCCTCGCCCATATCCGGCATCTCACCCTTTTTCCTGTCCGGCGGGCCTCCCTGCGGCATGTTATCAGGCATTTCCCCGTCTCCCGTACCCGCAAAAGCTTCTCTGGCGTCATCGCCTCCCGGAGCGCCGCCTCCATTGTTCATGGTGCCCATAACGCTTAAGTCCACGTCAGAAGCATCAATGAGCGTCGTCGCACTCCTCTGCTCCTCCTCCGTAGTGGGAATCATACCATTCAGCTGACCCTCAATGGATTCCCCGCGAAGCTTCACCACCGTACAGAGCATCTCAGCCGCTGCCTCATACTCCTCATAGGTATAGAACGCTGTCGAATCACTCTCCACGAGAGAGTCGATCCGGCTTCTGGTCCGGTTATAAAAAGTCTCAAACCCACCGCCATTGATATACTCATCCACCAGCTGCTGAAGGCAGGAAAGATATTTCTCATGATACTCCTCATTTTCCATCAGAGTATCAAAGAACGTAGTCCCTGAAAAAGCATTGTCGATGGGACTGTTTATCACAGAGGAAGCATCATTTCCCATTCCCATGCCACCAAAAGCCAGATTGTAATCCCAGGGGATCAGATTCAGCTTTCCGCCGGACTCATAGAGATAATAATTGTGCGCCATATTCCCGGAAAGGCTGTCATCGTTGACGGAGAAAATATGTACTGCCATATATTTCAGAAGGTTATCGATATCCATATAGTTTTCCAGATCCGTTCCCTCCGAAATATTTTTCAGGGCCTTCACCACCCTCTCGTGGTCCTTTTTTCCGCTCTCTGTGATCTCACCGTCCCAGATCGTCTCGTAACTGTCCAGTTCATCGTCTGTATAGTTCAGATCCGCACCGCCGCTTCTGGACTGAGGACTGCCACCTCCGTTCCCCATCTCCATGCCTTCCGGCTTGTAGAGTTCTCCCTTTGCCGCTCCGTAATTCCGAAGCAGGAAGCTGTCCTCCACGCCCTCCAGGGCCAGATAACAGCCCCAGTACTCGCCGTTGACGGAAACGCCCGCGTAATTATAAAGTGAAGCGTCCGCCCCCAGATACTGGAACATATCGTAGATCAGGGCTTCCTTCATGCTCGTGGCATCCGCATAGTTGTTGTTCAGAATCAGCTTATCGAGGCCATAGCAGGTCTGACCTTCCACATAATGGTCAAATTCCAACTTGAAGCTGTAGCGGTCCGTCGTGGGATCGTTGGCAATGGAAGAAAGGCTGGTATTTCCTTTCGGCCGGATTCCTACATTGTAAAAAGTCTTTCCGTTGACTTCCACGTTACAGGAATAATATTCCTCCTCCATGGTGTTTTCCAGCATCTCATCCCAGTCGTCCGAATCCATGAGAATATTTACCTGCATGACCTCATCCGTGTTAAAAAGCGCCGTCTCATATTCCATGGAGACGCCGGTCTCACCGGCCAGGGCCTTTATCTGTTCTGGGCAGGCCACCGCCGCCAGACACAGACAAACAGCCACAGCCATGACCAGTGCGATCCACTTCGGCGTATGTCTGTGTGTGATCATACCCTTTCCTCCATCATCCCATATATTCTCCGTTGTAACTTACGAGTGTGGCATTTCCCACGCCCTCAAGCTCCGTAATCCGGTTTACAAAAGCTGTCTCCGCATCCTTCGTCCGAAGTTCCGCCGTAAATTCGATGCCTGCCGCATTGACTGTCTTGGATTTCACGGTGTAATATTCCACAACCTTCGCAAGAATCTCCGTAATTCTCTGCTCTGCCGCCTCATCCTTGCAGCTCACCACCAGAATGTAGGGCTGTTTCCGGATTTTCCGGTTGGCAAAAAGAAGCAGGATCACACCGATGAGTGCGGAACCGATGATCGCCAGCGGAATCATTCCTGCGCCGATGACAATTCCGACGGCCAGAGACCAGAAAAGAAAGACGATCTCCACCGGCTCTTTGATCGCTGTTCGGAAACGGACAATAGAAAGAGCGCCGACCATACCGAGGGACAATACCACGTTTGACGTTACTGCCATAATCACCAGCGTCGTCACCAGTGAAAGGCCCACGAGAGTCAACGCAAAGCCATCGGAGTAAAGAACTCCTGTCAGCGTCTTTTTATAGATCATAAAGATAAAAAGGCCCACCAGCAGGGCCGCTGCCAGCCCGATGCAGGTGTCCAGAAGTGAAAATTCTGTCACATTCTCCAGAAAACTGGATTTGAAAATATCTTGAAAGCTCATTGATTGATTCCTCCTGATTACTATGTATTTTCTCAACTATTCAGAAACCGCTGCATATTTTTTGCCCCAAACCTCTCGCTCACGCCTGCAGCGCATCCTCATCCGAATTTCCGACAGGCTCCGTACTTGGAAAAAGCCTGCTGACGGATTCCCTCTGTCTGCAGAAGGCAGGAGATAATCTCCGGAAGAAACTCATCGAATTTCACTTCCAGAATCATATCTCCCGGCACCTCCTCCGTCTCAATATCCCGCACCTGATTTTCCAGAAAATCTCGGTGAAACAACGTGGTCCGGATATTGGAGTCAAAAGTCACACGCACATTTCCGGCCGCATAGACGTAAGGTTCTCTCTTATAGGAAACCAGAACCCTGGGCCGCAGCTGCTGGCTCTTCATTTTGCAGTAAAGCTCCCGTACCAGCTCCTCCGAATGCCCCAGCATCCAGCCCGTATCCCCGGAAAGAAGCGCCCGGCACTCTGCCTCTGTGATCTCCGCATCTTTCTTCATACAGAGGCTGTTGTGCTTGATCTTCTTTTCCAGCGTAATAAGAGAAAACCGGTCATTATAATAACGAATACGAAATTTCTCCCGTTTCTGGATCCCGTCAACCTTCTCCCGAAGGGCTTTATCATAGACGTTATCAAAATAAATGCTACGGATCTGATAAGTCCCATCCGCTCCCGCATGAGGGTCCGGACGCATCACCGAGCGCAGCCTCTTGCGAATCGCCAGATATTCTGAAAAATGGATCTTGTATTTCAATTCATGTCTGTACTTTCCATCCAGCTCCATTTCTTTCTCCTCTCCATAGTTTTTCTTTCTATTCTATGGGTTTTTCCCAAAATCCAGCTTAAAAAAATTGTGAAGACTTTTTGAAAAATGACCAATATCCATTTTATTTCGCTTTTTAGACACAATTTCCCTTTAAAATATAGTTAGAAAAAACACAGGAGTAGTGATGTTATGCGAATTTTACTGATTGAAAATGATTTCTCCCTCGGCAGAAAACTCAAGAATCTGCTGGAAAAGAACCGCTACACCGTGGATGTGGCCACTGTCCCCGGCGATGCACTTTGTTATGGCCCTTCTTCTCCCTTTCATCTCATTATCTTTGGAGTATCTTCCACGGTCCCGGACAAACATTCTCTGTCCACCCTGACAGAACTTCGTCAAAACCGCATAGCAACTCCCGTTCTCTATCTTTGCAGCACGGACGCCATTGAAGAACGGATCCAGGCCCTCAATACCGGCGCCGATGACTGCCTCCCGAAAAGCTTTGCCCCCAGCGAATTTCTCGCTCGTGTCCGGGCCTTAGGGCGACGGAGCAGCTCCTACATTCCCGAACTTCTGACCCTCAAAAACACGACGCTGGACTGCTCACAATACCTGCTCTCTGCCTCCGAGAGCCAGATCCGCCTCAACAACAAGGAATTTCAGCTGATGGAATTATTTTTCCGCTATCCCAATAAAATCTTTTCTCCGGAGCATCTCATGGAGACCTTCTGGGTTATGGATTCCAACGCGGATATCAATGTGATCTGGACCTACATCAGTTTCCTCAGAAAAAAATTAAAAGAAATCAATTCTCAGGTACAGATCCGCACCATCCGCGGAGCCGGTTACTCCCTCGAAAAAGCATAAAAGGAAAAAAGCAGGAAATGACGAAACCTCATAGGTCTCATCATTTCCTGCTTCTTTATTTCCCGATTTTGTCTGCATTTTCCTCATCGCCATAAGAAAAAGCTCTTGAAATATCAAGAGCTTTTCAAAGGCGCAGACCGGATTTGAACCGGTGCGTACTGGTGTTGCAGACCATTGCCTTACCACTTGGCTACTGCGCCATACTCCCCGAGTTGGGCTCGAACCAACAACCCTTCGGTTAACAGCCGAATGCTCTGCCATTGAGCTATCGAGGATTATCTAAAGGTATCTACCTTTTAGGTATGTACCTTCAAAACCACACACAGAAATGTTTTTGTTTCTTTCCATCCGATTTTCTTCTACCCAGACTGCCTTGTGGAAGTTCTGCTCGCTTCGCTTACAGAACAACCTCGGCTTTGGTTAAGCCTTCGACCTATTAGTATCAGTCAGCTCCATGCATTACTGCACTTCCACCTCTGACCTATCTACC
>OHAC01002909.1_pt1 | contig 12846 bp, 12 predicted proteins | sample 1577051 | NCBI WGS metagenome assembly OHAC01 (sample SAMEA3541499, study PRJEB24748) | human gut metagenome | biome: human gut; feature: human-associated habitat; material: faeces | place: China | collected 2012 | reverse complement strand
TGCGGGAAGGGTGTGACCTGTCATAAACAGGAAGATCACAGCGACCAGGGAACCGTAGAACACCAGTCCTGCCACAGCATTCTGGTCAAACCAGATGCCTTCCACATCTTTCATGCGAACGGCATTAATAATATGGAAGATCATTGTAATCAGAATCAGGAACATACCGAAAGCGATTGCAACGACAAATACTGTATTTAACGTACCAAGGAACGGCAGATTGGACATCGCCTCCACCGGACGCAGCCAGAGCGCGGGGATCACATCTTCAAAACCGAAGATGCTGCCGAACATCAGACCGAAGAAAGTGGAGAAAATACCTGCAGTACCGATGATGGCCGCCAGATCCATCTTCTTAAACTTATACAGAAGAAATCCACCGATCACCAGGCAGACTCCCTGACCGGCATCACCGAACATCGCACCGAAGATAAACATATAGGTCAGTGCCACGAAGACCGTAGGATCCATCTCGTGATAGGACGGCAGACCGTACATTTTCACAAACATCTCAAAAGGACGGAAGATCTTCGGATTCTTTAACTTGGTCGGCGGCTTACTCATGATGTTTCCATGATCTTCCTCCACGAAGCAGAAGGTCTTATCATCCTCTTCCAGTTCCTTGCGGAAAGCCTTCGCATCTGTCTCGCTCATCCAGCCGCACAAAATATAAAAGGTGTGGTCCTTATCCTTTGTGCAGGCGGCAAGGCGGCGCACATCGAAATTTCTGGAATAGGTTTCCAGCTTCCGGCAAGCGGCTCTAAGGCTGTCTGCCTGTGCAGCCAGCACCTTCTGAAACTGCTCATCGATCCCGCGGATCTCTTCATAGACTCCGGAAAGCTGATGCTCCAGTTCATGGGTCGCATCCACCGGGGTTCCCTCATACTCGTCCGGCAGGAAAAACCGTTCAAAATGTAGCGATGCGTAAATTGCATCGATCTTATCGCAGAGCGGCTCCGGCACAAAATACACCAGCCACACATACTCTGCATCTTCCTGACATTTGTGCACCACCGTATCGATGGTATCGTACACATAATCCATGAATTTGTTGTAATATTCATGCGTCATGCGTCCAAACCGGAATTTGATATATTGAAAATGTAAAATGTCCTTCAGGTCATAATTCAGATCCGTAAACGGGATCACCCGGTCCATGGACTGCTCCATGTCCGATGCCTGCTTCTCCAGTGCTTCCTTCTTTGTCCGAAGTGACTTTAACTGCTCATCCAGGCTGTGGATCGTGTTAACGGCATCTTTTACGGAAAGTTTTTGTGTCACATTTGTCCCGGTTCCGGCCGTTCCATCAATCTCCTTCATCAGCGTTTCTGCTGTCTGCAGCTCCGCTTTGTAAGGATTAATCTCCAGATACGGCCTGAGGCTTGCCACCGTCTTAAGCTCCGACAGGGCGTTTTCCAGCTGGATCTCATATTTTGAGAGATACTGCTCCACCACCCGGTCAATATCATCCTTCGGACCTGTGATACTCAAAAACTTCATTTTTTCTATCACAAGTAATTCCTCCTGTCTGCAGCGTTCTGCTCCGTTTTCGGTCGCAATTTCCAAATACTCCCTCCGAAATTGCACCCCAAAGCTTCCCACTGCGTTCCTTTATTGTTTTGCTATCAGCCCCATGATCTCCGGCGCGGAAATTCCATACCGGATTCCCTCTAACGCCGTGACGATCTTTCGCATCTCCTGTTCCTTAAAATACAGATACGAATCCAGCACCGCCGGAGAATGCGGATAGCGGCGCCCGGTCTTGCCATAAATCTGATCTAAAATCTGTTTTGATAAAAGCTGGACATCCGGCATCTGACCGGTCTGCTCTGTCTCCAGTTTTCCATACGGAGTTTCCTTTAATACGGCAAAAAACTTCGCATCATCCTCCGCCTCGACTAACTGCTTTACCGTCTCTGCACGCAGCCGGTAATGGACTGGGATCAGTAAGGCATAAATCTGCGCCGGGGAAAGCCGGTAAAAGCTCCGCGCCCGGAAGATCCACTGGATATTTAAAATATCCAGGCGGCTTCCATAGCATGCATCCAGGATTTTCCGCTCCGCTTTGCTCAAAATCTTGGTCCGTGCTTTCCAGAGAGACTGAAAATAAAATAGATCCAGCTGCAGCTCACAGTCAAACAGACTGTTCTGTTCCTTATCAAGCAGCTGCCTTAACAGATCCCCGTATGCGCTCTTCCCCAGTGCATCGGTAAACTCTGCAAGATTTTTTGCCTTACAAAGTGCTTCGAGATCCAGATTAGAATGCTTCTCAAAAAAATCCTGGAACACCGACAGATCCGGCTGTCCTTCCCTGCCGCCCAGCATATGCCGCAGAAGCTTCTTGATCACTTCCACCTCATAATGCCGGAAGTAAAGATCCAGGAATTTCCGCTGCTTCACACTGGAGAAGCGGTAAAGCTTGGTAAAATCGCGGTACTCCGACTGGGTCAGGATCTGTTCAATATACCCCCGGTGCAGCTTCGTATCGTCCAGACCGGCAAACACCTCCGCATAAGCAGGCTGCTGCTTCAGATAATCTGCCGCGCTGCGGACATCCTCCTGCTCTGCCAGCTGGCGAAACTCTTCTGCCGTCAACAAACGGCTTTCCATTGCCCGCACCTTTGTCGTTATCCCGCTGTAGGCCAAAAGCCCCATACGATCACTCCCTTATTAGTTCCTGAAACAGCTTCTTCACATACGTTTCATGATGAAGCTCATAATTTTTTTCCATCCGCACAAGCTGCGCCTCAGCCTGTGCCTTCTGCTCAGACAATTCAGACTTCATCCGGCTTTCCATCTCCTGACGAAGATCCTGCACCTTTTTTTCTGTCTCGGCATCTGCTGTCTGGTCGAACTGCCTTGTTTTTTCTTCCATCTCGGCAGCAAACGCTTTCTTGCGTGCAGCGGCATCATCCATGACGGTCACAGCAGCTTTTTCAATCTCCGATATCCTCTTGATCACGGTATCCATCTTGCTCCTCCTTGTCTTTTTGATTGCACTCATACTCAATATATAAGTATCCATTCTATAGGTATTTTATTATATCTGTCATAAGCGCTCTGCTAACATCATACTCTTTTGCCCAAAAAACTCCATAGTGAAAATGAAAGAATAACATTTTTTTAACGATGTTTTTTTGTCAAAGTGCCGAAATCGCATTGCAAGGCTGTAGAAATCATGTTGTTAAATATATGGTTATTCTTCCTGCAGATACCGGCTTGCCACATACGCCTCCTGCCCGTTGTAGAGGATCACGGCCCAGTCAGCATCGTGGGCGCGCACATATTCCACGGTCACGCCCGCATTCAGCTGACCAATCCGCTCCGAAGAGGTACTTGGCTCCGGACGGACATTCAAAACATCCGTAGTACGGTAAACCGGTCCTGTGCTTTCGGTCTCTTCCGGCACAGCTTCCGTTGTTTCCATGGTTTCCACAGCAGTCGGACCTTCGGTTTCCTTTGTCTGGCGTTCCGGCTTCACAACCTTCACGACCAGAAGCAAAAGGACGATACAGAGCACCGGTACCAGAAGCTTCAACAGATTATAAAGCGAAAAGGAAGCATTCCGGCCTCCCGAACGTCTCCGGCTCCGGGAAGATGCAGCGCTGCTGCTTCGTGTTCCTGCATAAGTTCTGCCTGCGGCAGCTGCGTTTCCTTTACCGTTTCGTGCTGTTCCAGAAGAATTCCCCGTATTTGCACGGCCAGTCCCCGCCGTACCCTTTCGTGCAGTGCCAGTATAAGACTGACTGGAAGATTTCTGCGCCACTGCCGGTCTTGTGAGCGGTTTTGCGCCTTTTCTTGCCTTGCGGTATTCATCTGCGAACGTGTACATTTCCTGCGAAAGCATGTGGTACGCCTGGTTCGCGCTGTAAGCATTGGCATCGCCCTCATGAGCCGCTTTGTTGCCGATCATCCGGATCTTGTGATAGTTCTCACACGTGGTCTTGGAGATCCAGCGGTTTTCATAAAGCGCATCGATCATATTTTTTAAATCGCTCTCATCCAGGATGCCCGCCTGATCTGCCAGATTTTTTACCATAAATTCCAGAGTCTGACGTGCTTTCATCATAGAAGCATTGTACTCTCTCTGAACAATCAGCCGTTCTGTATCGTTCACGCCCTGCTGGATCTTCTCCCAGCTGCTGTTTCCACCTGCCATAAAGAACCCTCCTTTGTACACCGTTATTTTTCGTTCCTGCGCACGCATACGTGCCCGGCACCATAACATAATATTTACTACAATTATACTATATCCGGCAAAATTGCGCACGCAAAAAAGCATTGTTTTTCGTATTGTAAGGAAACTGTAAGTTCCTGCAAGACGCAAACAGCAGCAAATTCCCGCCCTAGGCAAACTGCAGCGGGTATGCTATAATAATTCCATTATGAAGAACTACATTGTATTTGACTTAGAATGGAATCAGAGCGCAAATGGAAAAGAAAAATCTATTCCGCATTTCCCCTTTGAAATTATCGAAATCGGGGCTGTAAAACTGAATGAAGCATTTCAGATGACTGACGAATTCCACCGGCTCATCCGCCCACAGGTCTACACACAGATGCATCACGCAATCTCCGAAGTGACCCATATGAATATGAAGGAATTGCAAAAAGATGGCAATCTGTTTCCGGATGCCACTGCGGAGTTTCTTTCCTGGTGTGGGGAGGATGCCGTATTCTGTACCTGGGGAAACATGGATCTGTTAGAACTGCAGCGGAATATGGATTTTTACCACATGGAAAATCCTTTTCCGAAACCACTTTTTTATTATGACGTACAAAAGCTTTACGGGCTTTTCTGCCGCGACAACGCAAGAATTTCCCTGGACTCTGCCGTAGAAGAACAACAGCTTATGGAAGCGCGTCCCTTTCACCGGGCCTTAGACGACGCTTACTACACGGGGAAACTGCTCACCATGCTTGGAAACACGCCAGGACCAGAGACGATTCTGCCATTTTTGTCCGTCGATTATTACCGCCTTCCTTCTAATAGGAAAGAAGAAATCCGCATAACCTTTCCCGGCTACTCCAAATATGTTTCCCGGGTCTTTGACACCAAAGAAGAAGCCATGGCAAGCAAGAACGTCACCGAGATGATGTGCTACCGCTGCGGCCGTATGCTGCGCAAAAAAGTCCGCTGGTTTACACCAAACCAGAAAACCTATTTTGCCCTGGCGCTCTGTCCGGAACATGGATTCCTCAAAGGCAAGATCCGCATGAAAAAAGTAGAGGACGAATCGGTATTCGTAGTAAAAACCTTAAAGCTGACGGACGAAGAAGGCGCACAGGCGATCCTGCAGCGAAAAGAAGATGTCCGCAAAAAACGTGCAGAACGAAACCGTGCAAAACGAAAACAAAAACGCACAAAAAAACTTCCGTGATCTATTCTCAGATTACGGAAGTTTTTTATTGCAGACCATGAAACCGGTTTAATAATGCTTCTTCGGATCGTCCAGAAATGATTTATGTTTTTTCGGTCTGTGTTTTTCTTTCGTCTGCTTTAACGCGGAATCGGAACGTTTCTGCTGAAGCATCATGTCAAATTCCGAGGTCGTCATGCCAATATCCTGCAGACGCTGCTTGCGGCGCTCATAGCGCGCGGAGCGCTCTTCCTCTTCCCGTTTCTCGATCCGGTATTTTGCCGTGAGGAGTCCGGAACCAATGATCGCAGCCACCGCAGCTGCTCCAACAATGATCCAGAATGCCGGAGGAATATTCAGATGGAACCCTGTCTTGCGCTTTCCAAAAGGACTTTGCTTTTCTTCGGCTTCGGAAGATGCCAGCGGATCCGTTTCGGCAAGTGCAAGCGGATCCTGATCAAAAGAAGTCTCTGCCTCCAATCCGCTTTCCGTCTGTGCACTCTGACGGCTTCCTGCTCCCACAGATGCATTGCTTTCCTCTGCCAATCCTGTTTCTGTTTCCGCATTCGTTTCTGCCTGAACGCTTGCAACGGCCTGTTCTGTTTCCTCCGCGGTCTCCTTGTGCAGCAGATAACTTGCCCCAATCTGACGGTCATTATACTGATAGGAAATGCGGGCCACCGCTGCAGACGGGGCAGACTCCGGCAGATCATAACTGATCGAAGACTGGGCTTCCGAAATATCTGCCGTTTTCGGCAGTGTCACATAGCATTCTTTCTGCATATGCAGCACAGACAAGTCCGCCGCCGGAAGTCCGGCAATGGTCATGTCATTTGAGATTGAGGAATACGTGCTGTCCGCATCCGCAATGTTCACTGACTGAAAATTAGCAAATCCAAACTCCAACAGGGCTTTGGTATCACTGTAATGCGTCTGATGACCATTTAAGATCACCGTGATCAGCTTCATTCCGTTTTTTTCCGCACACGTTACCAATGTATTTCCAGCCAGCGTGGTATAACCGGTTTTGCCGCCGATCACGCCTGCATAATACTGCGGCGCATTTTTCTTTAACATACGATGTCCCGGATACACCCGGAATCCGTCCGGATTGTGTCTGGTCGGCGGCAGATCGTAATAAAGACTGGAATCAATGGTGACAAACGTCTCATTCTGAAAAGCGGCCTGCGCGATCAGCGCCATGTCATAAGCCGAGGTATAGTGCTGCGGGTCGTTCAGTCCGCTCGGATTGTTAAAATGACTCTCCTGACATCCCAGTTCCTTTGCCTTGGCATTCATCAAAACTGCAAAATTTTTGATAGAACCGGCAGTATGCTCTGCCAGTGCGTTGGCAACCTCATTCGCCGATTTCAGCAGCATGGCATACAGACAATCCCGCACCGTCATCTTGTCGCCTACGTCCATTCCCGCACTGCTGCTTCCCTGCTCCACACTGTAGATCGCATCATGGGAAAAGGTCACTACATCATCCAGGTTGCAGTGCTCAATGACGATCAGGGCAGTCAGGATCTTGGTGATGCTGGCCGGATAATACACTGCATGTAAGTTTTTTCCATAAAGAACGGCTCCGGAACGGGCATCCATAAGAATGGCGCCTTCCGCTTCCACCGAAACATTCGACGGCCAGTCTGGAGCCGCCAGTGCCGGTGAAGCAGAGATGCCGGTGAGCAAAGTCAGGCATAGTAATAGAGTCAGTATTCGTTTCATTCTGTTTTATCTCCCAAAAAGCCGGGCAAGGATGTGTTTTCCTTGTCCGGCGATATTCTTATAATCTTGGGGCATGCGATCGAAAACCAATTCACAGGCAAACCTGCATCAGATTTGCGTTTTTTTACCCCTTCTATCATTATAATAAAGGATAATGAGACAAATTGCAAATACTGCAAGAACAGATACTCCATAAGTTACGGCAATGCGCGCGGCCGTGTCCATAAAGAATGGCTCCGGAACAATATTGATCAGAAGATCCGTATCCGGATTCAGCAGCCATAAGTCATTATTGAAAAAGATATGATGGAAGATGATAAAATATTTATTGAAATCTGTGGATATGATTGCAGCAAGGATCGCCAGCACTGCGAAAAACAAGGCTGATCCTGCGCAGATCATTTTCGGCAGCACCCGGCGCACATCTGCTTTCAGTGCAAACAGCAGGACCACACAGACTACGATCAACCCAATACTGATCCGGCGAAGAGCAAGTCCACCCAAAAACAAGCCTCTCACATCCTCCATATGGGCAATTTCCCGGTCGTTGAAAAATTCACGGGGCTGCCCGTCCACCACAGTCGGGACATGAAGATCTTCCCGGTTTCCACGCAGATATGCCATCATCTGGTCCGTAACATCCAAAAGATCATTCATTTCCATATGAACATCCTGCAAAACACCATATTTCGCATATTCTTCTTCGTAATAACCCGGAGTCCAGTAAGTAACCGCTTCAATCGAAGTAATCAGTAAGATGATCATCAGCGCAAAGCCACATAAAATGCCAAGCAGATTGTGCAGGATTTTCATTGGAATGTATCCCCTTTCTGAATTTCAGTTCTAATGCTGCCGCAAAATCTATATAGCAAAAAACACCGACCCCGCAGCTCTCTGTCTGCAAAATCAGTGCCTTTATAATGCGCCTTCAGGGACTCGAACCCTGGACAAATAGATTAAGAGTCTACTGCTCTACCAACTGAGCTAAAGGCGCTTATTTAATTTTTTCTGTCCCGCTTGTTTGTTGCTGTCTCAGCGGCACGTTCATTATTCTATCCTAAGTCCCACCAAAAGTCAACACTTTTTTTAAATTTTTTTCAATTTTTTTTCCGGTCGACTTTTGATGGGGCAAAAAGCCTTATTTTATCAGCATTTCCAGCTCTGCCTTACTCTGGACGCCAACGCGTTTTTCCACGGCTTCTCCATTTTTAAACAGAATCAGAGTAGGAATCGAGAATACTTTGTAGGTACGGGCAAGCTCCGGAGCGAAGTCCACATTCAGCTTTCCGACGATCACATCGTCCTGCTCGTTTGCCAGTTCCTCAACTGCCGGTGCCATCATCTTACACGGACCACACCAGTCTGCATAAAAATCTACCAGAACCGGCTTTTCTGATTTTAATACCTCAGCTTCAAAATTCTCAGATGTAAATTTTCTTTCCATATAGTATAGTTCCTCCTTTTCTTCCGCTATATGTTTCCCTGTGTATCTGTCTCGGATGCTATCTGACTCCTGCCATCTGTGTACTGCTGCAATATCCAGGTTTTCGTCTGCATATCGCATGTCAGCATTTCTTGCAGCGGTTCAGCTCCTTTTCCACCTCTTTGAAACACTTGCGCCATTTTAAAATGCGGCGGTTTAAGGCTTCCTTATCGCAGGTAGCACTGCGCAGACAGCGGACCAGTTTTTTCTTGATTGACATATGCATCACCGGTTTCTATGCTGCCGTTCGCGGCAGGCGCACTTAGCAGCGGAATTTTCCACTCAGGAAATTCCTGCCCATGAACAGCAGCATTTCTTTACCGATAGTATATGCAGATCTGACTTATTCACTCACATATCCGGTCCTGACAGCATCTCATTTTTATCGCAGATGCCTGCATCCTGCAGATTCTGCTTTGGTCCACCCGCTTTTGATTCCGCCGCACACGGCATTTCCTGACCTCCAATATGCCAGCAACGGTCAGCATCGCCTAGCGGCTTGCAATCAGCTTGCAGATGGGATTCCCCATTGCAGAAAACTTAGTCTCATACTCGGTCATGACATTGCCCTCAGCCATATCGCTGTGATGAAGGTCTCGGGTAAATGCCTCGATTTTCCATCCTGCCTCCGGAATTGCCTCCAGAGAATAGGTGAACAGATCCTGGTTATCCGTCTTGAATTCCACACAGCCGTCCTTTGCAAGAACCTGGTCATACACCTTCATGAAATCCGGTGAAGTCAGGCGGCGCTTTGCGTGACGGTCCTTTGGCCACGGATCCGAGAAGTTTAAGTAAATCTTTTCGACTTCCCCGGGCGCAAAAATCTCGCCCAGCTCTTTTGCGTCCACACACATGAAATATATATTGGGAATCTCCAGCTCTTCCCGCTTCTGAAGCGCCCGCAACAACACGCTGGAATAACGCTCGATGCCGATGAAATTCGTCTCCGGGTGTTTCTGCGCCAGTTCCATGATGAACTTGCCTTTTCCCATTCCAACCTCGATCTCGATCGGATTTGCATTGCCAAACAACTCATTAAAATGGCCACGATGCTCTTTCGGCTCCTGAATGACGAAAGGACTGCTCGTAATGGCTTCCTCTGCGCCCCGGATGTGGCGTAATCTCATAATTTTTTCCTCCGTTTATCTGTTACTGGTGATACTTTTCTGAAAACAGTCATAACGTTTTCTCTCGCCTATAACTTATAACTGCTCCGTATCTGCTCTCATTCTATCATTGCACCAGACAGTTTGCAAGGAAAAGCCGCCACAGTTAACTCCGGGAAACGAGCCAAAAAATTTCATTAAAATGAGACGTTTCTCACAGTGTCAGCCATAAAGCGACCTGCTTAGAATGCCTGGTCCAAAATCTTTCCGTCGATAGAAATCGTAACAACCTGCCACGGAATGAACTTTCCGCTGTTCTGCAGCGCCGTCATAGCTGCATGCTGCAGACCGCCGCAGCAAGGAACCTCCATGCGGACAATGGTGACACTCTGGATATCGTTGTTGCGGATGATCTCGGTCAGTTTTTCACTGTAATCCACATCATCCAGCTTCGGACAGCCGATCAGAGCCACCTTGCCTTTTAAGAATTCCTGGTGAAAATTTGCATACGCATAAGCGGTACAGTCAGCTGCAATGAGCAGGCGTGCATGATTAAAGTAAGGTGCACGCACCGGCGCCAGCTTGATCTGTACCGGCCAGTTTGTCAGCTGGGACTGCATGGAACATGGTGCTACTGCCTCATTCTGCGCTGCCTCTGCTGCTTCCTCCGCGTGGTCGATCTGACGCGAACGGCTTCCCGGACAACCGGTGAATGCCGGGGTTTCCTCATGAACGATCTGACGTGCGCGGCTTCCCGGACAACCGGTAGATGCAGATGCTTCCTGAACAGCGCTGCTGTGTGTGTCTGATGCCTGAGTGGCAGCCTGCTCCTGCTTGCGGCGTTCCATATGCGCTTTCACGGCAGCTTCATCGTAGGCAGCCGCCTCCCGCTCTACAAAAGTGATCGCTCCGGTCGGGCAGGTCGGCAGACAGTCGCCAAGTCCATCGCAGTAATCATCACGCAAAAGCTGTGCCTTTCCATCTACAATCCCGATTGCTCCCTCGTGGCAGGCATTGGCACAGATACCGCAGCCGTTGCATTTCTCCTGGTCAATATGAATCACTCTTCGAACCATGTTCTCTTCCTCCTAATAAAAAATCGATATGTGAATATTCTTTTTGTTGTTTTCTTGCTTGTACAGGCAGATTATACTATAATGAGTCTCATAAAGATGTTGTTAGAACAACATTTTCGAGAAGAAAGGAAATGCTATGGATAATCAGTTCCTCGCTCAGACCGTCCTGTTTCGTGGCAGCACCCCAGAACAGGTAAACGAAATGATGAAATGTTTTTACGCAAGGGAAAAACATTTCCAGAAGGGCGAAATCATTTTATATATGGGAGATCTGGTGAAGGACCTCGGAATCGTCCTCTCCGGCAGCGTGACCATCGAACGGGATGACCTTTTGGGGAACCGGAGTATCTTCGGTCATGCCGGACCGGGACAGATCTTTGCGGAAACCTACGCCTGTGTTCCCGGCGAACCGCTCATGGTCAATGTCGTCGCGGACCAGGACTCCGACATTCTGTTTCTGGACATCGGGCGGGTACTGACCACCTGTCAGACCACCTGCAGCCACCACAGCCAGCTGATCCGGAATCTGCTCATGGCATCCGCAAGAAAAAATCTCGGATTGTCCGAACGCATCATGCATACATCTCCAAAATCGATCCGAGGACGCCTGATCTCCTATTTTTCCGCCCAGGCAGCCAGGGAAGGAAGCCGGAATTTTTCCATTCCCTTCAACCGCCAGCAGCTTGCAGATTACCTGGAGGTCGACCGCAGCGCCCTGTCGGCAGAGCTTAGTAAAATGAAAAAAGAAGGACTGCTGGATTTCTGGAAAAACCAGTTTGCATTAAAAACAGATACAGACGAACCATCCCCAAACCAAAAGAAATGACAAAAACATTTTCTAAGATGAGAAAGATACCATGACAGCAAAGAAAGGACCGGTAACACCGACTATGGAAACAACCAAATTATATTATAAAGACAGCCACCAGGACAGCTGCCATGCAACCGTAATGTCCTGCGAATGGAACGAAAAAAAGAACTGCTACGAGGTCATTCTTGACCAGACCGTATTTTTCCCGGAAGGCGGCGGCCAGTATGCCGACACCGGAATCCTTGGAAATGCAAAGGTATTGGATGTCCAGGAAAAGAATGAGCAGATTATCCACTATACCGACAAACCGCTGGAGCCAGAAACCGAAGTTGACGGACATATCAATTACCCGGAGCGCTTTTCCAAAATGCAACAGCACACCGGAGAGCACATCGTCTCCGGTATCGTGCACCGCACATTCGGATATGACAACGTAGGTTTCCATCTCGGACAGGAACTAGTCACCATGGACTTTAACGGGACATTCACCGAAGAAGAATTACAGAACGTCGAGCTAGAGGCAAACGAAGCCGTTGTAAAAAATCTTCCGATTCTGGTCACCTACCCGTCCAGAGAAGAGCTGGAGCAGCTGGAGTACCGCAGCAAAAAAGAGCTGACCGGTCAGGTACGTATTGTTGAAATTCCTGGCTACGATGTCTGCGCCTGCTGCGCACCACATGTAAAGCTGACCGGTGAAGTCGGAATCATCCGCCTGATCGACGCAATCAAATACAAAGGCGGCACCCGTGTGACCATGGTATGCGGCTTCCGCGCCTTGAAAGATTACCGCATGAAAGAAAGTAACATCCGCGAAATCTCCCGCATGCTGTCCGCAAAGCCCGAAGAAAGCGCCCAGGCCGTAAAACGGCTTCAGGACGAAGCAAAATCCTGGAGAGAAAAACTGATCCAGACGCAGAGCCGTGCCATGGAGCAGATTCTGGAAAACCTCCCAGAGCATGTGGAAAACTATCTCGTTTTTAAAAAAGATGTGGACAAAAACGTGGCTCGCCGGTTTGTAGACGAGGGAAAAAGCAAATGCCAGGGCATCTGCGGCATCTTTTTGGGAAATGACGAAGACGGTTACCGCTATATTCTCGGAAGCGAATCCGTAGACTTGAAGGCCTTCTCTAAGACCTTCCATGAAACACTTGGAGGAAAAGGCGGCGGCAAGGGAGAGATAATGCAGGGAACCGTCAACGCATCAGAAGAGACTATACGGAATTATATGAGCCTGTGAAACTTTTTCTGTAAAATAACCATCATAAGGTCCTTCTATGATAAA
>OHAC01002907.1_pt1 | contig 12851 bp, 10 predicted proteins | sample 1577051 | NCBI WGS metagenome assembly OHAC01 (sample SAMEA3541499, study PRJEB24748) | human gut metagenome | biome: human gut; feature: human-associated habitat; material: faeces | place: China | collected 2012 | reverse complement strand
TTACTACTCACCACTTGCAGAAGTGGGAGTCTCAACTCAGACTGAGATGAACAGAGCCATCGAAAAATGCTCCGTTAAGATCCAAGAGAACCACATCATCTCCGAAATGCTTCTTGATCCTGTTTGTAAATGTGGATTTACCGGAACCAGAACCTCCGGCAATCCCGATAATGATACTTTCCATTGCTTTGATTACCTCTGATTTTCTTTTGTAATTCCAAATTCTTCCGGCATAAAACGCGGGCAGATATTCTCGGAAGTACAGATAACAGTGGATGCCAGTCTCGTTCCGATACCACATGCCTCACGCAGTGTTTTTCCATAAGTCAGACCGATGCAGACCCCTGAGAAAAAAGCATCTCCTGCTCCGGTAGTATCTACTACATCTACTTTCAGTGCCGGGTAAACCCCTGCGTCACCTTCCAGTGTTGCATAAACAGCACCAGCTTTGCCCATGGTAACAACCATCTGCGGAATCTTTGCAGAACGGATACGATCCGGCAGAATTGCGCACAGTTCTTCCGGGGTGATATTTTCATAATCCTCAGAAAACAGAATTCCTGCCTCCTGCTGGTTGCACACGAAGCATCCTGTTTTTCGAATAAAATCCCGGCGCTCGATGGCAATGCTCATATTGGAAACCAGTGCATAAACCTTCTTATTATATTTTTCCGCATAAGCGAAAGTCTTTTTTGTTACATCCTGATCCATGTCGATTTCAATGGCAATGCTGTCTGCATTTTTGAAAATCTCATCGCCATGCTCGTCCAAAATCTCAGACATCGGTTTGTGATCCGGGCGCTTGGAAACGGATGCAACCACGTCACCTTTGTGATCAAATACTGCCAGCCATGTTCCCATGCCGTTTTTTACTTTTTTCATATATCTGGTATTGACTTTGTGGCGGTTTAGTTTCTGTATGACATCCTCCCCGATGGAATCGTCATCTACGGCTCCGATGAAAATCGGCTCCAGTTCTACGTTCGCAATATCTTCTGCAACATTTCTACCTACGCCGCCGTGGATCTGCTCGATGGTTCCAAGGTTTCTTCCGTATGGAATATAGGTGGATGTTGAAAATCCTTTGATGTCAATAAATACATCTCCGATAACTACAATTCCCATGTATCTTGCTCCTTTATTTTATCTGTATATTAACTTTATATGTCTCTTGTATCTATATCTTCAATTTATCCTTATCTCAGTCATATTTCGATACATTTTTTATAACAATTACTATCTCTGGCCCTTGTCGTAAGGAATACCTTCTGCCTTCGGTGCTCTCGAATTCTTGGAAAACAGCGCCAGTACCAGAAGGGAAATAATGTACGGCAGCATCTTGTAAAATGTTGCCGGAATATTCAGGGAAGCCAGGAAATCAAATCCGGAATATACGTTAGACAATGCACGAAACAATCCGAACAGTACAGCTGTCAATGCGATCAGATTCGGTTTCCACTGTCCGAAGATCATAACTGCCAGTGCCAGGAATCCAAAACCTGCCACACCGTTTTCAAACTTCCACTCAGAAACACCTGCGGTAATGTACACAATTCCGCCAAGTTCGCCTAAAAATCCTGAAATCAATACACCGATATAACGCATCTTGTACACATTAATTCCCACAGAATCTGCTGCCTGCTGTTCCGCTTTCGCTCTTTTTTCTTCTGCCTTCTGAAATCTGCGGTTCATGCAGTGTTTGAAGAACAGTACAAATCCACAGAAGTAAATAATAATTGCTGCGATCAGATCCGAAATCTGAGAACAGTAAACCATCTTATCAACATATGCGCCACCGCTTGTAATATGCTGAATAAAGAAAGAGGAAAAAATCGCACCAATCGGATGGATACCACCAAGGAACGCTGCTGCGATTCCGTTGAATCCCATGTTTGGAACGGCAGTCTGTGCACAGGACCACTGCTCAATTCCACTTAAATATAAGAATCCAGCGCCAAGCATTGCAAGAAGCAGACACAACCACCACGGTGCATTAAAATGAATGGCAAAATACAGGGCAAAACCTGCGCCCACCGCATACTGACCAGATGCTCCGATGTTAAACAGTCCAACTTTATAGGCAAACAGTACGGAAAGGGTGCACATCAGCAACGGTGCTGATTTTGCCAGCGTACTTCCAAGATCATCTGAAAGTTGATTTTTTTATTATCGTGGCTTACATCCATTCGTGCAACATTCTGTTCAATTTTTCCATATCAAGAGGTTTCGCAATATGCTCATTCATTCCTGCACTCTTTGCAAGTATCACATCCTCCGTAAATGCATTTGCCGTCATTGCAACGATTGGCAACAGCTCACCTTTGTGTTTAGGCAGGGAACGGATAGCTGTAGCCGCCTCATACCCATTCATAATCGGCATCTGCACATCCATAAAGACCAAATCATAATATCCATTTGGATGATCTGCTACCTTATCTACAGCTTCTTTTCCATTTACAGCCGTTTCAATCTCAGCACCTGTCATACCTATGATCTCAGCTGCAACTTCTCTGTTCAGTTCATTATCTTCCACCAAAAGGATTTTCTTTCCTGTATAATCACTTGCAGCGATATTTTTCAGGTAATCTCTTGCATCCTGACTCGGCTTTCCGGATATTATTTTTTGCAGTGCTGCGGTAAGTCTTGAGCGGAACAACGGTTTTGAAATGAATTCATCTACTCCTGCTGCTTTGGCTTCTTCTTCGATTTTTGTATAATCATAGGACGTCAGAACAATGACAGAAACATCAGGTCCTATCTTTTGGCGTATCTGCCTTGTTGTTTCAATTCCATCCATTCCCGGCATCTGCCAGTCAATAATATATACAAAATAATCATTGCCATTCTCATGACGTTTCACCGCACGCTCTACTGCCTCTTTTCCTGACAGTACCCACTCTCCGTCGATTCCAATCTCATTAAGAGTAGCCACTGTTCCTTCACAGCATATCTTATCATCATCCACAACCAGCACGGGCAAATTGACCAGTTCATCAATAGTCTCTGACTTTTCATCTCGCAGACGAAGGAAAATAGTAACGGTAAATCTGCTTCCCTTTCCCATCTTGCTTTCTACCTTAATGTTTCCATTCATCATATTGACGATATTTCTTGTGATTGCCATTCCCAAACCGGTTCCTTGGATTTCGCTGATGCGTTTATCATCTTCACGAGTAAACGGGTCAAACATAACCTTTTGAAATTCCTCGCTCATTCCCATGCCGTTGTCTTGAATCACAAACTCATAGCATCCTATATCCAGGGAAGTGGTAGGCTTTTCCGTAATAGAAAACAGTATCTTGCCGCCATCTGGGGTATATTTGATGGCATTACTCATAATATTGGTAAATATCTGTTGTACTCTTAAACTGTCTCCTCTTACATATTCATGTTCAATTTTGTTGAGCTGTACTTCAAAATTATGATGGTGAGCTTCAATCTCGGAACGTGTCATTGCGATCAAGTTATCTACCAGTTCATCCAGATTAAAGTCTTCTTCCGTCAGTTCGATCTTTCCATTTTCAATGCGTGACATATCCAGTACTTCATTAATCAAACCAAGCAGATGACGACTCGACTTGGTTATTTTTCCAAGGCAATCGATCACACGATCCGGATGATCAATATTTGCTCCGGCAATGGCTGTCATACCAACGATTGCATTCATCGGAGTCCGAATATCATGAGACATATTTGATAAAAATTCTGTCTTTGACCTGTTTGCCTTGTTAGCCGCTTCATAAGCTTCCTTCAAAGCAATCCTCGATTCTATCTCCGCAAGTTTTTCCTGAGTGGTATCCTGTGAGATCAACAGCACCTTTTCAAGTACTCCGTCTTTCCAAGACAAAGGAATGAAAGCCATGCTCTTAAAATTCTTTTCATCTTCCGTACAATATTCCAGCTTATAAATATCATCCATACTTCTAATCATACCACGGATATGGTCTGCTGAAATCACTTTGTCAATCGTTTCATCCTTTGCCACCACTTTATAGCGGGATGCAATCCTCCTGATCAGGTCATGATATGTTCCGTAAGCATCGTATGGTGGCTTTTTTCCGTGCAGACTATAAAACTTATAAGTATCATCTTCCAGATTGCACATAGCAAAACGATTGACCAGACGCATTGTTCCCTGAAGAAGCAGATCCATCGCATCATTCTTACGTGTCAGCTCCAATATGTTTTCCATTTCTTTTCTGGCTTCTGTAATATCCCGGACAAAAATCATTGCATAACGGGAACCGTCATTTTTTTCTCCTCTCATAAGGACATTGCGAACCAAACGTTCCTCACCTTTTATCCGTATTCTGCATTCAAGAGTGATTTCTTTTGAACCTTCACTCAGTTTTTCAACAATAAAATTACGGTTGTAAAAATGAGAAACCGCTTCCTTGTCCTCATCAACAACATAATTATCCAGGTATGCCTGAATCAGTTCATCCCATGTATGGCTCTTTTCAAAAATCTCCAGAAGGGAATCCTCTACTTTTAGTGACTCAAAAGAATTATCCTTTAGATTTACATAATACTCGCAGATGTTTCCCTCTGTATAGGCGCGATGAAATGCCTCATTTCTCTGTGCTTTCATCTCGCTCTGCTTTCTCTTGTCAATATTTATGAATGTACCGACAATAAGACGTACTGTTCCGTCCAGACGTCTGGTTGTCTCGGCATTTGCCCGGAACCATTGATAGGAACCATCTTTCATCTTCAAGCGGTATTCACAGTCATATTTCACACTATCTGTTTTGTCTTGAATTGCTTGCTCTAACAGTGTAAGTGTTGCTTCCTTGTCTTCTGGATGTAACAAATCTGCCCACGATTCCAGTTTATTTGGGAAATCAAGAATGTCATGATACCCAAGCATCGTGCGAAACTCATGACTCCAGTACACTTCCTTAATATTTCCGCTTTTGTCACAATCAAAACGCCACATCGCAGAATGGATCACGTTATTGATCAGTTTCAGATTCTGCTGCATCCAGTCAATCTGAACAGACAATACCCATACCTGCTTTCCATCATCTGCTATGGCATCTTTCTTGCACATACGGACAAATACAGGTGTGCCATCGCTCATCAGCATCTGTCCTTCCCCACACCCTTGAAGACACTGAAACCTGTCGTATTCAAGAAAGGTCTGGTTTTCTCCATAGAAAAGATTTCTCAGAGAACCTGATGTTTTCTTTTGGAATTCTTCAAACGTATATCCCAGATTCTTCAACATGTGTGAACTGACCTGTGTGATTGTAAGATTCTCATCATAATATCCTGTCATGAATCCAACAATATCCAGTTCACTCACTGCATCCTGTACGATTTTTTGACAGTTTTCATTTAACTTTGTATTATCCAGTGAAAAGATATTATTTTCACTTTGCTTTTCTTTATTGAACATTTTCATTCTCCGTATATTCTAAATCCAACAGGGATGTAAGTACTTCCATTAGTTTATTTATATCAAAAGGCTTTGAAAGATGAGCATTCATTCCTGCTTCAGCACAATGTTCTTCATCACTCTTAAAGGCATTGGCAGTCACAGCAATGATCGGAATTTCAGCACTTTCTGAATCCATCTGGCGAATATGCTTTGTAGCATCTATTCCATCCATGACGGGCATCTGCATATCCATGAGAATTGCGTCATATGTTTTTGGCGCTGCTCTGTGAAATTTATCTACACAAATCTTGCCATTTTCTGCCCTTTCACATGTGATTCCATACATTCCAAGCAATTCCTGTTCCACTTCATAGTTTAAATCATTATCTTCTGCCACCAGCAGATGTATCCTTTTAAGCTTATTAAACTTTTTTTCTGGTTTAGCTGATATTTTTTCTTTCACTTCTTTTATATATTCAACATCAAATGAGACAGTAAAGACTGTACCCTCTCCAACAGCACTTTTCGCTGTAATAGTTCCCCCCATAAGTACTGTTAGTTCCTTTACCACAGAGAGTCCCAATCCGCTTCCTCTAACCTGATTCACTCTGGTATCCACAGCCCTTGAAAAACGATCATACATTTTCTCCATGTATTCCTTCGTCATTCCTATTCCGTTATCCTGAATGACAGATACCAAACGAATATAACCTTTTCTGTCACTCTTCTCCTGTTTTACTTCAAAAACAATCTGACCGCCATCTGGCGTATACTTTATCGCATTTGAAAGAAGGTTCATGTAAATTTGTTTCAGGCGGAGTTCATCCAGAATGATTCTGTCATATTCTATATTTTTCAATCTGCATGAGATTTGCTGGTGCTTATCCGGCATCACTTCCTGTATGGTATCCCGGAACTGTGAAAACACCTCAGACACACTCATTTCCTCCATCAAAATATTTAGTTTTCCTTTTTCGATTCGGCTTAAATCCAATACATCGTTAACAATCTGTTGAAGATAGTTGCTTGCAATATCAATCTGATCCAGACCATGACGCACTTTTTCTTTATTGTCGATATTTTCTCTTGCAATTTTCGTAAATCCACGAACTGCATTCATCGGTGTCCGTATGTCGTGAGAAACCTGTGACAGAAAATCAGTTTTTGCTTCGCTTTCTCTTTTTGCACGTTCTGCCATTAGTGCAAGGCTTTCTTCTCTGCGTTTTGTTTCGCTGATTATGCGTGTCACATACAGAACATGAATTGCCCTGCCTTCTTCATTCCTTATTTTTACAATAAAACGTGCTAAATGCCAGTTTCCGTCTTTTGCCTTATACTCTAATGCCGTTGTATCATCATTCTTCAATCTGTCCGCAAGAGTAGACAAATCGAAGAATTTTAAAACCATATCGTAATGTTCCTGACAAACAAAATTATCACAGATTTCCTTCATTTTTTCTGAAGCAAGTCCGACTTTTCCTGTCAAACGATGAATTTCCTGTTCTGCTGATATTTCTTCATACTGATCATTCTCAAGAACAATTCGATACAAAGAAAAATATATTTTCCCAATGGCAGAAACAATACTGTTGCTGATTCTTGATTCTTCCAAGGTTTTTTCTAAAGTCTTCTGTATTTTCTGTTCCTGCTTTATAATATCATCTACATAACGAAACGCTACCATGATACCAAAACTATTCTGGTCTGTTCCGTTTGCCCGAATCGCATGTACTTCAAAATTTTTATGCGTTTTACTATTCGGAAGACTTCTGTAACGAAACGACACCCGTTCTTCTTTCAAAAGTTCTTCTTTTAAAGCATATGTTTCCAGTCTTGCCAGAAAATAATCTCTGTCTTCTTCAATCACATAACTCTCTGCATATGCTTTTAACATTGGCATATATGCAATCATCGTTTTATTGGAGGCTTTTATAAAATTTGCAGCATTTGCACCTGAATCAACCTTTATTACTTCTCCAACACCTGCATCTAAATCTACATAATATACAGATGTATACTCCTGACAGAGCGTGTCGAGAAACATGTTTTTGTGCTCCAGTTCTTTGGTTTTTTGTTTAAGATCCTGTTCTACAAGTGTATTAACCAATGCACTGCCAAGATGTGCTCCGATCAGTTCAAGGAAAAATATAAAATTTTCGTTTTCCTGGATATATGGATTGTCCAGCCCTAAAAAACCAGTCAGGTAGGAGCCATGAAAAAGCGGCAAAACAACCACTGACTTTATCGCCTTCATTTTTAAAAGTTCATATTCCAAAGGCATAGTGTGGCATATGTCCTCTATATTGTTTACGACAACGCTTTCTCCTTGCCTGAACTTTTTCACCCAACATGGCATTTCTTCAAATTTCACATTCTGAAGATTATCTCTTTGAGCTGTAATTCCATCTGCACACCACTCATAGGTATTTGTAAATATCTCTGGTGTATGAACCGTTTCAAAAAGATAAGTTCGATCTGCATTTCCATAATTGCCGAGAACTTCAAGGAGTTTCTGAATTCCTGCTCCAATACTCTCTCTATTATTGGCTTTGTCAATTTCTTTTAAAATCCGCAGAATAGCTCCTTCTCCTGCAAGGATACTGTAGTTCTGCCTGTCAGTCTCCTTTTTTATCATCTTTAATCTCCATTATCTTTTTTACTTAATCTTTCTATTTCTTTTCTCTGTTACTCTATTCAGATAAGCTAAACCATAATAAAAAGCAAAGAAACTACTACTAATTAACCATAGTATCCCTTTGCTATTTCATATGCAACTGGCTGCCATTTTACAGGCCCTATAGCTTTGCGTCACAGACTTTCATCTGTTTTGCTAAAATATATATTTTCTTTTGGAAGCACAATTCGTTTTATTATACCCCACACAAAAGCGTGTCAATTTGCATTTCACACAATAAGTTCATATAAATAGCAAATCCAACATATTCTCATTCTTTAAATTGTTTAAATGGCACAAAAAAGGTACAATCCAAAATATCATTTTTGAACTGTTCCTTATTTTTTTAATCCTCTGAGCATTGCAAGCACGACTTCCTGTTCATCAGCACTTAGATCTTTCCATATCTCCAAAACTTCTGTTTGTGTTTCTGTCATATCTTTCATGTCTTCTTCGCAAAAGAATTGTGATAGCGTCACATCTAATGCTGCACATATCTTCTCAAGTGTAATCAATGAAGGCAGACTTTCTGTTGCAATGATCCTTCCCAGTGAAAACTGGGAAATTCCGGACAACTGGGACAATCTGTATTTGCTGATACCACGCTTCTTTCACAATTCAGCAATATTATCCGCAACATACTTCTCCAATCGCAAGCAAATACACCTCTTTTCGTCATCACATGTCATTATTTTAACTGTAATCACGAAAAAATATTAGACCACTTATCAACAAGTATTTAATTGCGTTTTTAGAAGCATTCCGATTAAAAATAAAAACCAGCAAAATGGTTTCGTTTGATTTTCTATTAAGTTGACTGCTATATTTTACTATGTCATCCTGCTTTTGTCTAATTCATTTTCAGATACAAGTACTATTTTTTAAACAACCTTCCGGCTTACCTCCGTTTTCAGCATCCGGTTAATCTTCTCCTGCATGGATTTTTTCGCATTCTCATTAAAGTGATAACGGACAACATATACCGTCTGTCCGATTTTCTTTGTAAATGTGTGTTCCTGTGTCTTTGTATTCATCATTTTTTCCATAATCATTCCTGTTCCTTTCTTCAATGTGCCCGACAGAGAGAGGTTCGTATTGTCTCTGCCGGGGGATATCTGTAAACTGTCAACATAATTGTCAATATGGGGGTTCAAACTTTTTATGGGATGTTTTTTTCTATTTTCCAAATACATTCCTAAAATATCCGCTTACTATTCCAAGCCATCCAATCAGGAAAAATTAGCTCATACTATCCACCAGAATCTTCTTCCACTGATGTCTGACTGTAATATGGCTATACAGGATATTTACACTTTATTCATTCAGGATGACAGCATCTCAGATGCGAAAAAGAAAAATCTGACTCCCTTATATAAACCAGCCAGTTCAAGACTGCTGTTTCTTGCAAAACTGATTTCTTTTGGCATGGAACGCCAATTCATCAAACGTAATACCAAAAATCAGAAGCTACTCGCCGGAGGGGCTTTATCCCCCATTGTGCTGGATTATATTATGGATAGTGAGGTTCCGAAACCATGCCGTCATTTTATCGGAAGAGATAAAGAAATGGAAAAATTACCTGAATCCGTGAAATTGATTTTCTCACATACGCCTTAAACCCTATAGTTTCATGCTTTTGCAATATTTTTTGTCTAATATTGTTATTCACCCACCAGGTGAAAGCAGTCTGTGGTAAAATAGACATAACAAAATCTAACATAATATCGCATAAACTGATAAGCTGAGGTCATTACGCCTCAGCTTATCAGTTTTTCTTATTTCTGTTTTTTATGTTTACGGTTTTAAACAAACGGTTTGTCTGCTATGACCGCCTCATAACCATGAATCAATACTTTGTCTCCTGTCTTCAAGCAGCCCTTACGCGCAAGTATATATCCGATATTTTTATCAAGCATAAAGCTGTATGTAAATTTAGAAACGCGACCGGCTTCTTCCCCATCTTTCATTACTGGATCTCCTGGTCCGCCAAAACATTTATGATTAATCTGTACATCTGCCTGATTCACATTAAAACCGACCATCTCCTTTTCCGCTCCCTTTTCCCGGATATCGGCCAGAGCCTCTTTTCCAATAAATGATCTGTTCCAGTCGATTCCATGCTCCAGCCCAACTTCAAACGGATTGGTATGCATCAGATCTCTCATACAATAGAAGCCTTTTTCGGCCGGCAGCGTCAATGTCATAACCTGAAATTCCGTTACTTCTTTTCCGTCAAATATTTCTGCAGCCTTTTTCAACTTATCCTCGATCTGTGCTCCCTGTTCCGGAGACACATAAATTTCAAATCCCAGTTTTTCACCGGTAAATCCAGCCCTTGAGATCTTCACTAGGATCTCTCCTATTTTGTTATCGCGAATTTCAAAAAACTTCTGCTCATTCACATCATTCTGCACAAGAGAATTGATCACGTCCCGAGATTTCGGCCCCTGTACAGCATACATATCCCATTGCTCTGTAATATTTTTATACGCCACATCACGTTCCCCTTTGTGAGCGTCAAACCAAAGCAGCATTTTAAATGCAAATAAAGTCGATACCCAAAACTGCTTTTCCTCCATTCGGAAAACCACTACATCATCTATAATTTCCGCATGTTCATTCAGCATTGTGGTATATCTTGCTCTGCCCGGCTTTAGATTGGCCACCGGATTTGCAAACATTTCATCCAGAAAAGCATCACAGTCCTGTCCAATAACCTCTACAATCTGATGAGTAAAATAGTACCAGCCAAACGTTTTGCGGACAGCCATATGTTCTGAACGTTTCATGTCGTCATATTTATATACATTTTGATACATACTGTTACACTCCCTTCCATCTGCGCATATATCAACAGAATTTATCGATCTTTTTTGCTATCTTAATACGCAGCATATTTTCTTCCACGCCTTCAGGCTCTTCCCATAAAGACCACATGGCATTTACAAGCGTTTTGGTCATACCATACCAATAAGAAACATAAATCAGACACATTCTTCCCATATAGCAGGACAGAGCTGTCCGGTCAATCTGGTAAATTACTTCGTCTTTGTTAAAAGCTTCGATTTCATACGGAATCTTCATGGCCTGAAGAAACATTTCGATATGAGCGCCCATCAGCCGTCCGTCATCTACATTCCTGGGAGCGCCTACCACATTTCTAAACGCGTCTTTAGCGTATTCTTCCGCAAAATAAGACTTGCCTGCGGCTTCTGCTACACATTTCAGAACATGGTTTACAAATGATTCTTCCAACTTGCCTTCCTGAATCAGCTGCTCAATAGCTGGAATCAGACGGCATTCTCACCGGCGCTGGCAAAACAAAATGGTGGGCCAGCACCATCAACAAAATCCTACGAAACGAGAAATCTTCGACGAGGCCCTGGTAAAGCTCTGGCTTGAGCGAATCATCGTCTGGGAGAACCACTTCACTGTAGAGCTTAAGTTCGGACTGAAAATTGAGATTGAAGGATAATCCCGTAAATGCAAGAAACCCTCTCGACCATGATGGCCGGGAGGGTGTTTTCTATATCAACAAACGTGAATTTTACAAGTAAAATGACCGAAATTATTTATTTGCTATTTCTACGATCATTATGCTCATAGTATTTCATTTTATCTTGATACATCTGTTCATCGATTCTATTCATAAAATCATCTATTGTTTCGTTACTTAGATTAGTTATTGCGTATCCCATAGATGCAGATAACTGATACGGTTTATCGTTCTTTTCATTCTCTGTCACAAAATTCTTTTTAGCAGATTTGATTATTTTTTGTATGAGCTGATCATCTGTTGTATTTAGCATTATAACAAATTCATCACCAGCATATCTTGTTACTACACCATATTCAGAGAACAATTTCAGAAGTAAATCAGCAACAATACACAATGCCAGATCTCCTTCTGCGTGTCCGTAGTTATCGTTAATCTGTTTAAATCCGTTCAGATCAATCATAATACCGGATACCCAGCAGTCCTTTTTATTACAGGCTCGCTTATGTAAAAATTCCAGATACTCGCGATTATATAATCCTGTAAGGCAATCTGTAAAAATAATCTCGTTTTTTAGTGCTGTCATTATTCCCGTGACCGATATTGCAATAGATGTCCAGGTGATTGCAATTTCAACGAAAAATGCCTGAATAACTACCCCTAATATAACAGGAATTAGAAATATATGTACTGGAAATAATTTTAAACTGCCATTTTTTTAACACGCTTAACATACAAATACAAGCTGTCCAAAATGTAAAAAGCAGCAAAAATCAGAAAAATAATATATGCGAATCCTCTCTGATACCTACCATCACTCACCGAAAACACCAATGGATAAAAAATATTGATTACTAACAGTACAATAGAAATAAGTCCAATTGTTCGGTAAATATTTCTGCGTATATCAGAAAATGGGATATTCATATGTACCATTATGAATTTAGCCCACAAATATCCAATCATTACATTTCCTAAAAAGAGCCCTGATCCGCTCAGAAAGACCAAAACTTTGATAACTATATTAGAACTGCCAGCAAGATAATAAACGCAACAGTCAGAAATATTGGCAATCCCTATAGTTACCATCATTTGCTGTAGAAGTCGCATATCTCTGTCGTACTCCGCTTTTTGTCTGTTAGCGAGATACAACGTTCCAATTAGCAGTATACTAATAATATTTGCTGTAAGTACAGAAAATGAAAGATTCATATCCATAGCAAGTCTCCTTTAAAAATCCCGATTGTATTTCTGTTTGTTTTAAAAATGGGCAACTCCGATTGGAATTGCCCACTCAT